>Ga0208125_100119_pt1 | contig 75470 bp, 58 predicted proteins | sample LakWasM128_HOW14_2_FD_183938 | JGI IMG/M metagenome (GOLD analysis project Ga0208125, IMG submission 183938) | Freshwater sediment methanotrophic microbial communities from Lake Washington under simulated oxygen tension - Sediment Metagenome... | ecosystem: Environmental > Aquatic > Freshwater >...
GATTCAAACTCATTGTTACTTGTAGTTTGCGTTGCCCAATTAGCTAACGTGCTACCCCATTGCTGACGCATATTATCGCGTATGCCATTGGCTAATGTTGCGGAAGTGCCTAACTTTGCTTTCTCACTATTCAAGCTCGCTTGTGCTTCTTGCACGGCGCGGTCAGACACGTTTTTATCATCTTGGTTTAAAAGCTGTAAGCGGTGTAAATTTTGCTCGGCACTTGTAATCGTTGAGCGCGTCACATTGCCATCTGCAAGAGCGGCTAAATAACGAGTGCGCATTTCTATTAAACTGTCGATTGGCTCTACCGTACCGAATGACGCCGTATCCGATTGATTTTGTGTTGTTTGTAGTTTAGTGGTCTGTATGCCACTTTGTTGTTGTAATGCAGTTGGCAATATGAGGGTTGCCGCACCTTTTTCATTTGCTTGATTGGTGACTACCAGAGATTTAGTCTCAATGCCTTCTTCTCCTTTGGTACTCGCTGCTTCATATTCGTCTTTACCGTAAAAAATTAAAAACCAAAATAAAATGACAATTAATGCCGCTTGCAGGCCGATAATAATGGTTGCCTTACGGTTCATTTTTCACTCTCTAATTTAATTGCAGCTTTCACTATGTTTGAACCTGGCGCACCATCATCGGCAAGAGGCTTTTGCAAAGTATTTTCTAATTGGTCTAGTGATTTATTTAATTGAAAATTAGCGATAGCTACACTCTTCTCAGCGTTAATACCTTCTAATTTGGCATAAGTCATTTCTAATCTATCAATGTCACCTGCAGCTAGCTTTCGCTGCATGCGTTGGGTATTTGATTGTTGTTGAGCCAATAGACGCTGCTGATGTTCTAACGCTTGTTTGGCTTGATTGACTTCAGCATTTGCAATGTTCGCATCTAATATCACTTTAGTTTGTAATGCTTCAAATTGCGCTGCCTCAACTTCGCGTAGCATGGTTGCCTCTGCGATAGCGACTTTGTTTTTATTCAGCAAGCTAAGTAGACCTGACAAACCAAGCGACCAAATATTATCGCCAAATTCATAAGCTGCGCCTGGGCTAATAATAATGTCGGGATATTGTCCCGCAACTTCCAACTTCAATTTAGTTTCTGCTGCAGCGTAACGTTCAAGTGCAATTCGAATGTCTAGGCGGTTGAGTAGGGCAGTCGTTTGTATATCTGAGTTTGGAATATTGTCTAATGGTCGCTTATGATTGATTTCCAGAGACATTGTTTTTACTTTAGTTAGAGGCAGCCCAATATTGCTGGCAAGTTTAGACAGTAAGATCAGTTTATTCTGTTGCGCGGAATTGACCGCAGCGCTTGCGGTTTGCAATTGTAGTTTTGCATTACTAAGCTCAATATTAGAAGCGGCACCTGCACTGACACGCTTTTGGTAAATATTTACAATTTCTTGGCGACGCAACTCTTCTTCTGATAACAAGCGCAATTGAGTCTGATTAAACTCATATTCAGTCAGCGTTTGAGCAATATTTTGTCGTAGCTGCCAAGCCGTTTGCGCAATTTCAAGCTTGGCTGCTTGCGATAAGTGCTGGGCGTTCTCAATACGTATATCACGCTTATTCGCAGTTTCTATTGGTAAGTCGATGCTCAAGCCAAAAGCGAATGGTTTTTTTGTTGGGTCAGGATCATCACTGTGCGCTAGATTACCGTTTAGCGTAGGGTTAGCACGTTGTGCAGCTCTAGCCTCCGAAGATTGAGCTGCACGCCACTGAGCGCGCGCAACATCTAAGCTGGGGTGAAAAAAGAGCGCGCAATAGCTTAGTTCATCTAAACCCCATTGTTGAATTGGTAAGTGTTCGGCTGGGTAACCGTTATTTAGCAAATATTCTGTAAACGACTTGCCTGAAGGGTCTTTAAGCTCAAACTTGGCAGCTATACTTGCCGGTTCAATGGGTTTAGCAGCATACTGTTGAAAACTACAGCTGGTCAAAACTGTTGAAAAGCAAGTCGCTAAGGCAATTGTTTTAAGTAGCCTTAGTTGGTGGTTTGTGTTTAGTTTAGCGCGCTTAATCAAAGCAGTAATAATGAATGCAGAATTTAGGCATCATTACGGAAATGTTACTCAACGATTTCTGCATTTACTGCGCTTAATGCATCTTGCAACGTCTCTTCGCTTAAGCCGTTAATGGTTGTTGCAAGTAAATCAGCGGCTTCTATCGTTGAAATAGCTAAGTCGTGGCTATCCATCTCTGCAATCAAGCCCGCAGCAGCACCCGTTACTTTCAACAAAGATTGGCGTTCGCGCATTAAAAGCTCTAATTCAGCTCTTAGCATATTGATTTCGTTTTGATTGATGTTAGTTTGCATGATATCGACTCTATTTAAATGGTATTAATGATTCATATAATATATGTGTCATTCTCGCATAATCGTGGCTAGCACTGCTAGATAATCAGTCGTAAACCCGAGCAAAAATGCATTTAAACTGAAATATACAAATATTTCAGTTTTATCTATTCCCATTTGCAGTAGTTGAGATATAATGCCCGCTTGTTTGAAACGGCGGTACTTTAGTCGTTATCTACCTGCGAGAGTGGCGGAATTGGTAGACGCACTGGATTTAGGTTCCAGCGCTGTAAGGCGTGAGAGTTCGAGTCTCTCCTTTCGCACCAAATATAAGGGCTTCCCAACTGGGAAGCCCTTTTTTGTTGTCTGAAAATCTAAATTTCTGTTGTCCTTTAGGATTGGCAGAGCCTAAATTATCTATACAGATCATCATGATAAGTGACATTAGTGTCGCCACTGCACCTGCAAGGTGCGAAATTAGTGAATATGCACCAAATTTAAGCTGAGTAAGTTGTTGTATTTATGTTGAATTGTTGTATATATGTGAATTACATGTTGCAGCAGGTGAATAATTAATTCAATATTCATACAACAAATTTAGTTTTAGTTCTAATCTTTTCATTAATTAAGGAAATCACATGAAAGCATTGAGTTGGATTACAAATCGCCACGTGGTAAGCGCATTATGCGCAGCACCAATTTTATTTAGTTGTGCTTATGCTTCAGCAGAAGATGTAGCTCCAGCAGCAGCTGAACCAGCACCAGCATATACCCTAACTTACAATCTAGGTTTATATAGCAGCTATATGTTCCGCGGTGTTGATTTAAGTGATGGTCCGGCTGTGCAAGGTGGCATTGACTGGGCGCATAGTAGTGGTTTTTACTTAGGTACTTGGTGGTCTAATCTTGATCCTTATGCTAATGGTAAGTCGGATGCAGATGGATTTGAAGGTAACCACGTCGAGTCGGATTTCTATGCTGGTTATGCGCATACTTTCGAAAATGGTATTGGTTTAAACTTCTTAGGTAACTATTACGCTTACCTTGAAGGGCACCAAATTGGCGCTAAAGGTAGCCGAGATACAGAAAACTCGTTTGAAGCATCAGTAGCAGTTTCTTACAAGTTCCTTACTTACACTTATTACCGTGTACTTACTGACTATTACGGACTAGATAATGTAAATGGTCGTAACGGCGATACAGATGGTGCTGATTACCACGAGCTTAAAGTAAACTATAAATTGCCAATTGCTGATTTAAACTTCATGACAAAAGTTGGATATCAAAATACTCGTCACCTTACTGGTGATCAAGGTGACTTTGCAATTGGCTTAAATAGAGATTTTAGTCTACCAAATGCTGGTAAGCCTATTAGCGGTTTTAATGCAGGTGCATATTACACTTCTACATTTGATGTTGAAGATGAAGAGTTTTATAAGGCAAATGGTAGAGATACTAACCAATCTAAATTATGGTTCTATGTTAAACGCACTTGGTAATTTAGCATTAATCAGAGTTTAAAGTTGTGAAATTAAAATGGGTGCTTAGGCACCCATTTTTATTGCTTGTTTAATATCAATACTTTGGAATAGATGATAAATAGTGTTCATTTATTAAATGTTCCTAAGGTGCAATGAAAAAATGCAGGTGTTATTTGTTAAGAAAAGTCTAATATGCTATAGTTTCCCGCTTAATTTAAGCGAAGTTGTGAGTTAATTAAACTTAGGCTTATTGGGAATAGTAAGAAATGCACGAGATTTTTTAATCTATTGCTATCTTTAAATCTCTTTCATAGTTTTTGATGCTTACTTCTCGTACCAACTTACTTGTAAGAACGACTGTGGCTGTGCTGACATAATACTCTCGGCCACATTTTCGTACTTGAATATTTAGAATATTGACTTTAGGAATAAACCGCATGGCATTGAATGTTGAAACTATCAGTAAACTAGAACGTCGTATTACGATTTCAGTTCCACTCCAACCACTTCAGGCGCAAATTCATCAGCGCTTGGCTCAAATGTCACGTACGGCAAAATTTGCTGGTTTTAGACCAGGTAAAGCGCCTATGGGCTTGGTGAATCAGCATTATGGTGATCAAGTGCGTGATGAAGTGTACTCTGGCGCTGTTGAGAAAAGCTTTGGTGATGCAGTGCACGAGGCTAAATTACGTGTTGCTGGCTATCCAAATATTGAACATAAACCGTTTGATGCTGCCACTCAAAACTTAGAATACACCGCTACTTTTGAAGTGTTTCCTGAAGTTGTCTATGGCGATTTAGCCAAAATGAAAATCGAGCGCCCAGTAATTGAAGTGGGTGCGGCTGATGTTAAAAAAACATTGGATGTTTTAGTGAAACAACGTGTGAGCTATTCACCTGTTAAACGTGCGGCTAAAAAAGGTGACCGCGTTAACGTGACACTTAAAGCTTCAATCGATGGCAAAGAAGTTGAATCTACGGGCGACAAAGGCATTGATTTAGTCTTGGGTGAGGCTGGCCGTGTAGAGTCTTTCGACGCTGAACTAACTGGCGGTAAGGCAGGCACTTCAAAGCAGTTTGATATTAGCTATCCAGCAGACCACACACCAGAACAACTTGCAGGCAAAACAGTCACTTATGATGTCACTTATGTAAGTGTTTCAGAGCCAAAACTACCTGAATTAGATGCTGACTTTGCAAAAAGCCTAGGTATTGAAGACGGTGACGTTGAAAAAATGAAAGCTGAAATCACTGAAAGTTTGAATCAAGAAGTTACTAAGCGCGTAAGCGCTAAACTTAAAGAGCAAGTATTCCAAGCTTTGGTTGATAGTGCTGACTTCGAGATTCCTCGCATATTGCTTGGTTCTGAAATCAACCGCATGATGGAAACTACTGCACAAAATCTAAAACAACGTGGCGCTGATTTGAGTACCATAAAACTTGAGCCTTCAATGTTTGAAGAACAGGCTAAACGTAGCACTACACTTCGTTTGATTTTGGGTGAGTTGATTAATACTAATGGTTTACATGCAAATGCAGACCAGATTCGTGCGATGGTTGATGTGTTCTCACAAAGCTTTGAGCGTCCAGCAGACGTGGTGACTTGGTACTACGCTGATCCTAAACGTTTAGATGAGCCATCAGCTTTGGCTACTGAAGAGAACGCTGTGGCTTATGTGTTGTCCAAAGCTAAAGTAACTGATAAAAAAGTTAAATTCGATGATTTAATGGGAAATGCCTAAATGACAGGTTTTAATATGAATAGTATGCAACAACCGCAAGCAGAGTTAGATATGAGCCCTCAGGGTTTGGGTTATATCCCAATGGTTGTAGAACAGAGCGGTCGTGGTGAGCGCTCTTATGACATCTATTCACGTTTATTAAAAGAGCGTGTGATATTTCTTGTTGGCCCGGTCAACGATATGTCAGCAAACCTTGTGGTGGCTCAGCTTCTATTCCTTGAAGCTGAAAACCCAGATAAAGATATTTCTTTATATATTAACTCTCCAGGAGGTTCCGTGACTGCAGGCATGTCCATTTATGACACTATGCAGTTCATCAAAGCCGATGTAAGCACGTTGTGTATTGGCCAAGCGGCAAGTATGGGCGCATTTTTATTAGCTGCGGGAGCTAAAGGTAAACGTTTTAGTCTTCCTAACTCACGCGTGATGATTCACCAGCCGTCAGGTGGTTTCCAAGGTCAATCTACCGACATTGAAATTCATGCTAAAGAAATCTTGTATTTGCGTGCAAAATTAAATGATATTTTGGCGCACCATACAGGCAAAACAGCTGCTGAGATTGACCGTGATACTGAGCGTGATAACTTTATGAGTGCTACACAGTCAGTTGAATATGGCATGATTGATAAAGTGATTGAAAGTCGCACGGAAGCGGCATAAGATTACTTTAAAGTTAAAGGTTTTGAAGTCGTAATAATAGTGATGTTGTTACAAAAGCTACAATTTAATTAGGAATTACACATGGCGAATAAAGCCGACGGCGACAAGCTACTCTATTGTTCATTCTGTGGCAAAAGCCAACATGAAGTAAAAAAACTCATTGCTGGACCTTCTGTGTTCGTTTGCAATGAGTGCGTTGACTTGTGTAATGACATTATCAGAGAAGAAGTAAAGAATACTGATGGCTTGAAATCTACAGATCAAAGCTTACCTACACCACAAGAAATTTGTAAGATTTTAGATCAATATGTGATTGGTCAAACACACGCTAAAAAGAACTTGGCGGTTGCGGTGTATAATCATTACAAGCGTCTTGGGCACAATAATCTGTCTGATGGTGGTCAAAAAGACGAAGTTGAAATCTCAAAAAGTAATATTTTGTTGATAGGTCCAACAGGTTCAGGCAAAACATTATTAGCACAAACATTGGCAAGATTGCTTGATGTACCATTCGTGATGGCAGACGCTACAACTTTGACTGAAGCTGGTTATGTGGGCGAAGACGTTGAAAACATTATGCAAAAACTATTGCAAAAATGTGATTACGACGTAGAAAAAGCCAAGCGTGGTATTGTTTATATCGATGAAGTGGATAAGATTTCACGTAAATCTGAAAACGCTTCTATCACTCGTGATGTTTCGGGTGAGGGCGTACAGCAAGCCTTGCTTAAACTAATAGAAGGTACGGTTGCCTCTATACCGCCACAAGGCGGTCGTAAGCACCCAAATCAAGAGTTTGTTCAGCTTGATACGACTAATATATTATTTATCTGTGGTGGTGCTTTTGACGGTTTAGAAAAAGTTATCCGCTTACGCTCCGAAAAAGGGGGTATTGGTTTTGGTGCAGAAGTAAAAGGTAAAAATGACATTCGTCAGGTAGGTGCAGTGCTACGCGATGTAGAGCCTGAAGACTTGATTAAATTCGGTTTAATCCCTGAGTTTATTGGTCGTTTACCAGTGGTTGCAACATTAGAATCACTTGATGAAGCTGCATTGATGACTATTTTGACAGAGCCTAAAAATGCGCTAACTAAGCAATATATCAAGCTCTTTAAGATGGAAGGTGTCGAGTTAGAATTTAGAGAGTCTGCATTACTCTTAATTGCTAAAAAAGCACTAGAGCGTAAAACAGGTGCACGAGGCTTACGATCAATTCTTGAGCACTCTTTACTCGATATTATGTATGAGTTACCTTCTTTGGAAAATTTGAGTAAAGTTGTAGTGGACGAAGGCGTTGTCCGTGGTGATGCACCAGCAATTCTAATTTATGCAGATAAGCCTACTGAAGAAGCAGTTGGCTAAGCGCCATTAATTCACCTCATTGCTTTCGTCTTTAAATTATTTTGTTTGAAAATTAAAGCATCTGCTGAAACTTTAGACTTGAACTCTAAAGTTTCAGCCCCATAAATGATTCTGTAGGCATAAATGGCTTACTTTTTAGCTTAATTCGGAAGTCTCCATGACAAAATCATTACCTGTATATTCTCCTGATAATGGCTTATTGCCAGTATTGCCTTTGCGAGATGTGGTCGTTTACCCACATTTGGTGATTCCATTATTTGTTGGTCGCACTAAATCTGTAAAAGCTCTGGAAATTGCTTCAGAAGGTAATAAGCAGATTTTGTTGGTTGCTCAGAAATCGGCTAATAAAGATGAGCCAGATGCTGCTGACTTGTACGAAGTCGGCACAATTGCAACTGTGCTTCAAATGCTGAAACTACCCGATGGCACAGTTAAGGTCTTAGTTGAGGGTGTACAGCGTGCTAAGGTTACTGGGTTTGTTGAAACAGAAGAGTGCTTTGCCGCTAATGCTGAGCTCATTGCTGAGTCTGTGAATGATGTAGAGATTCAAGCCTTGATGCGCACTGTGTTCGCTCAGTTTGATCAATACGTTAAGCTTAATAAAAAAATTCCACCAGAAATATTAACTTCACTTGCAACTATTGATGAAGCAGGGCGCCTAGCTGACACGATTGCTGCACACTTAACATTGAAGTTAGATGAAAAACAGAAAATATTAGAGATGTTCAGCGTAGCCGAACGTTTAGAGCATTTGCTGCGCTTGATGGAAGGCGAGATTGATATTCTACAAGTTGAGAAGCGCATCCGCGGACGTGTAAAACGCCAAATGGAAAAAACTCAGCGTGAGTATTACTTAAACGAGCAAGTCAAAGCCATTCAAAAAGAGTTGGGTGAGCAAGATGAAAACGCTGAAATGGAAGAGCTTGAGAAGCGCATAGAAGCGGCTCGCATGCCCAAGGAAGCGTTAGCTAAAGTTGCGAGTGAGTTGAAAAAATTAAAGTTGATGTCACCGATGTCTGCTGAAGCTTCAGTGGTGCGTAACTACATTGATATCCTGATTAACTTGCCTTGGAAGAAAAAGACGAAAATCAGCAAAGATTTATTAGCCGCTGAAAAAGTTCTGGATGATGACCATTATGGTCTAGAAAAAGTCAAAGAGCGTATCGTTGAGTATTTAGCGGTTCAACAACGTGTTGATAAGATAAAAGCACCAATTTTATGTTTAGTTGGTCCTCCAGGCGTGGGTAAAACTTCGCTCGGTCAAAGTATTGCAAAAGCTGTAAATCGCAAATTCGTTCGCATGGCTTTAGGCGGTGTGCGTGATGAGTCTGAAATCCGTGGCCACAGACGCACTTATATTGGCTCTATGCCAGGTAAGATTTTGCAAAGCATGAGCAAAGTTGGTGTTAAGAATCCATTATTTTTACTCGATGAAGTTGATAAAATGGGTCAAGACATGCGTGGTGATCCATCTTCTGCATTGTTAGAGGTGTTAGATCCTGAGCAAAATCATACGTTTGCTGATCATTATGTAGAAGTAGAGTATGACTTGTCAGATGTAATGTTTGTCGCCACTGCAAACTCAATGAATATACCGGCAGCGCTTTTAGATCGTATGGAGATTATTCATCTTTCAGGTTATACCGAAGATGAAAAAGTGAATATCGCAATGCGTTATTTGTTACCTAAGCAGCTAAAGTCTCACGGTTTGAAAGAACCAGAAGCCAGTGTTTCTGAAGCGGCAGTGCGCGATATTATTCGCTATTATTCACGTGAAGCTGGGGTGCGTAAGCTTGAGCAAGAGATTGCAAAAGTTTGCCGTAAAATTGTTAAAGAGTTGATTACGGTTAAGGCTAAAGAAGGTGCTAAAGCTGCTAAGAAAATCACTGTTACACCGAAAAACTTAGATAAATACCTAGGCGTGCAACGTTACGACTATGGTGTTGCTGCAAAAGATAATCAAGTGGGGCAAGTGACAGGTTTAGCTTGGACATCTGTAGGCGGTGAACTGCTCACGATTGAGGCTGTGTTATTGCCTGGTAAAGGTAAAACAACGACTACAGGTAAACTTGGTGAAGTCATGAAGGAATCTACTCAGGCTGCAATGAGTGTTGTTCGTAGCCGTGCTAAACGCCTTGGTATTTCCGATGACTTCTATGAAAAGAATGATATTCATATCCACTTTCCTGAGGGCGCTACGCCTAAAGATGGACCAAGTGCAGGTATCGCAATTACTACGGCGCTAGTTTCGATTTTAACAGGTATTCCAGTACGTGCAGATGTTGCCATGACAGGTGAAATTACGCTACGTGGTGAAGTGCTGCCTATTGGTGGTTTGAAAGAGAAGTTACTTGCAGCTCACCGTGGTGGTATTAAAACCGTGCTAATTCCAAGTCAAAACGTTAAAGATTTGACTGACATTCCTGAAAACATTAAAAATTACTTGGATATTCACCCTGTGCAATGGATAGATGAGGTGTTGGCGCTTGCCTTGGCCTCACAGCCAATACCTTTGCCTGAAATACCTAAAGTTAATGAAATTGTTGCAAATGATGCGCAAGCTGCTGATAAGTCGGTGGAAAATAATAATACTGTTGTTGAGGCTATCAAGCACTAGGAAAATAAGTGTCAATCTAAGCTTTAAAAGCTTGACACAGCCTTTATAGGCTTGATATAAAGTTGTACGGGTAGTCAATACCCTGAATTTAACTCGATTTTTATTTAACAACCTTTAAGAGGGGATTACTCGTGAATAAATCAGAACTGATTGACAGTATTGCAGGTGCTTCTGGCCTTTCAAAAGCTGCAGCTGGTCGTGCGTTAGATGCAACTACAGCAGCTATAACTGCCGCAATGAAAAAAGGCGATTTAGTAACATTAATTGGCTTTGGCACATTCTATGTTGGTAAGCGCGAGGCACGCAATGGTCGCAATCCACGTACAGGCGCGACTATTAAGATCAAAGCAGCAAACTCTCCTAAATTTAGGGCTGGTAAATCTCTTAAAGATGCTGTAAACTAGCGTTTTTGTTGGTTAAGCAGGGTGCTTAGCTCAGTTGGTAGAGCGTCGCCCTTACAAGGCGAATGTCAGCGGTTCGACCCCGTTAGCACCCACCAAATAACACAAAAATGTGACTAAGCCGTTCCTAATTTTAAATTTGAGAGTGCTGGTAATTTGAGCACTCTTTTATTTTGTTGAAAATAAGAGCGCATTAATTAAATATTGTTAATATATAAAGTTTTATGGAGTGGTAGTTCAGTTGGTTAGAATACCTGCCTGTCACGCAGGGGGTCGCGGGTTCGAGTCCCGTCCGCTCCGCCAAATAAAAATAGCGAGTCTTAGGACTCGCTATTTTTATTTGTACTTTTGCTTTTGAATAACGGAAAAGCTATGTATTGTGCACCTTAGAAAATTACTTAGCCTATCTTATGATATATTAGTGACGTTTTGGATTTCACGCAGTCCCATCCAAAGTTTTCAATGAGATATAAAGCTTAAAGTCTGAATTTCTGAACAGACTTTAGGTCTAGAAGATGTGTATTTATTAAGGATAGAAAGTTTTTATGTTAGATCAAATTCGCACCGTAGCCCAGGGTTGGGTTGGCAAAGCTTTATTGGCTTTAATTACTATTCCTTTTGCATTATTTGGTATTGATTCGTACCTAAGTAGTGCAGGTAATAATGCTGCTGTGGCTAAGGTAGGTAGTAACAGCATCTCTGTTCAAGCCTATGATAATGCTTTGAAAAATATGCGTAATCGCTTGCAATCAGAAGGTAAATTTGAACAAGCTCAATTAGATAGTCCTGAAGTCAAAGCCTTAGTTTTAGATCAGCTTATTAATAAGCAATTATTAAGTGATGAAATACACAATGCTAAGTACGCAATTAGCGACACACAGCTTGCTACTTATGTGACTGGAATGCCTGAGTTTCAGAAAGACGGCAAGTTTTCACAAGAACTTTATGATCAAACTTTAGCGCAAAACCAACTTTCACCCAGCAAATTTGAGTCAGGTATGCGTGCTGATTTATTGGCACAGCAGGCGCAAGATGGTATTGCTAGATTAGGATTTATTTCTAATGCGCGTGCAGATGAAGTGCTTCAGCTTGCTAATCAGCAGCGTGTTGTTACTGTGTCAGAAATAAAAACTAAAGACTTTGTTGATCAAGTAACAGTTAAGCCTGAAGAAGTAAAAGCCTATTACGAGCAGCATAAAAATAAACTCATCGTTCCAGAGCAAGTGAAAATTGAATTTGTATCATTAGCACCTGTGAACTTTATGCGTAATGTGAATGTTAGCGATGATGAAGTTAAGAAATACTATGATGATAATGCTGCTAAGTTCCAGGGTAATGAACAAAGACGTGCCAGTCATATTTTAATTGCTTTTGGCGTAAGCGCTACACCTGAGCAAAAGCAGCAAGCTAAAGCTAAAGCTGAAGAAATCTTGGCTCAAATTAAAAAAGATCCTAGTAAGTTTGAGCAATTAGCACTTAAAAATTCACAAGATCCAGGTTCTGCTGTTAAAGGTGGGGATTTAGGCAGTTTTGGACGTGGCGCAATGGTAAAGCCATTTGAAGATGCTGCATTTGGTATGAAAGTAAATCAAGTGAGCGATTTGGTTGAGTCTGAATTTGGCTACCATATTATTAAAGTGACAGAAATCTCTGGTCAAAATGCTGACTTTAATAGTTTGAAGCCACAAATCAAAGGCGACTTAATGTTCCAAAAGGCTAAAGATGAGTTTGCTAAACAAGCAGAAGCATTTAGTGATTTAGTTTATACGCAATCAGGTAGCTTAGAGCCTGCTGCTAAGGCTTTTGGTGGTCAGATACAGAAGTCGGATTGGCTAAGTCGTGAATCTGGTGCGAAGTTCTTTAAAAATAATGACAAAATCATGAGTTTGATTTTTTCAAATGAAGTGCTTAAAGATCGTCGTAATACAGAGGCTATTGAGGTTTCTACAGATAATATGGTTTCAGCACGCGTTGTAGATTATAAGCCTGCTGCTCCAAAGAGCTTTGATGAAGTGAAAGCTGGTATTGAGGCTTTACTTAAATTAGAGGCTGCATCTAAGCTCGCAGTTAGTAAAGGTGAAGCTGCACTTAAAGATTTGCGTGATGGCAAAAATGTTGCAGGTATTGAATGGATTAAAGAGGTAACGGTTGATCGTAAAAATGCACAAGGTCTGACAGATTTGGCGATGAACCAAGTATTTAAAACCAATACTGCAAAACTACCTGCTTATTCTGGTTTGGCTGATAGTAAGCAAGGTTACTTGCTCGTTAAAGTGATTAAAGTTGATTCATCTTCATTAGCGGATGAAGAAACTAAAAAAGCAGCTAAAGCTCAGTTAAATGCAGCTTTAGCAAATGAATACATTGCTGCTTATAAGCAATCGCTTCGTGAAAAAGCAAAAGTGACAGTGAATGAAAAGCTATTATTAAGTAATGCAGCAAAATAGTTAAAAGTTAGATATTAAAAAAGGCACTCTTGAGTGCCTTTTTTATTGGGTTAAATCTGATGTATTTTAATCAATCACGCCAGCAGCTGTGATATTCATACCGCCATCTACGTAAGTGATTTCACCAGTAACACCTGAAGCTAAATCACTGCATAGGAATGCAGATACGTTACCAACTTCTTCGATCGTTACATTGCGGCGCAAGGCTGCATGTTTTTCGTTGTAACTGATCATTTTATCAAAATCACCAATACCAGAAGCTGCCAGTGTTTTGATCGGACCAGCAGATACAGCATTTACACGGATGCCTTTAGGACCTAAGCTTTGCGCCATGTAACGTACGTTGGCTTCAAGGCTGGCTTTAGCTAAACCCATCACGTTGTAGTTAGGCATAGTGCGTTCTGCGCCTAGATAGCTCAATGTTAACAAGCTGCCACCTCTGCCTTGCATCATTGGCAATGCTGCCTTAGCTAGCGCAGCGAAACTGTATGAGCTGATGTCGTGTGCGATGCGGAAGTTTTCACGTGTTACCTTTTCTAGGTAATCACCATCAAGTGCATCTTTTGGTACGAATGCAATTGAATGGACGATTGAGTCTATGCCATCCCAATGTTTAGCAATTTGAGGGAATAGGGCGTCAATCAGGTTGTCATCGGCAACGTCACAATGAAAGACTAATGTCGAGTCAAAGTCTGCAGCTAATTTTGCAACACGCTCTTGGTGTTTTTCCATTTGATAAGTGAAAGCTAATTCTGCGCCTTCGCGCTTCATTGCTGCTGCAATACCGTAAGCTATTGAGCGGTTGCTCAATAAACCGGTGATTAATACTTTTTTACCTGCTAAAAATCCCATGACATTGTTCCTAACTTTAACTCTTAAATATGATGAATACTAATGCTGACTGCTTCTGGGGTTATACGCTTCACGTAAACCATCTCCAAGCAGATTATACCCTAACACCGTAATCAATATCGCAAGGCCGGGGAAAAGTGAAAGCCACCATGCAAATTGAATGTACTCTTTGCCATCAGTGAGGATGTTGCCCCAAGAGGCTTGTGGCGCTTGTACGCCTAAACCTAGAAAGCTGAGACCTGATTCTACAAGCACTGCGCTGGCAATTCCTAAAATTGAGCAAACAATAATAGGTGTGAGGCTATTGGGTAATAAATGGGTGAAAATCAAACGGACATCTTTAGCCCCTAAAGCTTGAGCGGCTAATACGAATTCCCTATTTCTTAAGCTTAGAAACTCTGCACGGACTAAGCGGGTGACTCCCATCCATGAGGTTAAGCCAATAACGATCATAATGTTCCAGATTGATGGCGTTAAAAATGCGATAACTGCTAAAATCAAAAAGAAAGTGGGAATGGATAACATCACATCAACAATACGCATGATGAGTGTATCTACCCAGCCTCTGTAGAAGCCTGCAATCGCGCCTAGGACGATACCAATTGCAGTGGCGATACCTACAGCTACAAAACCGACCATCAGCGATATACGGGCGCCGTATAACATGCGTGAAAATACATCGCGACCTAAGCCATCAGTGCCCATTAAATGGTGAGATGAGGGCGATAACAATATCGCTTTTACATCAATGGCATCTGGGTCGTATGGCGCAACCAATGGGGCAATGACTGCAAGTAATAGAACGCTTGCAATAATAATAAAGCCAATCAGAACTAAGGGGTTAGAAAGTAGTTTTCTCATTGCACCACTCCACGTCTAACGCGAGGGTCAGCCCATGCGTAGGCTACATCTGCTAGTAAATTGCCAATCAAAGTGAGCACTGCACCAATGGTAAGAATACCCATAATGACTGGGAAATCGCGCATTAACACTGCATCGTAAAACAGCTTACCCATGCCAGGAATTGCGAAAATGCTTTCAGCAATAACAGAACCACCAATTAGGCCGGGAATGCTTAAACCAAAAATTGTAATCAGCGGCAACAAAGCATTGCGCAAAGCATGACCGTAAATTACACGATTTTCACTTAAACCTTTTGATCGTGCAGTGGTGATGTAATCTTGATGCAATACTTCCAGCATGCCATTTCTCACAAATAATGAAATGCCAGCCAGACCAGTAATGCCAGAAATGAATACTGGAAGCACTAAGTGTTTTAGTGTGTCTGTGGTTTGAGCGAGCCAATTCATATTCTCATGCCCAATGCTTTGTAATCCAGAAATGGGAAGCCAAGCATGTTGTACGCCAGTCCAATACATCAACATAAGTGCTAGCCAAAAGCCAGGAATAGCAAAGCCTATGAATACGAATAAGGTGATGCTGCGATCTGTTAGCTGATTTTGATTCAGTGCAGAAACGACACCGAGCGGCAGGGCTACGCTGATAATGAGTGCTAAGCTGAGTACATTGATAAGTAGGGTAATCGGCAGTGCTTCTTGAATCATGCCTAGCGTCACGTTGCCATCTTTATCTTTGGTTTGCCAAAACACGGGACGTTGATGCGATGCAAACGAGGTGCCAAAGTCTAGCGTCGCCATGCGTTTTACCCATAGGCCATATTGCACAATTACGGGCTTATCCAAGCTATATAGCTCACGCAATTTTTGTCGAGACTCTTCACTTGCTTTTGGATTGAAACTGGCTTCGCTGGTTGTAATGTCGCCAGGCGCTAAGTGCATGATAAAAAAAGAAATTAAGCTGATTCCAATCAATAATGGAACCATCCAGAAAATACGTTTGACCAAATATTTAAGCATATGAATTTTTCTGCATTATTTAATGCTCACTCATTTCATTACGGGCATAGGCACTAGGGATATACCATTCATAGGTATTGTGACCGATGCCAGCGGGTGGCGCAGGGTTACTAATACCTCTCACACGTTTATGAATAGCTGTTAAACCGTAACCGGCTGATAAGAACACGATAGGGCTATCTTCTAGTAAAATTTTTGAAAATTCGTGATAGATTTTCATGCGCTTGTCTGGATTGAGTTCAAGTCTGCCAGCCTCAAGTAACTTATCGACACGCGGATTACTGTAACTAATGAAATTGAACTGTCCTGGTGCTTGCTGGCTGGAATGCCAAATACTGTATTGATCTGGGTCTAATGATAAGCTCCAGCCTAACACGACTACATCAAATTCTTTAGGTTTAATAAAGCGTCCTAGAAAACTAGCCCACTCCAATACGCGAATATTGGCTTTTATACCAATATCATTCAAACGGCGCTGTATTAAAACTCCAGTCATTTCACGTTCTTTGTTTTGATTGGTTAGAATTTCAAAAGTAAAAGGTTTGCCATCTTTATCCAAAATGCCATCACCATCATGGTCTTCATATCCAGCGGCTTTCAGTAATGCTTTCGCTTTATTGGGGTCATAGGGATATGGCTTAAGTTCAGGGTTGCTCCAACGTGTGCCAGGTTTGTAAGGTGAAGCCACAGGTTCGCCTAGACCTAACAGTACACCATCAATGATTTCTTGCTTGTTAATGGCGTAATTAATTGCCTGACGCACACGAACGTCATCAAATGGCTTGCGTTTAAGATTAAAGCCTAGATAGGTATAGCTATTTCCGAGTTCCTTGTAGAGTGCTATGTTTTTGTTGAGGTCAGGTCTTGCAGGAAAAATTCTAGCGTATTGAATGGGGTTTAAGCCCATAGAGTCAATATTATCCGCGCTTAACTCTAAAAATTGTGCTGCTTTGTCAGGGATGATACGTGACAGTAAGTTGTCAATTTTGGCTTGGCCTTGCGTTGCATTTTCATTACGTGTCAATTTTAAGAATTGACCATTCTTCCATTTCTCAAGTTTGTAGTAATGGCTACCTACAGGATTGCGCGCAAATGCAGTCGTGTTAATGTCTTGGTCTTTAAGTAAGTGCTTAGGTAAAATATGTAAACCAGCCCATGTATCAAGTGCTGGTGCATATGGTGCGGCATAGGTTACGCGAAAAGTATTGGCATCAGGTGCTTCAGCTTTCATCACTAATTTGAAGTCTGAGCCATAAGGCGTACGGGTTTTTTCATCAGTGACTTTTTGCCAAGTGAATAGCACATCATCACTGGTTAAGGGTTGATTATCCGCCCATTTGAGGTTTGGTTTTAGATGAAAGGTGATGGTTTTTTGGTCTTTAGATACATCCCAAGTGTCTACTAACTCACCTGTTAACTCTAAATTTTTATCGTACCTTAATAAGCTATTAAAAATATTACCTGCAATCGCAGATGCAGCAGACTCACCTGCGATCATGGCGATCAGGCCACTAGGTTCGCCAGTCATGGCATCTATCAGCGTGCCACCATTACTCGGAGGGTAACTTTTTGTGTAATCAATTTTATTGTTTATTTGATTGCTTGAAGATGAGTCACTGCAAGCAGTAATCATTAAAGGCGTGAATAGGGCAATGAACACTAGCTTTGAGAGTGCTAGTTTTATCAATTGATATTGATTATGTTTGATTTGCATCATTCCAATATTGCCTTTTATCAACATTGCTCAAGTAGAGCTATTTTATTCAAACACTTATTTGGGCTGCTTTACTTTCTTAGTGCTCGTTTTGTTCTTATTCTTAGTTTTAGTGCTATTTTCAGTTTTTTTAACACCTTTAGATTTGGTATTTGATTTTTTACCAAGAGTTTTTTCGGTATTTTTATCATTAGACTTGCTATTTGTTGTTTTCTTTGTTGTGACCACACTTGCAGTTTCAGGCTCTATTTTTATAGTTTGTCCAACTTTTAATTTGTAATTTTTTAATGAGTTTGCAGCCATAATCTGTTTTACGCTAACGCCGTAGCGTTTAGCGATGGTTTGCATATTCTCACCTTTTTTAACCTTGTGTGTGACGCTGACTTGCTTCACAGGTTCAATTTTATCGGTATTGTTTTCTACAGGTGTTTCAGTGTTATTAATATCGATATTCGCTGAGCCCTGTTTGGCGCTAATATCATCGTTATTTTCCACTGCTGGAGCTGTTTCAGCATCATTGGTTTTCGTAATAGGTTTTGCTGAACTGAAATCGGTTTTATTGCCATTCGGAACTAAGATTGTGGCTGAGTTTTTAATCTTATTCTGGCTTGGTAGATTATTCACAATTCGCAATTGAGAAAGCTGCATGCCAAATTTAGATGCGATACTCTCCATGCGCTCACCGCGTTTAGCAAGGTAAGTGCGCCAGCTTACAAGTGGCTTGTCATAGCCCGCAAGGTTGTTTCTAAAAGTTTGCGCAGAGAGTATAGGTAATAACAGCTCATGTTTTTCTCCATTACTAGTGATAACAGGTCGCTTATTGCTTGGGTTAAGTGCTAAAAATTCATCATCGCTAATTTCGGCAAGTTTTGCAGCCAAATGAGCATCTATCTGCGCTGGTGCCGTGACTTTAGCAAAGTAGGGAGTGTTTGCAATGGTTTGAATCTTAAGCCCGTAATTCTCAGGGTTAGTCATTAAATTCTTAATAGCTTGTAGCTTTGGAACGTAATTTTTTGTTTCTGCAGGTAAGTCTAGGCTCTCATAATCTGTAGGCAAACCTAGCTTGCGGTTACGTTCTATGGCGCGGCCAACGGTGCCTTCACCTGCATTGTATGCCGCTAAAGCTAAATCCCACGCACCAAACATGGTATGTAGTTTTTGCAAGTAAGTCAGTGCAGCGTCAGTAGCAAAAGTGACATTGCGTCTATTATCCACCCACCAGTTTTGTTTAAGCCCAAAGTGTTTGCCTGTTGCTGGCACAAACTGCCAAATGCCAGAAGCGCTACTTGTTGAGTTGGCCTGTGGGTTATAGGCGCTTTCAATCATCGGTAATAAGGCGATTTCTGTTGGCATGCCGCGTTTTTCGACTTCTTCAACAATGTGAAATAAGTATTTTTGGCTACGTTCAACCATACGCTTTATATAATCAGGGCGTGTGCTATACCATTCTTCATGACGCGCAACTAGGCTGGAAGTGCTGTCTGGAATTGCATAACCATTTCTTATGCGTTGCCATAAGTCATCGTTATTAACCGCAATCGGCTCTGGCGTGTCTGTATCGTTGGCGTGAAGTTCAGTGTCAAGCGTGTCGCCTAAACGATTGCCACCAAGTTTTTTTGTGCTGGTTTTGTCATTAGCTGACTTATCGCTAGTAGCTTTGTCGTTAACCGCTTTGTCACTTGCACCTAGGTCTCTGGGGGCAGGTTTGTAGCCGTCATCAGAGTAAATGATGATTTCCTCGCCCATGACATTGGTATCAGCATATGCGGATAAGCTAGGTATAGCGGTTGAAATAGCTATTAATGCTGACCAAATTAACTTGCTTGAAAGTTTGATAAGAGTTCTCGAGAGATTGCGTTGTAGGTTGTAGTTGAAATGACGTTGGAGCAAAAAATTAGGCGAAGCATGAATATGCTCAAAGTCAAAAAGTAGCCAAATGTTAACAAAATATGACGTTTAAAGTCAAGTTAATTATTATTAAAATTAACTTTAATAATATGTCTTATCTAATTGATTAATAATGATTTCTAAGTTCTCTTAATTTGCTGAAAGTTTCAATTTCACTTGCATTTGTTAATTGAATAGACGATTGAATTTCTTGATGATTACAACGTAAATATGGATTAGTTGCCAGTTCTAGTTCGATGGTAGACGGCAAGCTTGGAATATTAGATGCACGCAATTTTTGTGTATTTTTATGTCGTTCAATCAGCATTTGATTGTTAGGATCAAATTTTAAAGCAAAGTCTATGTTATGCATGGTGTATTCGTGAGTGCAATAGACTTTGGTGTCTTGTGGCAATGCCGCCAATTTCTGTAACGAATGATACATTTGTGTTGGAGAGCCTTCAAACAATCGCCCACAACCGGCACCAAATAAAGTGTCTCCACAAAATAAAATCGCATGCTGAATCGAGTAATAAGCAATATGCCCTAATGTGTGGCCTGGTAAATCTAAAATGGAAAACGAGATGTTTAAGTCTCTTAAGTGAACAGTATTTTGCTCTGAAATGGCGACATGCTCAAAAGCATACTGCTCAAGTACGGGTGCATAAACGATCGCGTTCGGAAAAGCTTTAAGCAACTCTGCCACACCACCAATATGGTCATGATGATGGTGTGTGATTAAAATAGTCGTAAGTGTGAGGTTCAAATGATTTAGGCTTGCAATCACAGGCGCCGCATCTCCTGGATCCACCACAGCGCCTTGAGCACCGTTATGCATAAGCCAGATATAATTATCCTTAAATGCTGGAATTGGTATAATTTGCAGATTATGATTCATACCATCTATCATTTGGCCTGTGTACTCAAATGTCAATAGCGCTACGCTCAAATCAGCAACAACTACAGACATGGCTTGCTTCCACTGCTGGGCAATACTTGCAAACTAAAGAACAGGTTTTGTATGACCACGCAGTAGTTGATTTGTTTGGGTTCAATGCATTGCAAATGGGTTGTGCACAAATGGAGTTGTTGCGAAACTCTCGTATTCCTAATCGATTTGTGGCTTCTGAATTTGCGATTGATACTGCACAAAGTCAATTAAGCTGCAGTGATGATTTTCTGCCCTTTGCCGACATGAGCATAGATTTGTTGTTGTTACCGCATCGTCTGGAGTTCAGCGAGCGCCCGCATCAGACCTTGCGCGAAGCGGCGAGGGTGATGATGCCAGAAGGTCATCTGGTAATCTCTGGGTTTAACCACTTAAGTTTATGGGGAGCGACGGCTGGTTTTAAAAAGCTCCTTTCAAAAAACTCATCCTATCCTTGGAATGGCAAGTTTATAGGCTTAACGCGTTTAAAAGACTGGTTGGCTTTACTCGGTTTTGAAGTGGTTTCGGTAGAAATGTGCTGCCATATTCCACCTTTTGAGCAGCACTCGTGGCACAAGCGTTTTTCGTTTTTTGATAAGGTCAGCAGTAGACGCTGTGCTATGCTGGGTGGTGTGTATTTTGTGGTGGCTAAAAAGCGCGTGGTGGGTATGACGCCAATTAAGCCAAACTGGAAGCTTTCAACTTTGAAAGCGACATTAATCCCAAGTCCAACACAGTCAAAACCCACACAAAAAGAATTATTAAAACAAAGTAGCAAAAGAAAATTAAAGGCATATGAGCAATAGTAAAGAGGTTGAAATTTACGCGGATGGTGCATGTAAAGGCAATCCTGGGCCAGGAGGTTGGGGAGCATGGATAAGTTACGCAGGACGGGAAAAAGAATTGTTTGGTGGGGAATTATTGACGACGAACAACCGTATGGAATTAACGGCGGTTATTCGGGCATTAGAGGCACTCAATCAATCATGCCATGCTAAAGTATTTACTGATTCTGTATATGTGCAAAAGGGCATGACAGAGTGGATTGTCGGTTGGAAGTCACGTAATTGGCGTACGGCAGATAAGAAGCCAGTTAAAAATGACGATCTATGGCGTGCTTTAGATATACTGGCGCAGCAACACACTGTGCAATGGATATGGGTAAAAGGGCATGCTGGAAATGCAGGAAATGAGCGGGCAGATATGCTCGCAAATAAAGGGGTAGAGCAGGTTTTACAAGGAGCTGTAGCATAATGCGTCAAATCTTTTTAGATACAGAAACCACAGGTTTGTATCACGCGCAGGGACATCGCGTGATTGAAGTGGCTGCGGTTGAGGTAATCAATCGTCGATTAACCAAGCAGCATTTTCATTACTATTTGAATCCAGACCGTGAAATTGATCAAGGTGCACAAGAAGTGCATGGTATTTCACTGGAGTTTTTACAAGATAAGCCACGTTTTGCTGATATTGCGAATGAGTTAATAGCATTTATTGCAGACTCCGAGTTAATCATGCATAACGCACCGTTTGATGTGGGTTTTTTGAATAGAGAATTTGGCTTAATCGAGCAAAAACCAGTTGAGGCTATTACTGCAAAAATTACGGATACGCTTAAAATTGCTAAAGAAATGCGCCCCGGACAGCGTAATAGCTTAGATGCGTTGTGTAAACATTATGGCATTGATAACTCTAAGCGCACCCTGCATGGCGCGTTGCTAGATGCTGAGTTACTAGCTGATGTTTATATGGCGATGACACGTGGCCAAGATAGTCTAATGATGGAGCTTGATAAACCACAGCAAAAGAATGGCGATGCAATACAACAGATTAAGCAGCCCATATTAGTGAAATTAGCCAATCAAGCAGAAATGTCTGCACATGATGAATATATCGCCTCATTAGCAAAGTCTAGTGACTGCTTGTGGGCTAAACTAGAAGCAAACACTACAGAATCATAAACAGAAAAAATATCAAAATATAGATCTTCAAGTATAGAAAGTTAATTGTATGAACAAAACGATTATTGTGACTGGCGGTGCTGGTTTTATTGGCGCTAATTTTGTATTAGCTTGGATTAAGCAGGGTCTAGGCCCAATAGTCAATCTTGATAAGCTGACGTACGCTGGCAACTTAGAAAACCTTGTAGAAGTTCAGCATAATCCAGAGCATATTTTTGTGCATGGCGATATTGGTGACCAATCTTTGGTCGCCGAGTTATTGGCCAAACATAAGCCTTGTGCAGTGGTTAATTTTGCAGCTGAAAGCCATGTAGATCGCTCTATTCATGGCCCTGGCGACTTCATTCAAACCAATGTGGTTGGCACGTTCCATTTATTAGAAGCTGTGCGTGCATATTGGGGCAGCTTAAATGAAGAGAATCGTAAAGATTTTAGATTTTTACACGTTTCAACTGATGAAGTGTATGGCTCACTTGGTAAAACTGATGCAGCATTCACTGAAACTCATCCATATGCGCCGAATAGCCCATACTCGGCTTCTAAAGCCTCTTCAGATCATTTGGTGCGCGCATATCACCATACTTATGGCATGCCGACATTAACCACAAATTGCTCTAATAATTATGGCCCACATCATTTCCCAGAAAAATTAATACCTTTAGTCATTCATAATGCACTTGCAGGTAAGCCATTGCCAATTTATGGAACTGGTCATCAGGTTCGTGATTGGTTATATGTAGAAGACCATTGTGCTGCAATTAGACGTGTTTTAGAAGCTGGACAAGTTGGTGAGGTATACAACATAGGTGGCTGGAATGAAAAACCGAATATCGAAATAGTGAAAACGCTTTGCAGAATGTTAGATGCAAAAAAACCACGTGAGGATGGCAAGTCTTATATAGATCAAATTACTCACGTTGAAGATCGCTTAGGCCATGATCAACGTTACGCGATTGACGCGACTAAAATAGCAACACAATTAGGCTGGAAGCCAAAAGAAACCTTTGAGACGGGAATTGAGAAAACAGTGAATTGGTATCTTGACCATCAAGATTGGGTGGCTAATATAACTAGTGGTGAATATCGTCACTGGGTAGCCAAGCATTATGCCGAACGTGGCGAAGAGATGGCTTAGTGGTAAATCTCTGGAAACTACATTAATGTAGCTTCCAGAACTATTAAAGTGTAGGCAGACTTTTAACTTGAAATGTTGGACTTAACTTAATGCATCAGCCCAATTATTGGGTGTTTCATATAAGCGTACTTTTTCTAATTTTAAATGATTGCCATAAGTGTCTTGATACTCACTTTTCAGTATTTTAAATGCTTCGGCAGCCATGTTCTCGGCGGTAGGTACGGTAGGAAATACAACGGTTTTGTGGTTTGGTAATGAGTTCAAAAAGTCTAGTATTTCTGTGTCGTGTTGATAGACCAAAAACGCATGATCCCAAACGTTAACCACTGCTCTTTTTGCTATGGCTTTAACGTCAGAAAAATCCATCACCATACCATTTTCAGAGGCATTCTCCAGGGTAATGATGTCGCCAGACAGCGTGATTTCAATAGCGTAGCGATGACCATGTAAGTTCTTACATTGGCTTTTATGACTTGGAATACGATGCCCAGCGTCAAATTCTAGGCGGGTGGTAATTTGCATAATGGTGACTTAGTTGAATACGTGTGGCAATTATACGCTGACTGCTAATAATTTTAATGGGCTAATAATTTCAAGTTAAGCATAATCTAAAGTTTACAAAATGAGTTTCTAGAGACTTTATAGCGTTATTGCACTTTAAATAAGTTTAGCCAGATGATAAATTCTTCAAAAGACATGGGTTTTCCGTAGTAATAACCTTGAATTTTCTCACAACTCATCTCTTTTAATATATTTACACATGTTAAATCCTCAACACCTTCAGCAATCACTTGTTTACCTAAGCTATGTGCCAATTTAATGATGGATTTAACAATCGCTCTGTCTTGAGTTGAGCTGGAAATGTTGCGCACAAAGCTTTGATCTATTTTGACGATATTGATTGGCATGTTGCGCAGGCGTGCCATAGATGAGTATCCTGTACCGAAATCATCTAGGGCCAGTTTGCAGCCTAATTGAATGATTTGATCTAGTACCTGCAACACTTTTACTTCATCTACAAGAATATCATTTTCAGTAATTTCAATGGTTAGGCTTTCAGCAGGAATGTTCCAAAGCGCAATAGACTGTGAGAGTAGTTCGGGTAGATCAGAGTCTAGTAAATCTACACTGCTTAAATTGATAGTCAGCGAAATATTGTGTTGATAGGTAGATGCTAATTCAGCACAGCGTTGGCAAACATTATTAATCAACCAGCGTATAAAAACTCTTCCAAAACCTTTTTTATAGATGACATCGAGCAATCTTGCAGGTGGTATGGATTGCCATTCTTGATTCTGCCAGCGTAATAACACTTCGGCGCTCGTGCACTTTTCAGTGGTAATAGTTTTACTTGGGTAATCTTTATCGTTAATCGTAACTATAGGTTGTAAGAACAGAGATAGCTCATTTTGCTGTAATGCTTCAATAATTGCTTCATCAAGAAGTTGCGAGTTGATGAACGATGATGAGATATTCTGATCGTAGATTTTAATATGTTCGTTTTTAGCGATGGCCTGATTTAAAGCTAATCTAGCGTGTTCATATAAAGAAATAGCATTAGTTTGTATGTTGAAAGTGCTTATGGCGCCAAAGTATGGGCTCAGTATTAGAGTGATGTTTTCTAGAGGTAGCGCAGTTTCAAACGCGTGTAGAAGTTTCGTTGTGATTAAGTTTAATTGAGTAGGTGACTTCAATGGGTTAATTAAAACGGCTAGATCAATTGCACCAACATGAAATAAGGTTGCATCATCGCTTAAGTGCTCTTGTATGGTGTGCATAGCCGCAATTATTAAACTTGATGATGCAGAGTTTAGTTGAGATGCCTCGCCATAGTTGATATTGAGATTAATTAAGATAAGCCCTAAATGTGAAGGTTCTGTCGGTTTAGAGGATTTTGATAAATCATTCTTCTGTTTGGTATTTAAGCTTTGATTATTACTTAAGCTTAGGTTTAGTAAGTTGAGCAGCAAATGTTGATTTGGCAGACCTGTATCTAAATCAAAATTTTGCACATAACTGAATTTATATTGATCTAGCTGGTTTGTAACGCGTGCTATTAAGTGGGTGAGCAAGTTTTGAAACTGAGCGTTTTTAGTAGAATTTAATTCCAAGCATCGGGTTATCAAAAAAGCAGCATCTAAATTTGCTCCTGACTTGTAATCATTCAGCCATGCAAGCAGAAAGTTGTTTATTTGTTGATTGAGTTGAGACCAAGTTAATTTTTGCGGCCAGCTAATAATAGCGTGTGTTGTATTTTTTAATACGCTGTTTCCACCGTTGTATGGCTCAGTTTTGATGAATTGCTCAAACAATAACGAATTGAAAAAATAATCCCCCGTAACATCGGCTGCTTTTAGCTTGTAACTAGCCATCAATTGCAGCAATAAGTTGGAATCTAGTTGGATTTCAAAATTCTGATATAGCGTTGTAGTGTTTGATTGATGCGCAAGCTGTAGTGTGATGTCGGTAAGGTTAGGCATAATAATTGTTTGCACTTAAACCGTAACTGTCTGGCGGCAGCCCTCTTACAATCTGATAAGGTTCACCTGCGGGTGTAAGTGGTGAATTGATTAAGTTAATAATCGCAGGGTATTCATTTCTAGTTTTGTCTGGGTTTAGCAATATCATGACTCTGGGTAGCAAGCGACGCACACTATTTTGTTGAATCACAACACCAACTTCACCTGAGTTCAGATCTACAAGTGAACTGACAGGATACATGCCTAGAAACTGTACTAGTTGGTCAATTAATGCACCATTGAATTTAAAACCACGTAGAGAGTGAATCTCTTCTAAGGCGATTTGGTTATAAACACCTTTTGCATAGACTTTGTTAGTGGTGAGCGCACAATATGTGTCTATCAGACCTGCCATCTGACCAGTCAAACTAATCTGATTACCTGACAATTTATATGGATAGCCGCTGCCATCTATGCGCTCATGATGCTGTGAAACTGTCAGAATAACGGTGCTAGAAATATTTTCTGTGGCTTCTAATAAAGCAAGTGCATGTTCAACATGCTTTTTCAGAATTTCAAATTCATCATGCGTAATTTTGTCATGTTTAAGTAAAAGTTCAGTAGGGATTTTCGCTTTACCTACGTCTTGCAATAATCCCGCTAAGCCTAAATCTTTCACTTGTTTTTTAGGTAGCGACATGAAGTTTGCCAACGCCATTAGTGTAATTGACACGCTCATTGCATGGTTGTACGAATAGTCATCAGTTTGTTTGAGTTTAGCTAGCCATAATAACGCATCAGGGTTGCGTTCTATGCTCTCTACCATGCCATCTAAAGCTTCATGAATTTTTGTTAAGTCAATTTCATGGTCTAGTGCCAGTGCTTCAAACATCTCTTTTGTTGCAAGCTGTGATTGTTCGTAGATGGGGTAAATGGCAGCTATTTCATCTTCTACGGGTGGTGTTTCATCAAAAATAGTGATTTTGTAACCGTCGTGATAGTCTTCATTTCTTGCTAAGTCAGCTTTTAAAGCGTTTTTATCAATATTGGATTTGAGCTTTTTCTGTTTGCCCCCCCAACTAGTTAGACCATAAATAAAGTTAGAGAAGTCAGTTTTAATTTGCGAGGCTAGCGTTGTGTTCTCTATATTTTTATCACGACTGATCTCAACAACTTTATTCTCGCTAATATACTGCACTTTAAATATGGCATCGGAGCTGGTCGTGTTTGTTTCACCAGATAATACGGCTTGATTGCCTGAGTGTATTTCTTTAAGAATATCTAGGAATGAAAACTTAACATTGGGCGTGCCAAGTTTTGTGGATTTATTGATGGAATTGCTAGTTCGTTTGCCTGTCTTCGCGTCTATTGTCACTCGGTTAACAGTGCCATCACGCTTGATGGCTACTTGTTCTTTGGGAGCAGCAGTGAAATGGTGACCAACAGAAACGGTTCGGTCTACATAAACAAACTCGCATAAAGATGCAATCGTACTAATTTGCTCATCATCTTCAATGAGCAGACCTTCAAGCAAAAAAGGCGTACCCAACCATGGTCTGTCAAGTTCACACACAAACATCCCAATAGCTAACAGGGATGTTTGTATTTTTTCGCGGCGAATGTCGGTCATTCAAATGTACTCTTTTATACTTCAGTTAATACATGCATCGTCATTGTTCTATTATATTGCAGGCTATTAATTTTGTTGAAACTTTTACATTTGTTAACTTGCGATTTTACATGTTATTTATCTTGTTTTTGGCTTTAAAAGTGGTGAAAGTCCATTTTTTGTATATTGAAAATATTACAACGGTATTTGCAACGAGATTTCTAAACGCAGCATTTTATAAATAGCGAGTCTTTCGCTTGTGATTTTATTTGCATCTACAGCAGATGTAATTGCACAATCTGGTTCCTGTAAATGTTTACAATTATTAAATCTGCATTTACCTAGGAATGGCCTAAATTCTATAAAAGCGTGTTCAAGCTCATCTGTACTGAGATGATGTAAGCCAAACTCTTGCAAGCCTGGCGAGTCAATTAATTGGCTATGTTCATCAAGGTGGTATAAGTGTGCTGCGGTTGTGGTGTGTTTGCCGCTATCTAATACATGACTTACTTCGCGTGTACGCACATCTTCATTGGGTAAAAGTGCGTTAATGATGGTGGATTTGCCCATGCCGGACTGGCCAACTAAAATACTGGCCTCATTCTGCAAATACGGCCTTAGTGTTGAAATATCTTCTTTTGCAGACAGAGAAAGCACGCGATAGCCTAAATCCGTATAAAGCTTTAGTTTCTGCTTAGCATCATCATTGTCAGCTAAGTCACATTTGTTCAAAACAATCAACGCTTTGATATCAGCAGCTTCTGCGGCGATGAGGCAGCGATTGAGCAAAGCTTCGTAAAAGCTTGGTTGTGTAGCTAGTACGATAATAATCTGCGTGACATTTGCAGCTAGCATTTTACTTTTGAAGGCATTGCTGCGATATAACAAGGTTTTGCGTGGCAAGGTTGATTCAACAACACCTTCGTGTTTGTCTGTGAATTTTATGGTGACAACATCGCCGCAAGCTAAATCTGTTTTCTTGCCGCGTGTTACACAGCTGATGCGCTTTTTGTCTGATAGCTCAACTTGAAATCGTTTGCCATAAGCGGCGACGACAGTACCTTGAGTGACAGTATCTTTAAGTGAATTGTCTTGTGGTTTTGAAGAATGTTTAGTTGTTGCCGATGGAGTAGTAGTCAAATTATTCAGTGAATTTATAATAGGTTTGGTTGAGGTATTTGGCGACATTGAGCTCTTCGTCTTCAAACCATTTGAGGCCAATCATGGTGTTGCAGTTACGCACTTGTGCAACCAAGCCTTTAGAAGTTTTTACTTTGCGAAATTCACGCGTGTAAATACTTGAGCCATCACCACCGAAGCTTTCTGCATGGCAGCTGACACAGTTCTTTGTGACGAGCGACTTGCCAGCGTTAGCATCAGCTGATGCGAATGGTTCGGCAGATGCAATGCCACTTAGTAATATCAAACTGCCTATTAATAGCGATTTCATCACAGCTCCCCAACATATCTTACGTTTAACTAGTATACGCTGCTAATTTAGAAATTCTAATGCTTGCTGGTGGATGAGAGTCATAAAAAGCTGAATGCAAAGGATCTGGCGTGAGCGTGGAGGCGTTATCGCGGTAAAGCTTAACCAGTGCCTTGACTAGGTCTTTTGCGCTAGCATGATTGGCGGCGTAGTCATCTGCCTCAAACTCATTTTTACGTGAGTAGCTAGCCATCATTGGGCGTAGTATAAACAAGAATATCGGTGATACTAACAAAAATAGAATTAACGCCATGTAATTACTTATTTGCGTTACGCCTAAGCCTGCATAGAACCATGGTTGATTGATTAACCAACCTAATAAAGCCAAGCCTAAAAAGCTTATAGAAAATAACATCACAATGCGTTTAATCACGTGATGGTGCTTAAAGTGACCTAGCTCATGTGCAAGGACAGCTTCGATTTCGTCTACATTTAATCTTTCGAGTAAAGTATCGAAAAATACAACGCGTTTTGATGCGCCGAAGCCAGTAAAGTAGGCGTTGCCATGGCTGCTGCGTGATGAGCCGTCCATCACAAATAAGCCTTGAGATTTAAAGCCACATTTTGAAAGTAGGGCTTCTATACGCTGTTTTAAGTTTTCATCTTTTAATGGAGAAAATTTGTTAAATAGTGGTGCAATAAATGTTGGGTATACCGCTAACATCACAAGATTAAACACACTCCAGATTACCCATAAATATAGCCACCAATATTGACCAGCGCCTTGCATGAGCCACAAAGCAGCAAATAGAATAGGTGCGCCTAGCGCGAGACCAACCAAACTATGCTTAACAAGGTCGGTAAAAAACATCGCAGGGGTCATTTTGTTGAAACCAAATTTTTCATCCACAACAAATGTTTTGTAATATTCAAAAGGCAAGTCAATTGCACTACTTACTAGCATTGCGCTACAAATGACTAATGCACCACGAATAATTTCTTGCGTTGGAAGTATATTGCGCCAAATGTCGTCAATCCACTGTAAGCCACCACCTAGAGTTAGTGCTGCTAGCAACAAAGCTTGCACTACGGTTTCGATAATGACCAATTTTGTTTTAGCTGTTGAGTAATCTGCAGCTTTCTGATGAGCATCAAGAGCAATACTATCTTTAAAGGCTGCTGGCACTTGGTTGCGATTGGCTTGTACGTGGGTAACGTGTCTGCGCGCAAGCCAGATGCGAACTAGAGTCGTGGCTACGAGTAAGCTAACAAAGGTGTAGGTAAGAATTAATGTTGGTGCAAAAGGCATGTGTTTTATTATCTCTAATTGTTGAGTAACTGTAATTGATACTTTGATAAGTGTAATCGTTAAGTTAAATAAGTTAATATATTGGTATTGTGAAGCATTTTTCTGGTGTTAGTTCATCAAGTTTGCTTAATAACTTAAATTTTAATGGAAATCATGATGGCCGAAACAACTAGTAGCACCAATCAGAATAATTTAATTTGGCTAGATATGGAAATGAGTGGCTTATTGCCAGATTCAGATCGTATTTTAGAGCTCGCGGCGGTTGTTACCGATGCGGACTTGAATGTATTAGGCGAGTCGCCAGTGTTTGTAATTCATCAAAGTGATGCAGTTTTAGACGGTATGGATGCATGGAATAAGGGCGCACACGGGCGTTCTGGATTAATTGAAAAAGTGAAAGCTTCCACTTTAGATGAAGCTGAAGCGACAGTGCAAATGATCGCGTTTTTAAAGCAATTCGTACCAGCTAATAAATCACCTATGTGCGGCAACTCAATTTGTCAGGACAGACGCTTTATGGCGCGTTATATGCCAGATTTGGAAAGCTATTTCCACTACCGTAATTTGGACGTGAGTGTATTTAAGGAACTCGCACGCCGTTGGAAACCAGAAATCTACTCAGGATTCAAGAAAGCTAGTAAACATGAGGCATTGGCGGATATTTATGAGTCTATCGATGAGCTGAAGTATTATCGTGAGCACTTTATCGTTAAGTAATCACAGGGAAGCGCTTAGGCAAAAAAAGAGGGCGTCTGTTAAGACGCCCTAGAGGGAGGAGAAACTAGCTTTGGAGAAGCTTAGTATTAGTAAAGCATTTAGTATGCCAAGTTTCTCGCCTCGTTTAATTTAACTATATTTTATTCACTTTCAAGCAGCTTTTTATATTCAGCCAAATATTCTAAAGCGCTTTTATCCCAGCTTAAATTCTGTTGCATGCCATTTTTTTGAATTTGTTGCCATGCTTTTGTATCGTTATTGAATACATTTAAAGCCTGTTTAATACAGCTTAACAAGCTGGCAGGGCTTGCTTCACTCATCACAAAACCATTCGCCGTTTTGTTTTTAAACGTGATGATATTGGTATCAACTACTGAATCCGCCAAGCCACCAGTCGCGTTCACGATAGGCGGCGTGCCATATGCCAGCCCGTACAACTGATTCAGCCCACAAGGCTCAAACCGTGACGGCATGATAAACATATCTGTCCCAGCCATGATTTGGTGTGATAACTGTTCGTTGTAACCAATGGTGACACTTACTTTATTGGGGTTGTCATTAGCGAGGTGACGGAAGGCATTTTCAAGAGAGCTTTCACCACTTCCGAGCAAGGCTAATTGGCAACCAGAATCCACTAGCTTCTGCACGATAGGCACTAGCATATCTAAGCCTTTTTGATGTGTTAGACGACTTACTACGCCTAATATTGGTGCATTTGCATCAATTTGAAGCCCAAGTCTTTGCTGTAAAGCATTTTTAACCTCTTTTTTACCAGCTAATTTACTTGCACTATAAGTTTTTGTGAGGTGAAAATCTGTTTCAGGATTCCACTCATCTGTTTCAATGCCGTTCAGAATACCTTTCAGTTCATTGCTGCGCTTGCTGAGTAAGCCTTCCAAGCCGAAACCAAATTCTGCTGTTTGAATTTCTTTTGCATAGCTTGGGCTAACTGTTGTAATAGCATCTGCATAAAAAATGCCTGCTTTTAAAAATGATAACTGACCATGATATTCAAAGCCTTCCACTGCAAAGTTACCGTGAGGTAAAGCTAAGGTTGTCAGCCAGCCTGGTGCGTAGCAGCCTTGAAATGCCATATTGTGTAGGCTGATGATGGACTTCGCTGATGTATGCTCTACCAGCTTCATATAAGCTGGTGCTAAGCCTGTTTGCCAGTCGTTGCAGTGCACAATGTCAGGTCGCCATTCAGGAATAGGGCTGTTTGGTCCGCTAATCACAGCCGCTGCTTTTGATAATATGCCAAACCGTACAGGGTTATCTAGCCACTCCTGTCCAGTCGCATCTACATAAGGGCCGCCATCGCGTTCATATAAACCTGCCGCTTTTATCACCATTACTTTGATGTCAGTATCTAAAATTGTTCCCATCATTAGCTCTGCATTTTCGATGACGGGTAAATTTTTCAGCGTAGCAAGGTGGTGTAAATCATCCAGCTGATTTAAAACTGAGGGATAGCCCGGTACCAAAATGCGTACATCAACGTCCAGATTCTGCAATGCGGAGGGTAGTGAGCCGCTTACGTCAGCCAAGCCGCCAGTTTTTATAAGAGGGAATACTTCAGATGTGACGAATAAAACGCGCAAAATATACTTTCTGCATAATGAGATTGATGCATTATTATATTGTATAAATTAATGGCTATAACATTGTTTCAGGGGCGAGCATGGGATTTAACGGATTTTTAGTAGTTGGTATTGGTGCTGCTATTGGCGCATGGATGCGTTGGGGTTTAAGTGTGATGCTTAATGCAAGCTTCCCAGCATTACCATTAGGTACATTAGTGGCAAATCTGGTAGGCGGTTATCTAATTGGATTATTCATGGGGGTTTCTGTGCTGTCTTCAACATTAGCGCCCGAAGTTAGACTCTTTTTGGTGACTGGCTTACTTGGCGGTTTGACAACATTTTCTACTTTTTCATCTGAAGCCGTGACCATGTTGACCAGAGGGCAATATGGTTGGGCGACAACGCATATATTAGTTCATGTGTTGGGTTCACTAGTTATGACGGGTTTAGGTTTGTATACAGTACAAATCATACGCAGCTAGTATTCATCAATACTGTGAAGACTTTATAAATTTGAGTCTAAAGCCCAAATAAAAAAGCCCTGAAAAATCAGGGCTTTTTTATTATTAGGTTTTCACCTTAATACATATTTAACACTATTTATTTTGTGTTTCCACCATCACTAAAGGTTCTGCGCTAGCTTCCACTTTAGTATTTTTCTGCCAATTTGCCGCTTTGCGTGGCGCCTTTGGCTTAACTTCTTCAACAGGCACTGCTTTTGGCGCATCAGCTTTAGTTTCTACCAATTGTAAACCTGTCGCTGCTAAGTCAACTGGTTTCGCTTCAGCTTTTGGTTTGCGTGGGCGAGCAGGGCGCTTGTTGTCAGCTTTTGCTGGTGTAGCTTCTGCCGTCACAACAGGTGTAGCTTCGCCAGCAACTTCGTTAGTCGCTTCAGCTTTCACTATAGGCGCTTTAGCTGCTTTAGGTTTTTTGTTGTTTGCTTTAGGCGCTTCGCTCGCTTTAGTTTCTACAACTGGTGTAGTACTTTCGCTCACTACGCTTTCAACAGAAACAATTGCTGCTTGAGCTGCTGGTTTAGCTTGTTCTACTGGTTTAGCTTGTTCTGCAGTATTGTTAGTAGCAGTAATTGCCGCTTCAGTATTTACATTTGGCTGATTTGCGCCCATTTCCTCATTTGGAACGAAAGGACGATTAGCATCACGTGCCACTGAATCATCACGGTCACGGCGACCACGGCGATTATTGCGATTACGACGACTGCCAGTACGCTCAGCAGTTTGCTCACTTGTTACATTGGCGGCTGGTGCATTGTTTGCAACGGCTTCAGGCGTAACATTAGCAGGCTGATTATTATTGCGTTGTTTGTCATTACGGTTTTGATCAGGACGCGCTTGCTCATTTTTAGCTTGCTGAGGTTTTTGTTGACGCGGCTCTTGTGGCTTGGCTTCCGTAGGGCGTGTGTTCTCGTTATTGCGATTTGGACGATTTTGTTGATTGATGTCTTTCTCTGGACGGTCACCACGATTACGTTCATTGCGATTACGATTGTTACGGTTGCGATTGTTGCGGTTGTTTTCGCGACGAGTATCTTCTGCTTTTTCCGCTTCAGTTTTAGGTGCTTCCACAACCGCAGGCGCAGCGCCGAAAAAGCGTTTGATTTTCGCAAATAATGACACTTTAGGTGCTGTAACAACTTCAGCTTCTTTTTCAGCCACAATCGGCGCAGGTGCAGCAGGCGTAATGCCTTTCACTGCCGCAACTGGTCTTACTGCTTTGGCGGTTTCTTCTGCAGTTGGAATGAATGTAGTTTCAGCAGGCATTTCCACTAGTTTGTAGCTTGCGCGATTCGTTTCTTCATTCACATCATCATGCTTGATACGCACGATATTGTAGTTAGGCGTTTCAAGGTGAATGTTAGGAATCAACACCACTTCTACGCCCATGCGTTGTTCAATCTTGTGAATGTCAGCACGTTTTTCATTGAGTAAGAATGTCGCCACTTCAACAGGTAATTGCACCTGAATAATAGCGCTGTTTTCTTTCATTGCATCTTCTTGCGTAATACGCAGGATATGCAATGCAGTTGATTCAATGCCACGAATATGGCCAGTGCCGCTACAACGCGGGCAAGGGATGTGGTTAGTTTCACCCAAGCTAGGACGTAGGCGTTGACGTGACAGTTCTAGTAAGCCAAAGCGTGAAATCTTGCCTGTTTGCACGCGCGCACGGTCAACATGCAAAGCGTCACGTAAGGCATTTTCAACTTCACGTTGGTTGCGTTGGCTTTCCATATCGATAAAGTCAATCACAACCAAGCCGCCTAAGTCGCGTAAGCGTAATTGGCGAGCAACTTCTTCAGCCGCTTCAATGTTGGTGTTGAACGCAGTATGTTCAATATCGCTACCGCGTGTTGCACGACCTGAGTTAACGTCTACTGAAACCAAAGCTTCCGTGTGGTCAATCACAATTGCGCCACCTGAAGGCAAGCGTACTTCACGTGCAAAAGCAGATTCAATTTGATGTTCAATTTGAAAACGTGTGAATAGTGGAATTTCGTCTTGATACAGTTTTACACGATTCACATTGCCAGGCATCACGTGGTTCATAAACTGCACTGCTTGTTCGTGAATGTCTGGTGTGTCAATCAAGATTTCACCAATGTCAGAGCTAAAGTAATCACGAATCGCACGGATGACTAAGCTACCTTCTTGGTAGATTAAATAAGCACCCGCTTGCATCGCAGAGGCGCCATCAATCGCTGTCCATAATTGTGTGAGATAGTTTAAATCCCACTGTAACTCTTCAGCATTGCGACCAATACCAGCGGTACGAGCGATAATACTCATGCCTTTTGGTACTTCTAACTGCGCTAATACATCACGTAGTTCGTCACGGTCTTCACCTTCGATGCGGCGTGAAACACCACCGCCACGTGGGTTGTTTGGCATTAACACTAAGTAACGGCCAGCAAGCGAGATAAACGTTGTTAGCGCAGCACCTTTGTTGCCACGTTCGTCTTTATCAACTTGGACTATAAGTTCTTGACCTTCTTTTAATGCGTCTTGAATGCGAGATTTGCCATCTGCGCCTTCTTTGTAGTAGCTACGCGCTACTTCTTTGAATGGTAAAAAGCCGTGTCTATCCATACCGTAATCGACAAAAGCCGCTTCTAATGAAGGTTCGATACGAGTGATAACACCTTTGTAAATATTGCTTTTACGTTGCTCTTTACCAGCGTGTTCGATATCTAAATCGATAAGTTTTTGACCATCTACAATCGCAACGCGTAACTCTTCAGATTGCGTTGCATTAAATAACATGCGTTTCATTGTTTGCTCCTGTTAGGCTCAGGTGGCAGACTCAATGCTTATGAGTAAGCAATTGATATTGAAGGCTAATTAAGGTGAAGTGCCAGAGATGCTGGCCGAGATACTGAAGGCGCGTTGCGCAAATGTGAAATTTAACGATTTAAATTCAGAGCATGTGACAAGTGCCGCTGTACTCTTAAAAGCTCTTAAGAAATGATACTTAAAGCTATAGCTTAAAAGTATGTTAAGTGTGCTACTTACCTCGGTAAGTTTACAGAGTTAACCTCATTTTTTAATGGCTTGTTTTAATTGAGTAAATCAAATTAAAACTGGTTTTTTGTTCGTTAAACTAAACTAATTATTGAAATTTATGCCTGCTGAGGCGTAAATTCGTTAAAATTCTGTCTTCAGTAAATGCAAATTTAGCAAATTGCTAAATTTAACTTTTCCCTTAAGTCGCGCTTTATGTTTATTTGTCTGCGGCGGCTTGAGCGCTATTTTACTTGCTGCTACTTTATAATATGGCGAGCGGCGTTAACCAAGTGTCTGTTTTACTTTTAATTACATAAGCTTGCGCTTTTATAAAGCGCTTTTCTAAGTAATTGAGAGTATTCTTTATTACCAATTAATTTTAACCTTAATTGATAATCGTGTAAGTATAGGCTACTACAAACATTTAAGCAAAGTATGAACAATATAACACCACAAAATCAGCAGCATAGTATTGATAAGTTAAAGAATAAGGTAAGTGAATTGGCGGCAGCTTTTCTCACGGTTGATGAGGCAAGTGAAGGGCAACGCGTTGATAATTTTTTGACCAAAACACTCAAAGGTGTTCCTAAAAGCCATGTCTATAGAATTTTGCGCAGTGGTGAAGTGCGAGTCAATAAAAAACGTATTGATGCAGATTTCCGCTTAACAATTGGCGATGTGGTTAGAGTTCCTCCAATTCGCGCAACGATTGTTGAGCATGTTGAGTCGATCGTACCTGCGGTTTCTAAATTCGAAAACACTATTATTTTTGAAGATGATGCGATGTTGGTGATTGATAAACCAGCAGGTTTTGCAGTGCATGGTGGCAGTGGTGTGAGCCGTGGTGTGATTGAGCAGATGCGTTTAGAACGCCCTAAAGCGAAATTCTTGGAGTTGGTACACAGGTTAGATCGTGAAACTTCTGGCGTATTGATGCTGGCAAAAAAACGTAGTGCACTAGTTGCTTTGCATGAGGCGATTCGTAATAACCAAACGGATAAGCGCTATTTAATGCTGGTCCGCGGTGAGTGGTTAGATGCAAAAAAGCGCGTGGTATTAGATTTGCAAAAATACTTATTACCAAATGGCGAGCGTCGTGTGAATGTGGTGACCGATGTTTCAAAAGACAAATATAATGAACGCCAAACTTCTGAAACCCTATTCAAGTTGTTGAAAAACTATAATCATCCAGTGTTAGGTAAATTCAGTTTGCTTGAGGCACAGTTGGTGACAGGGCGTACCCACCAGTTGCGAGTTCAATTGGCGCATTTAGGTTTTCAGATTGTTGGTGATGATAAGTATGGTGATTTTGCTGTGAATAAGTCATTAGTAAAAAGTGGCTTAAAGCGTATGTTTTTACATTCATCTGTCACAAAAATCCGGCATCCTCTGACCAATGATAAACTTGAACTAGTCGCGCCTTTGCCGCCGGAGTTGAGTAAGTTTTTAATAAAATTAGAGTCTTAAATGTGAGAAAGAGTAAGTTTGAATGACAAAGCAGTTTGATTTAATTGTGTGGGATTGGGATGGTACTTTAGCCGACTCCACAGGAATGATTACCAATGCACTTTTAAAGGCGGCAGAACAAGTAGGGCTTCCAGCGTTAACGGCACAAGCTGCAAGTAATATTATCGGGCTTGGTTTGCGCGAATCTATTCAGACCTTGTATGGCGATATACCAGCTGAGCAAGCAAAGGCGCTCGCGACGCAATACACGACAAACTACTATGCTGGCGAAAGTGAAATCCCTCTATTTGCTGGGGCGGCTGATACCATCAAGGCACTACACAGAAGTGGCTTTAAATTAGCGGTCGCTACGGGTAAAGGTCGGCGTGGGCTTAATTTAGCGTTAGAACATAGTGGTTTAGGCAAGTACTTTCATTCCACCCGTACCGTTGATGAGTGTTTTTCTAAACCACATCCGCAAATGTTAGATGAATTAATGGAGTATTTAGTCGTCATGCCTGAGCGTACATTGATGATTGGCGATACCAGTTATGATTTGCAAATGGCGCAGAATGCAGGGGTAAGCTCTATAGGTGTGACTTATGGCGCTCAATCTGCAGAACAATGGCAGCATTTTAACCCTGTGCAGCAGTTTTCTGATTTTGCTGGTTTGAGTACATGGTTGCTAGAGCACGCTTAACCCATTGATGATCCGAGTAATATGACACAAAATACTGTTATTTTAAAAAGCGAAGTGCTCGAAGAAGGTGCTAAGGGCATCAGATTTCCTCTACCTATGTTAGGTGAGTTTGCTACAGGGTTTGTCGTGCGTTTTCATGGAAAGCCTTATGCTTATGTCAACCAATGTGCGCATGTGCCCATAGAATTAGACTGGAGTGAAGGTGACTTTTTCACAACACAAAAAGATTATTTGATTTGCTCTACGCACGGCGCACATTACCGGCCAGATAATGGCTTTTGTGTGATGGGTCCTTGTAAAGGTAAGAGTTTAAAAGCAATACCCGTGACTGAACAAAACCAAGAAATATTAATCAATCTAGATTCAATTAAGTAGTATTCATTTAGAAACACTAAGGAAAGCTAATAATGTCAGAAGATAGTCAACAAAATACTCAATTAAACAATTCAAAGTCAGAAGATACAAAATGGCAGCGTGATGCAATTGAGAAACTTGCTAGTTCTGCGTTGACTGAACAAAGAACAGCGCGACGCTGGAGCATCTTTTTCAAAGGGCTCACGTTTGCGTATTTATTTTTCATACTGTTTTTAGCGATGGGTTGGTTAGGTGGTGGAAAGAGTAGCACTGGCTCACATACTGCGTTGATTGAAGTGGCTGGTGTGATTGAAGCGGGTGGTGCGGTGAACGCAGATTCGTTTATGAGCAGCCTGCACGATGCTTATGACGATAAAAATACCAAAGGTATTATCTTACGTATTAATAGTCCAGGCGGTAGTCCAGTACAAGCGGGAATTATTAATGATGAAATTAAGCGTCAAAAAAAGCTGCATCCTAAAATACCTGTTTATGCTGTAGTTGAAGATATTTGCGCATCAGGAGGCTATTACATTGCTGCGGCTGCTGATAAGATTTATGTGGATAAAGCTAGTATTGTTGGCTCAATCGGCGTATTGATGGATGGTTATGGCTTTACAGAAGTGATGAAAAAAGTGGGTGTTGAGCGTCGTTTGATGACCGCTGGTGAAAACAAAGCGATGTTAGATCCATTCTCACCAGTGAACCCAAAACATCAAGCTTTAGCGCAGGCGATGTTAAATGAAATCCACGAGCAATTTAAAACAGTAGTGCGTCAAGGTCGTGGCAGTCGTTTAAAAGAAACACCAGAAACCTTTAGTGGTTTGTTCTGGAGTGGCGAAGAGAGCATCAAGTTGGGTCTAGCTGATGCATTTGGTAGCGCAGATTATGTCGCTAGAGACGTCATTAAAGAAGAGAAAATGGTTGATTTCACGGCTCAGGAAGACTTTACAAGCCGCATTGCTAAGCGCATAGGTGCAAGTATGGCAAAGGCGATTGGTATTGATGTGCTGACAAAAGGTATGCAGCTGCGATAAAAAATGGTTTTTTTGACGGCGAAACTTGTTGTATCTATATACCTATGTTAAGAGTGGGTAAGTCCGCTCTTACATCACTTTATTAATTAGAAAAGCTTCTTAGTCGTCAAAAGCCCGTATTGATAAAGCACACTCTTAATATCAATGCGGGCTACAGGCTGGTTTAATCTGAAATTATTTGATATATACAGCTTGAATATTTTGCTTTATAGTTGTTCGAATGCGCTACTCAGAGATAATAGAATACTAAAATGTTTATGGTCAAGTTGCGTAACCTCATCAATTTTATACTGACCATAGCCACTTGTTTTGTAGCTATTCAGCTCAGCATTCAATCTGCATACGCAACCCCACAACATCTTCATGGCACTTGGCAGTTAATTCATCCATATTCGGCTGATAGTAGCAACGCTAACTTCCTTGATGACCCTTTAAAGTCTAAAGGTTCTGTAGTTAAAGGCGTGGGCCTCACTGGCGGACATTACCTTTACCTTGCCCCAATTAACATCACAAAATATGATGAATACGTGCTGGACTTTAAAAACACTAGTACCATAGGAAAATTTAGGCATCAAGTATTTAACGATCAAAATCAACTGATACATACCTTAGTAGGTGGTATTGAAAGCACTGGTACTAACCCTTATTTTTTAAGGCATGGACGCGATCTAACTTTAGCTCCTGGCCATTACACCTTAGCGACTGAACTTATATCGGCTAACTTCTTGGCGATTCCAGAGCCATATATTGACGATAGGGCTCATTACCAAGTTGCGATTAAGTTGGGTAATGCCCTTACTTTGTTTGGCCTTGGCATATTCTTTGGCTTAGGTATTTATTACGCTACCTTGGCTACTAGCCGAAATCGTTGGGCAGAAGCGATGTACGCCAGTTTTATTCTAGGCAATTTCATCTTTAATAGTGCTGCACTGCTGGTATTTTCGGACATTCTAGGTATCCATTCTATTTATTTAGTCTCTATGCCAGTGCTGTTATCAAATATTGCTTATGTTCTGTTTGTGATGCACTTATTAGAAATTAACAAGAACACTCACAAACGCCTGTATTGGGTAGGCGTTGGCATAATAGCAGTCATGTCGCTCTTTTTAGGTCTGGCAATCGGTTACCCTAACTGGGCTTTAGAATTTTGCCGATATGGCGTTGGAATGTTTTTAAGCTACGGCTTGGTGACTGCGATCACACAAAGTCTTAATAAAAATGCCACAGCAAAGCGCTATTTGGTTGCTATTAGTATCTTTTTTGTATCCGGTTTGATAGCTATTAGCCTCAGTAAAATTAACAGTCAATTTACTTATTATATTGAGCATATTGGTTTAGTTAGCGTGGCCGTAGAGGTTATTTTACTTGCACTTGTTCTTTCGTTCCAATTCTCAGATTTGCACGCAGATAAACAGAAAGCTTTAGAAGAGCGGGATGCAAGTTTTAAAACTGCTTATTCTGATGCCCTAACTGATTTGCCAAATCGTCACGCCCTAACCAAAGAGATAGAGAAGCTGCCTATGCATGGCAGCCTTACTATTGTTGATTTAGATGGTTTGAAGTTTTATAACGATACTTATGGGCACGAGCGTGGCGATGAATTATTGATTAGTTTTGCCCAGTGTTATCAAAATAGCCTCGGCGAAATGTTTAAATTATATAGAATTGGTGGTGATGAATTTGCGGTGCTAAGTAATGAAGGGGAAATAACTCCGATTGAAAATGCGCTTGATGACGCACTGGAAAGTATGAAGGTCAATGGTTTTGAATTTGCCGGAGCAAGTGCGGGCTCAGCATATAGCTACGAGGCGGAAAATATTGCCAAACTTATGCGTCTGTCTGATGAGCGCATGTATGAAAATAAACGATTACGCAAACTTGAGAGAGAAAACATACGTTCGTTATTTCAAATTAACCGATCACTATAACTTAATCAATCACAATAGTTCAGGAAGACTGCATGCCAACAAACATCTCTCGCCTTACTTTAATAGCAGCCGTAGTCGCAATGATTGTATTACCACTGATTTCTTCTTGGTTCGCTTACCCTGTCACACATCTACCACCAGGGTTTGGTGTATTTCCACCCTTATTTGTTCAGGATCCGCCTGGATTTAATCTTATAGTTTTTATTTTGATAGCTTTGGTAGAAGCAGCTTTTGTTGTATTTCTTGTATTTCCGCAATGGTTTGGTTTTAAGCCTGTTGCGCCTTCACCAAAACCTGCTTTAAAACCTCTGCCTATTTGGTTCTGGTTGGGGTTGGGCGTCACCTTATTCTTTTTGTGGCTTATGTGGACGCGGATTACTGTATTCGGTAACTTAGTTTATTATGCATTTACGCCCCTATGGTGGGGTTTTATTTTTGTATTAGACGGCCTAACTTATCGCTATTCTGGCGGCTATTCATTGTTTGCTAGTAAACCTAAAACCTTCACAATTAGCGCGATTGTTTCAGTCGGAGGCTGGTTCTTCTTTGAGTATTTTGATTACTTTGCATTGGGTAATTGGTTTTACCCTAACACAGAGATTCCAGGCTTAAGTCACGCGACTATTGTTTGGCTATTTTTAATTGCGTACAGCACGGTTTGGCCTGCTGTGTTTGAGTGGTACACATTACTCAATGCTTTTCCTCAATTGGCAAATCGCTATTCGCAAGGCCCCAAATTGACACTGCCCGCCAAGCCGTTGTTATATTTAAGCTTTATATTATTTGCAGCAGTTCCATTTTGGCCTTACCCTTTATTTTGGGCAATGTGGATTGCGCCACTCATTGGAATTGCAGGCATATTAATGATGCAAAATATTTGGACGCCTTTAACCGCAATGTCGAACGGTAATTGGAGCCCAACTTTGCTGATTGCATTGAGCTCACTATTTAACGGCTTTTTTTGGGAGGTGTGGAATTTCGGTAGCGCACACCCTGTGCTACCTGTCACCAATCCTAATTACTGGGTATACGATATCCCATACGTAAATGTAATTCACATTCATGCTGAAATGCCCCTACTGGGTTTCTTTGGCTACTTGCCATTTGGCGTACTGGTGTGGGTGGTGTTTATTTGGGCTGGCAAGGTATTTGGATTTAATACGAACTTGTTGCCAGATGGTAAAGGACATTAAAAATGTTACTACCGTCATTCCCACCTTATGCGGGAATGACGGTAAATTGTTACCAACTTTTGCTGAGCATTGAGTGGATAAAAAAGCCCTCGTTACGAACTTCAGCGTTGTTGCCAAACAGTGGACTGTCGTAAGTTACTTTTTTAGGTAATAAGAACTCAATACCGCTGGTGAGCTTCCACGTTTCATCTAACTTCCGAGCAAAGCCAAGGGTAATGTGGTCCTCTAAAGTAGCGGCTAGTAATGCGCTAGAGTTGTTCTTTGGCACCGGATTTTTGCCATAGTTATAGCCCGCATATAGGGTGGTTTTTTCATCGTAATTGTAGGCTGCACCTAACGCATACACTAATTGGTTCTGCCAATCTTGCTGATTGATATTAACCATTACTGCGGGGGCAAACGAACTTGAAGTATCGCTCCACCTAGTCGTTACATCGTTAATGGCGTCGGCCCAGTTAATCCAATTGATTTTGGCAGAGAGTAATAAATCCGCAGTGGGTTTGAAGGCTGCACCAATTGCTATCTCGCGTGGCAGGGCAAATCCTTTTATGCTTAGATTGTCGTATTTAACAATACCAAGTGTGCCAAAGTTAAATTTAGCTGTACCGCCAGTGAGCGGTAGTTCGGTTTTTTCGGTATAGCTTGCACCAAGAGTCCATTGTTCGTTTAATTTGTATTGAGCGCCTAGCTTAAAGCCAAACCGGATAGTATCAGCACCTTTATTTTCAAAGCCTGCAAAACCAGGGGCAGGGGGGGTATCGTAAAAAAACTTTTGCTCTATGCTGGCGTAAATTAAACTTACTGATCCACCTATCGAAAGGTTGTCTGTCACTTGGCAGCCAAGCCCTGGTGTCACTTTTGCAATACCAAACAGTAAACTCATTTCATCATCAGTACCAAATGGTGTTTTAATGTGCTTGTATACCCCACCTGCGCCACCCTGCGAGAAAAATCCAATGCCAGCAGTACAGGGCAAGCTTTCAAGTTGTTGCGCATAACCGCCACCCGCAAGCAAGACATAACGATTGTCCGCTTGCTGATCATTTAGTGCGTCTTTGTGTGCCAAGTCAGTAGTGCGTAGCAATGAACCATAGCCATCAAACAATTTGCCTTTAATTTGTGCCAAGCCTGCTGGGTTGGTGTTTAACGCACTGGTGTCACGTGCCACCGCAGTATCTGCACCACCCATAAGAGTTGACTCTGCGCCATAACCAATTAAATTAATACCATTGGTAGCTTCACTTTGTGTAGCTATAGATAGGCCGCAAAGTGTCCATGCAATAATGCTGATACGTTTCATTTTATTGTTATTTCCCTAATTTTATAGCGCAATACGTACTTGTTTTTATATCGCTGCCCACTGCACCGATTTTTTTGCACAGTGGTTCCTTCATGCAATGGGCTTGTTTACTTAATCTTTAACGGCAATATTTTTGTAATCTGCAGGTACTGGTGGATATTTTAGCTTCATGTTTTTTAGAGTATCAAGTAAGAGCCTAGAAATCAGCAAGTTGCGATTGGTTTTGGAATCTGCTGGTATCACATACCATGGGGCATAATCTGTGGATGTTGCTTTAATCGCTTGCTCGTAAGCTTGCATGTACTGTGGCCAAAGTTCACGTTCTTTTAAATCACCGGGATTGAATTTCCATGTCTTGCTTGGTTCCGCAAGCCTTTCTTGCATGCGTGCCTTTTGTTCTTCTTTAGAGATATTTAAAAAGCATTTAATAATCGTAGTGCCAGTTTCTGTAAGTAAACGCTCAAAGTCATTGATTTGTGCGTAACGACGCTCACATTCTGCATCGTTAATCCAATCGTGGACTTTAACGATCAACACGTCTTCATAGTGGCTACGATTAAAGATAACTAATTCGCCTGCCTTAGGCACAACTTGGTGTACGCGCCATAAATAATCATGTGCAAGCTCTTCGCTGCTTGGCGTTTTAAAACTGGCTAAACGTATGCCTAGTGGGTCACATTCACTAAACACATGGCGTACTGTACCGTCTTTACCGCTAGCATCCATGCCTTGTAATATCAGTAAGATTTTACGTTTACCTTCAGCATGCAAAATATCTTGTAAAGCGTTTATTTCAGTGGCAAGTTGTGTAAGTTCAATCGAGTCTAGTTCTTTAGTTTTTGAACGTTCACTTTTATCATTTGGGTTATGATTCTTGAGTGAGAATTTTTTTGAATTAACGCGATATTGATCAAAGTTTGCCATCATCAAGCCTTATAAAGTTTTTCAAATAAACACTATTGATTCTATACATAAAAAAGCCCAGCTAAGTGATTAGTTGGGCTTTTTGCTAATTTAATATGCGCTGTAAAACAATTGCGATTATTTACGTGCTTTGGTGTAGTTAATCAAACCGTTCGTAGAGCTATCAAAATTGCTGATTTTTTCTTCATTCGTTAATAGAGGCAGAATCTCTTGAGCAATTTGTTTGCCGTATTCCACGCCCCATTGGTCGTAGCTGTTGATATCCCAAATCATACCTTGCACGAATATTTTGTGCTCATACAAAGCAATGAGTTTGCCTAGTGTGTTTGGCGTGAGTTTATCGAACATAATGGACGTGCTAGGGCGATTGCCTTCAAACACTTTGTGAGGCAATAGTTTTTCTAGCGCTTCACCACTCATACCTTGTTTTTCAAGCTCAACGCGAGCTTCTTCAGATGTTTTCCCTAGCATTAGCGATTGTGTTTGCGCCAAGAAGTTAGCTAGCAGAATCTTGTGATGGGCGTAACCGTGTTTACCAATCGCATAATGACTATGTACTGGCATCAAAAAGTCACATGGCACAATTTGAGTGCCTTGATGGATAAGTTGGTAAAACGCATGCTGACCATTTGTACCAGCTTCACCCCAAATAACAGGTCCGGTTTTGTATTTAACGCGACTGCCATCACGGCAAATGAATTTACCGTTACTTTCCATATCTGCTTGCTGCAAATACGCAGGAAAGCGCGCCATACCTTGGTCGTAAGGTAATATTGCATTGGTATCAACATGGAAGAAATTGTTATACCAAACGCCAATAAGCGCCATAATGACTGGCATATTTTGCTCTAAAGGCGCAGTTCTAAAGTGGTTGTCCATTTCGTGCGCGCCGGTAAGCAATGCTTCAAAATTATCCATGCCAACATATAAAGCAATAGATAAGCCGATTGCAGACCATAATGAATAACGTCCACCTACCCAGTCCCAGAACGCAAACATGTTGACGATATCAATACCAAACTCTTGTACAGCTTTTGCATTGGTCGATAGGGCAACAAAGTGTTTTGCTACATGCGCATTATCCTGCGCGGTAGATAAGAACCATGTGCGAGCTGACATGGCGTTGGTCATTGTTTCTTGCGTGGTAAATGTTTTTGAAGCCACAATAAATAACGTGGTTTCAGGGTTACATTTTTCCAAGGCACGCATTAAATGAGCGCCATCAATATTGGATACAAAATGCACTTGTAAATCAGGGCTTGCATATGGTTTAAGCGCATCGCAGACCATCACTGGGCCGAGATCAGAGCCGCCAATGCCGATGTTCACAATATCAGTGATACGTTTGCCTGTGTAGCCTAGCCACGTGCCATTGCGCACTTTGTCTGAAAATTGACGCATTTGTGCGAGCACTGCGTTAACGTCTGGCATGACGTCTTTACCATCAACCAATACAGGTGTATTGCTCCGGTTACGAAGCGCAGTATGTAACACCGCGCGATTTTCCGTTATGTTGATTTTTTCACCAGCAAACATCCGATCACGCCAGTTTTCAATATTTGCTTCGCGCGCAAGTTGCATCAGCAAAGGTAGCGTTTCGTCATTAATGCGGTGTTTTGAGAAATCAAACAATATGTCGGTAAATTTAAGGCTGTATTTATCAAAACGATTTGCATCGTTTGCAAATAGATCGCGCATGTGTGTTGAAGCAATTGATTGTTGATGTAGGCAAAGTTTTTGCCATACTGGTAGTGTCATTAATGCAGCCATTTTGTAAAATTACTTTAAGTTTGATGTTGAAAAAATTAGTTTAATTGTAAAACGATACCTGCTAAAGGTGGCAATGTGATGACAAGTGATTGGTGATGGTGCATCCAAGCAACATTTTCTGTATGCAAACCAGAGCCATTACCTTGATTGCTACCGCCATAGCAATCAGCGTCACTGTTAAAAATTTCATGATAATTGCCTGATTGCGGCACGCCAATGCGATATGCATTTCGCAACACAGGTGTAAAATTCAGCACTATTATAACAAAACTATTGTCTAAACCGCGTCGAATATAGCTAACTATTGATTGATCGCTATCATGACAGTCTATCCATTCAAATCCTTGCACTTCAAAATCAAGCGCATGCAACGCATTGAGGTTTTTATAAATTCTATTTAAATCAGTGGCGGCTTGTTTAACACCTTGATGCCATTGATGACCTTCATAGCCTTCGCCTAGTAGGTGCCAATCAAGGCTGCTATTGACATTCCACTCACGCCCTTGACCAAACTCATTACCCATGAAATTAAGTTTTTTACCAGGGGTTGTCATTTGATACGTCATTAAGAGGCGAAGGTTGGCAAACTTTTGCCATGCATCTCCAGGCATTTTGTCTAAAAGCGAATGTTTACCATGCACTACTTCATCATGCGAGAAGGGCAGTACAAAATTCTCTGAATAGGCGTATAGCTGACCGAAAGTCAGCATATCGTGGTAATACCGTCTGTGTACTGGATCATGTTCAATATATGAAAGGGTGTCATTCATCCAACCCATGTTCCATTTCATATTGAAGCCTAAGCCGCCTAAGTACACTGGGCGGGATACACCCGGCCACGCAGTAGACTCTTCAGCGATAGTTAGTACGCCAGCAAAGTCTTCACCTACCATCACATTGAGTTGTTTTAGGAAGTCGATAACATCTAGGTTTTCTCGTCCACCAAATTTATTTGGCAGCCATTCGCCTGCTTTGCGTGAGTAGTCTAGGTAAAGCATCGAGGCAACCGCATCTACACGTAAGCCATCGATATGGAATTCTGAGAGCCAGAAATACGCGTTAGACATCAAAAAATTGCGCACTTCGTTGCGGCCGTAATTGAAAATCAGCGTTCCCCAGTCTTGGTGTTCACCTAGACGAGGATCCTCATGTTCATATAATGCCGTGCCGTCGAACCTTGCTAATGCCCAATCATCTTTTGGGAAATGACCGGGTACCCAATCTAAAATTACGCCGATATTCGCTTGATGAAACGCGTCAATCAAGAAGCGTAAATCATCTGGTGAGCCAAATCTGTTAGTTACGCCAAAATAGCCTGTGGTTTGGTAACCCCAAGATTCAGTGAGCGGGTGTTCTGAAATTGGCATCAATTCAACGTGGGTATAGCCCATTTCAGTGACGTAAGGTACTAGTGTATTTGCAAGTTCACGATAAGTTAAAAAATGACCTTGTTCGTTACGTTGCCATGAACCGAGATGCACCTCATAGCAGTTGAATGGCGCGTGTAGCCAATCGCGTTTGGGACGCGCATCTAACCAGTTTTTATCTTGCCATTGATGATGGCTTGTGCTGATTTTTGCTGCAGTACCAGGACGCGGTTCAAACTCAAAACCATAAGGGTCAGTCTTAGCTAAAATGTGACCAGTGTGACGATTGCGAATTTCAAACTTGTAGGTGTCACTGGTTGTTAAATGTGGAATAAAAATATCCCAAACGCCACTAGAGCCGTGCGCGCGCATTGAATGTACTCGACCATCCCAGTTGTTAAAACTGCCAATTACGCTGACGCGCTCAGCATTAGGTGCCCAAACTGCAAAGCGTACGCCCTCGATGTTTTTTTGAGAGATGCATTGCGCGCCAAGTGTTTTATAGCCCTGCAATAGACGACCTTCGCCAAATAAATACAGCTCATCTTGCGTTAGGCTGGATGCAAAAGTGTAGGGGTCATAGGTTTCGTAGTCATTACCACCGGCACTTACTTTAAGTAGGCAGGGTGTTTTGAGTGCGGTATCGCTGGTTACTTCAAACAAACCATCAGCATGTGTTTTATTGAGCTTAGTCCATGTTCTGGAGTTTTTAACCCAAACATCAGAAGCGCTGGGTAGAAACACACGGTAAACATAGGTGTTTTCAACAGCGTGTAAACCTAAAAAGCTAAATGGGTCGTGATGCTTTGCTTTTAAAATCAGTTTCAAAGAATCTGAATTTGCGTTTGAGGCCGATTTGGCTTTAGCGCTTGTTTTTGCGGCTACTTTGGTCGTTGAATCAACTGGAGTCGCTTCAGATTTATCCAAGATACATTCCCCCTCAATTTTTCTAAAAAATATATTTAATAATATTTGATAGATTGCTAATGTTTTAGCTAGATTATAGTGCTTTAAGCTGATTATAATGTAAACGAACACTGTAAGAACAAAAAATTAAACTAGTGAGCCCGGCTAGTTAAGTAAATGATTAATTAAACCTCAGGAGGGCGCTATGCCGCAAGATCAGCATTCAGACCGTTTTATTAGTACATTAACCAAAAATACCGCTGCTATTATTCTTGCTGGTGGACGAGGTAGCCGCTTAAAAAACTTAACTGATTGGCGCGCAAAGCCTGCAGTGCAGTTTGGTGGTAAGTTCCGTATTATTGATTTTCCATTATCTAATTGTATTAATTCTGGCATACGCCGTATTAACGTTGCTACGCAATACAAATCCCAAAGTTTAATTCAACATCTTCAGCGCGGCTGGGGGTTCTTACGCGGTGAGTTTAACGAGTACGTTAATATTATCCCTGCTCAACAGCGCATTTCAGATGAGTGGTATAAGGGCACAGCAGATGCCGTATATCAGAACATTGATTTATTGCGAGAGAGTGGTGGCGAGTACATTTTGATTTTAGCTGGTGACCATATTTATAAAATGGATTACGGCAAAATGTTGGCAACCCATGTGAAAAGTAATGCAGATATGACAGTGGCTTGTATCAATGTGCCTTTAGAGGACGCCAAAGGGTTTGGTGTGCTGGCAGTAGACGCGACTGATCGCGTCATTGAGTTTGCAGAAAAGCCTACTAACCCTAAGCATATGCCTGGCGATACTACCAAAGCCTTTGCGAGTATGGGCATCTATGTATTTAATGCTAAATTCTTGTACGAACAGCTTATCCGTGATGCTGGCGATCCAAAATCTACCCACGATTTTGGTGGCGATATTATTCCGTACATTATCAAAAAATATAAAATCCAAGCGCATCGTTTTACTGAAAGTTGTGTCGGTGCCCAAAACGGTAATTACTACTGGCGCGATGTTGGTACGATTGATGCTTATTGGGAAGCGAACATGGAATTAACTCGAGTGATTCCTGAGCTTAATTTGTACGATAGAGAGTGGCCAATTTGGACATCACTGGAGCAATTGCCTCCAGCTAAGTTTGTGTTTAATGACGAAGGCAGAACAGGCAAAGCAACGGATTCATTGGTATCAGGTGGATGCTTAATTAGTGGTTCATGTGTGACTAATTCAGTGCTGTTTTCTGATGTTCGAGTGCATAGTTATTGCGATATCGAAGGCGCGGTTATTTTGCCAAAAGTGACCATTCATCGTAATGTGATACTCAAAAATGTAGTAATAGATCGTGGCTGTAGCATCCCTGAAGGTATGCAGATAGGCGTGGATCTAGCTTTAGATGCTAAACGTTTTTATGTGTCGGAAAAAGGTATCACGCTTGTGACGCCAGATATGTTAGGACAAGATTTGTATAGGGTAATTTAACGTAAATTATTGAATATAAATTAAATAGTTAAAAAATAATTTTTAACTATTTTTATTTAATTTAAGGTTGTTAATTAAAATGAAGTCAACTCGTCCGAAGCTGTATATTAATCTTTATTGGCATATGCATCAGCCAGATTACCGTGACATTGTTAGCAATGAATATGTGCTGCCATGGACGTATCTGCATGCGATAAAAGATTACAGTGATATGGCATATCACTTAGAAGTCAACCCAAAAGCGCGCGTAAGCTTTAATTTTGTGCCAATTTTGCTAGAGCAGTTAGAAGATTACACCGTTCAGTTTAAGCAAAATCATATTCGCGATCCACTTTTGGCTTTACTGGTTGAACCGGATTTAGGCAATATCAGTTATCAGCAGTGTCGCTTAATCGTGAATAGCTGCTTTAAAAGCCATCATGAGAAAATGCTGAGTCCATTTCCGCACTATCAGCGCTTATTGCAGCTTTACCAGCTCATAGAGCCGATCTCGGATGAAAAAGAGGAGTTTCATTATTTATCTGCACAATACAAGGCGGATTTATTAGTGTGGTATCACTTAGCTTGGTGTGGCGAGAGCTTGCGACGCAATAACAAAGTAGTGCAGGAGTTGATGACTAAGGGGCTAAGCTTTACCTTGGAAGATAGAAAGCAACTATTTGATGTAATAGCCGAAACAATCGCTAACTTAATTCCACGTTACAAAGCACTGATGAAGTCTAAGCAAATTGAGATTTCTACTACACCGTACTACCACCCGATTTTGCCATTGTTGATAGATTTTAAATCTTCGATAGATGCCATGCCGTATGCCCCTTTACCTAAATATGCCAGATACGCGGGCGGGCAAGAGCGTGCTGCCGCCCATGTAGTAGCAGCGAGTAAATATCACACTAATTTATTTGGACAAGTACCACGTGGAATGTGGCCTGCAGAGGGTGGTGTGTCTAACGCCGCGCTCTCATTGATGGCGGAACATGGTGTGGAATGGGCTGCTACTGGACAGGCGGTACTGGCTAATAGCTTGTTGAAATCTCAGTTGGGTCTGCAGGACAAGAGTGAATATCTTTATCAACCATACCGTGTGACGAATGGTAAAGAAGATATTTTATGCTTTTTTAGAGATGATAATCTGTCAGATAAAATCGGTTTTGAATACGCAAAAATGCACACTCCTGATGCGGTGAGTGACTTTATACAAACATTAGAGGGCATCCACCAAGCTAATTCCAATGAACGCGCTAAAGTAGTTAGCGTTATATTAGATGGTGAAAATGCTTGGGAATATTATCCTTACAATGGTTATTACTTTTTGAACGAATTGTATGCGGCGCTGACCAATCATCCTGATATTGAAATGACGACTTTCAGTGACATCGTTGATTTATATCAATCTAAAGAACATAAAACTAGAGGAATATCCGCTCCCGCTTTGTCACAAATAGCAGCAGGTAGTTGGGTGTATGGCACATTTAGTACTTGGATTGGTAGTAAGGATAAAAACTTAGCATGGGATTTACTCTGTGCTGCGAAAAAAACCTACGATGATGTGCTATTGAGTAATACTTTAGACGCCAATCAATTAAAAGCTTGTGAGCGTCAACTTTCGATTTGTGAAGGCTCAGATTGGTTTTGGTGGTTTGGTGACTACAACTCGTCAGATAGTGTGGCGAGCTTTGATCAGCTGTATCGTCGCAATTTAATTAATTTGTATACATTGCTACAACAGCCAGTACCTGCGATATTGCATAAAACAATTAGTGCTGGTGGTGGTAATGCAGATAATGCTGGCACAATGCGTAGAGGGCAGGTTTAAGACCAATGTAAGTACGCGCATATAGATGTAATTAGTGTTAACCAGCTTCACGTCAACATAATTTTATGTAGGTAATAATGAAAAGCACTAATTTATCTCTTTTATCACAACGCCGATCTGGTGTGTTGTTACATATTAGTTCACTACCTAGCTCACCTGACGCGAGTGATCTAGGTGTAGGGGACTTAGGTTCAGAAGCTTACCGCTTTGTAGATTTCTTAAGCAGTATTGGTGTGAGTGTTTGGCAAACATTACCAATCAATATGCCACATGCAGATAATTCTCCTTATCAATGTTTATCAGCCTTTGCGGGTAATCCTAACTTTATTAGCCTAGAAAAACTTGAATCTCTAGGATTGCTTACGAAAAAGACTATAAGTGGGGAGTTAACCAGTAAAAGTGATTTGCTTGCAACCGCCTATGATGTTTTTTGTGAGCAAGCCAAACAGGCGGAATCTTGGGCTGAGAAAGAACATTTAAATTTTAAAAAGTTCTGTAAAAAACAAGCGCACTGGCTAAATGATTTTTCCTTATTTTTAGCGCTACGCAATAAGTTTATTCAAGCGGGCTGGCAATATTGGCCTGACGAATATAAGAATAGGGATGCTGTAACACTCAAGCAGGCGCGCAAAGAGCTGGCAAATGAGATCGCCATCATTCAGTTCACACAGTTTATATTTTTCACACAATGGTTAGCGCTTAAAGCCTACGCTGCAACTAAGAACGTTTATTTGTTTGGCGACATTCCAATTTTTGTTGCGTACGATAGTGCTGATGTTTGGGCACACCCGCATTTCTTTAAGTTAGATGTATATAAAAATATGGAGGTGGTGGCTGGCGTGCCTCCAGATTACTTTTGCGCAACAGGTCAGCGTTGGGGTAACCCTCACTATAATTGGGATGCGATGGCGGCCGAAGGCTTCAGCTGGTGGGTTTCGCGCATGGCAACACAAAACGCCTTATTTGATATTGTACGAATCGACCACTTTAGGGGCTTACAAGCAGCTTGGGAGGTTCCTGCAAGTGAAGAGACGGCGATGAATGGTCAGTGGGTGGAAGCACCAGGTGAAGCCTTGTTAGCAGCTATTTTTAAAGCCTTACCTAAGATTTGCTTAGTTGCAGAGGATTTAGGAATTATAACGCCAGAAGTAGATGCATTAAGGCATCAGTACAATTTACCTGGTATGAAGATATTGCAATTTGCGTTTAGTGGTCAAGATGATAATCCGTATTTACCACATCATATCGAAGCTAATAGTGTTGCTTACACAGGTACGCACGATAATGACACTACGCTTGGTTGGTATAACAGTTTAGATGAGTATCAGCGTAGTCATGTGCAGGCTTATATATATTCGTCTCGTTCTGAGGAGCATGATGTACATATGCCGTGTGACTTAATTAATCTGGTATTTGAATCTCATGCACAATTAGCAATTATTCCTATGCAAGATATATTAGCGTTAGACTCTAGCCACCGTATGAATACACCCGGCACATGCACTGGTAATTGGCATTGGCGTTTTAATTGGCAACAGTTAACTGTTGCGCAAACGGAAAGTATTGCAGAAGTGATTACTCGGACGGGAAGAAGTTAATATCATGGAGACATCATCATGACTGTGTTAATTGGCATTGATGTTGGCGGGACAAACTTGCGTTTGGGTGTGGTTGATTATGATGAGGCTGCACCTAATATTCCCCCTCGTTTGATAGAGGAAAAGCGCTTTCAAACTGATTTTTCTAACTTTTGTAAAATACATACGCCAGAACAAGCTTGGCGAGCAATTCTAAATGCTACTGCTGTGGCAATAGATAGTATGCATGTTAAGTATCCAAATATATCAGCAGTCGGCATAGGTTTCCCCGGCTTTATAGATCCATATACTCAACGAATTTCGCAGTCGCCTAACTTACCCGGTTTGAAAGATGTGGATTTAAGTTCTGACTTAAGTCTACTGGTAGAGCTACCGGTAATCACGGAAAATGATGCATTGTCGGCTGCCTACGGTGAATATGTTACACGTATGGGTCAGATGAAACATCTCATTTATTTAGGTTTAGGCACAGGTGTTGGTGGTGGTTTGATTTTAAATGGTCAGCCTTTTCAGGGGCAGCATGGTGTCGCTATGGAAGTAGGGCATATCACTGTCGAGCCTAATGGTCGATTATGTGGTTGCGGTAATCATGGCTGTATGGAGCAATATGCTTCGGCTAGTGGCGTTGCAATTAGCTATTTCGAAGCGACCAATCAACAACATGGCGCACATGAAATTGCCAACCTCGCTCATCAGGGTGACTCACATGCGATTGCTGCCTATTCTCTAGCGGGTAAAACACTTGCTCAGGCATTAGCACAGACTTTAAAAGTAATCGATGTGACCAATGTCGTGATAGGCGGTGGTATGAGTGCTGCTTGGTCGCTTATAGAGCCAGCTTTTACGCAACAATTGAACGAGGAGTTGATTCCTGCTTTACGGGGTAAAGTCAATGTGAGCATCTCTAAAATGGGCGATCAAGCAGGTATTATTGGTGCTGCCATGTTGGTGCTGAAAAAGATCATTATTTAATTATTGCTATTGAATTGTATTTGCTGAGCGAGCTGATTTCGGTACAGAACTAACGGTATATTTAATATTTATATTAAGTTGCCGATATTAAAATAATAAAAATGTATTGGTGTTTTCTTAGATATTTTTCACAAAAGACTTGAGTAGTTGAACTTTAACTATTGATGGTCTTGCTGTGGTCTTATAGATTTATAAGGGTTATCTAACGTAATAAAAAATAGCTAGATATTTAAAATAAAGCATCAATTTTAAGAATAGTGGGTATGACTTCTTGGAATAAAAAACGCTTATTAGATTTAGTTAAATCTAGGTTAGCTCCTTGGTTAATCTCTGCCATGGTGCTGCTTGTTGGGCTAAGCATAACTGCAGCTACATGGCGCGAGGCTAAACAAAATCATGTTGAGAATTTAAATGCAGCCTTAGGCTACGCTGCAGATCAAGCAGAAAACAATATACTCGCTCGCCTACACGCCTATGAAACTGTGATGCGCGGTGTAAAAGGTTTTATAGATGGCTCAGAAAACGTTAGCGTAGGCGAGTTCCGATCTTATGTTGATGCCTTAAACATACATGAAAAGAAAACGGGCGTGCTAGGAATAGGGCTAGTCACAATCGTGCCACATGCGGATAAAGCCCGACATCTTGAAGAAATTCGCAAGTTGGGACTGCCCAATTACAACATTAGACCAGGCGGTGACCGTAAACTATATGCGCCGATCATACGCATGGAGCCTATGGCGGGTGATAATCTTAAAGCTTTAGGTTTGGATGTTTTTGCGGTGCCTATTGCCCGAGCCGCAATGGAGCGCGCACGCGATTCAAATGAAGTGGCAATCAGCAACCATTTTACCCTAGCGCAAGATGCAGGTAAGTCAAATGTGTTTTCTTTCGTGATGTATCTGCCAATTTTTAAATCTGGTGCAAATCTTGATACGCTGAGCGCCAGACGCGCAAACATTCAAGGCTGGGTTGATGTCCCATTCCGCATTAATGATTTAATGGCTGGGCTTAAGGGTGAGTTTGATCAAGACGTAGGCCTTGAGATACATGATGGTAATGAGGTGTCAGGCCAATCGCTTATGTATCACTCTGAGACAAAATCACCTAAATATACCTTTGCTGATGGCATGCTGCAAACCAAGCGACAGTTAGATTTTGCTGGTCACACTTGGACATTGTTGTTAAATACCACGCCTGAATTTGAGTCTCGTGTTTCTAATCTTAGCCAATCTAGAATTATCTTAGTCGCTGGCATCGCGTTGTCCTTAATGCTGGCTTTGTTAGCTTGGGTTCTAGTGAAAGGCCTACAAGATGCGAAAAATAGATACCTTAAGCTATTTAGGCAGTCTGGTTCTGGTGTTTTAGTATTAAATAGAGAACACCGAATTCTAGAGGCCAATCCAGCCGCATTAAAGATGTTTGGTTATAAGCGCGAAGAGCTTTTAAATCTTCATTTACCTAAAATATTACTAGATGCAGAAGTCAGCAGAATAAATCCCGTTGTTGAAAGCATGATGGTTGGTGAGTCATACACGGGAGAGTTAATGCATATACGCAAGAATGGTACTCAATTTATGGCGGAAGTGAATGCGCGTAAATTAGACAATCAAACTTACTTTGCTATTTTGCATGATCTGACAAACCGTAAAAAAAATGAACAGCGAATTTTTCGATTAAACAATTTGTATCAAGCCTTGAGTGAGACTAATCAGGCGATTGTTCGTATGTCAGATGAGATTGATTTATTCCCATTAGCATGCAAATGTGCTGTTGAATTTGGAGGTATGCAAACGGCTTGGGTCGGTATCTTGGATGAACAGAGCCAGTTAATTTTGCCTGCAGCTACTTATGGGATAGGCTTGGATTTTTTAGAAAGTCTTAGAATTTCTAGTCGTGCTGATATTCAAGAAGGCCAAGGTCCAAGTGGTATTGCATTTAGAGAGAATCATCACGTCGTTGTTAATAATTTCTTAGAAGATCCACTCACCCAACCTTGGCGAGCTTATTCGCATCAATATGGCTGGAATGGTTTAGGGGCATTTCCAATTGCTAGAAATGGTAAGCCTTTTGCTATTTTTATCGTATATAGCCCTGAAATAGATGCATTTGATAAAGAGACGATAGCACTACTGGATGAAATGACCTCTGATATTAGCTTTGCTTTGGATAATTTCGATCGCGAAACACAGCGTCGCTTAGCGCAAGATAAATTACAGTTAGCACAGTTAGAAGCTGCGGAATCACGTGATCGTTATCGAGATCTTTACGAGTTTGCGCCTATAGGTTATCTATCTATCAGCAAGCTCGGCATGATCACAGAAGTAAATTGGAAAGTGACTTCAATGTTAGGCGTGAAGCGTGGTGAGCTTAACGGCCAATATTTTAGTCAATTTGTAGTGGATGAGGAGAAAGCTCGCTGGCAAAGTATATTCTTAAGTACACATGATCTTGATGGTGGAGAAGAGCTAAATTTTGACATTAAATTAGCGCATGCTAGTGGTACGATCATCACCGCTAACCTCAATTGTTTACGCATGGATGATGATGTCGATCAGCCTATATTGCGCGTAGCGATGTTAGATGTGACTCAGCTAAAACACACTGAAGAAGAAAAGCAGCGCTCAGATGTTAAGTTGCAAGCGACCATAGATGCCATTCCAGATTTATTGTTTGAAATTGATATTCATGGCCGCTATTTTTCTGCACACTCGCCGAGTAAACACTTATTGCCAGTTGCGCCAGAAGCATTAATTGGAAAAAATGTACGGGAAGTCATGCCCGAAAGTTCAGCTAACGTTGTGATGTCTGCAATTCGCGAAGCTTATGATGAAGACCGGTCGCAAGGTAAGCAGTTGGAGTTAGAGTTGCCAAGCGGTAAGTTCTGGTTTGAGCTTTCTGTGGCGAAAAAACCTAGAGTAGCTGGTGAAGATGTTCGCTTTATTGTGTTGTCACGAGATGTGACTGAGCGCAAGCAATCGGAATTAAAGCTACTTGAAAGCTCGGCCAGCTTAGCTAAAGCCCAAGCCAGTGCGCATTTGGGTAGTTGGGAGTTAGATTTAATGACCATGGTTGGTACTTGGTCTGAGGAAAACTTTCGTTTATATGATCTAGACCCAGAATTGGGCACACCGAGCTTTTCTGAGTACCTCAAGTTAATTCACCCAGATGACCGTGACTTGGTTGCAGATGTCCAGCGTCAATTACCTACGCTTATCGGATCAATAAAATTTGAATCTCGTACCAATCCCTCATTGGGGCCAATCCGTACGCTCAGTAACTCTATAAAAGTCATTCGTGATGCAACTGGACGCGCTATCCGTGCAACAGGTACCTCTTTAGATATTACTGATCGTAAGCTTGCTGAATTAGAGTTTCGTATTGCAGCTACCGCATTTGAATCTCAAGAAGGCATGATGGTGACTGATGTTAATAAAGTTATTCTCAGAGTCAATAAAGCTTTCAGTAAAATCTCTGGTTATACGGCGGAAGAAGCTATAGGCCAAACGCCACGCTTGGTGAGTTCTGGACATCATCATGAAGATTTTTATGACTCAATGTGGCAAAACATTGCTGCCAGTGGCTATTGGGAGGGTGAGGTCTGGAATCGCCGTAAAAATGGCGAGGTTTATCCTCAGCATCTCACGATTACTGCAGTCATGGGTGACAATGGTGCAGTGACGAATTATGTTGCTACATTTACCGATGTGACATTGCGCAATGCAGCAGAAGCTGAAATCAACCACTTAGCTTTTTATGATGTGTTGACGCGTCTGCCTAATCGACGTCTTTTAATTGACCGCTTGAATCATGCTCTATCCGCTGGCGCGCGTCTGGGTAGGGGAGGTGCGCTGCTATTTTTAGATCTCGATCATTTTAAAACGCTTAATGATACGCTGGGTCATGATGTCGGTGATTTGTTATTGCGGCAAGTAGCCGACAGGCTGACCGATTGTGTGCGTGAAGGCGATACCGTGGCACGTTTAGGTGGGGATGAATTTGTAGTGATGTTGGAAGATTTGAGTAATCATCCTTTAGAGGCTGCTGCACAGGCTGAAGTCATTGCCAATAAAATTTTGGCATCCATTAGCCAGCCTTATCAGCTTAGTGCAAATGCATACCAAACAACGGCTAGTATTGGTGTCGTGCTGTTCAGTGAAAATGAGCACTCTCAGGATGTGCTACTCAAGCATGCTGATATCGCGATGTATCAGGCTAAAAAGATGGGTAGAAATACCTTATGTTTCTTTGATCCTATTATGCAAGAAGCGATTAATACGCGTGCTGCATTAGAAGTGGATTTACGTAAAGCGCTAGATCAAAAGCAGTTTGAGCTTTATTACCAAATTCAGGTAGACCGATTAGGTAGGGCTTTGGGAGCGGAGGCTCTTATTCGTTGGATCCATCCTGACCGTGGACTAGTGTCACCTTTAGAGTTCATCCCTTTAGCAGAAGAAACAGGGTTGATTTTACCAATAGGGCAATGGGTGTTAGAAGCAGCCTGCGAACAACTTAAAGCATGGCAAACAAAACCGCAAACGCAAGGCCTAACATTATCCATTAACGTTAGTGCAAAACAGTTCTACCAAAGTACATTTGCAAAACAGGTGCAGGCTGCGGTGAAGCATAGCGGCATAGACCCCATGCGGCTTAAATTAGAATTAACAGAAAGTATCATGCTAGAAAATATTGAAGCGACTATCACTAAGATGATGGAGCTAAAAAATATTGGCGTTAACTTCTCGCTAGACGACTTCGGTACTGGTTACTCTTCACTGCAATACCTCAAATTACTTCCGCTTTATCAATTGAAGATAGACAGGTCATTTGTGAGGGAAATTGCGATCGGTAGCAGTGATCAGGCCATTGTGCGTACAGTAATCGCTATGGCGGAAACCTTAAACTTGGACGTGATTGCCGAAGGAGTGGAGACCGATGAGCAGCGCGAGCTGTTAATGAATTGCGGCTGTAATGCATTCCAAGGCTTCCTGTTTGGCAGGCCAATGCCAATTGAGCAGTTCAATCTAGCGTTAAAGCCATAGGTTAAGTCGTAAGGTTTGAACGCACTCCATAGTAATGGTTTTGTAATGACTTTGTAATAATTTAAGCATAGTGTTTTGCGTTATCGTTAGTGCGCGTAGTGACTCAATATTTTTTTGATTACACGATGTATTAACTATCTAAAATTATTGGGGAAAACATGCAATTACTTAGATTAATCGAGGCTGCCCCTCCTGAAATAAACCACGTTGACAGTTTAAGTGACATTATTGATTGTCAAACGCTCACAAGTGTATTTCAGCCAATTGTCAACATCCAGAGTGGTGTCATACTTGGGCATGAAGGGTTGATAAGAGGCCCTAAAAAAACAGATTTATATTCGCCAGATAATTTATTTAAATTTGCTAGAGCCAAAAACAGAGTGTGTGATTTGGAGTTGGCGAGTCTTAAAGTAGGACTAGCAAACTTTGCAAAGCACGCATTTACAAACAAAATATTTGTAAATGTTAGTCCAGAATGCTTACAGGAGTTTGGGCACAACAGACTTATATCGGTTGACTATATCGAGAGTCTGGGGCTAAACCCTAAAAACATTGTACTTGAGCTTACCGAGTGCTCTCCGACCTTTGATTACTCTGAGCTGTATAAGGTTATCGATAGTTATCGAAATGTTGGTTTTCAAATTGCACTTGATGACTTAGGTGAGGGTTATTCAACTCTAAGGCTTTGGTCGGAGTTACGTCCCGAGTATGTAAAAATAGACAAGCACTTCATTCATTCTATCAATTCAGATCCCGTTAGATTGCAGTTTGTAAAGTCTATTCAGCAAATCGCCGATAACTCTGGCACAAAAGTGATTGCTGAAGGAGTGGAGACTGAAGCGGAGCTTGTTATTCTTCGCGACTTGAATATTGCATTTTGCCAAGGCTATTTGCTGGGGCGTCCAGTACCGGAGCCGATTCAGCTTATAAATGAAAATATTCAACATCATTTTACACGCAAAACTATCAGTGTCTTTCCTAAGGCTTCTGGCACTGAGCGGCAAGGTAACATTCTAAAGTTGTTAGAGAAAGCGCCTTTCGTTACTCCAACTACAACTAATGATGAAGTGAATGTGATGTTTGAAAGTAATGAAAAGTTATTTTCATTACCAGTGGTTGAGAATGATATTCCAGTTGGCCTGATAAGCCGATTTCGCATGATCGATAGCTTTGTCCGGCCATTCAGAAAAGAGCTTTATGGCAAACAATCATGTACAGAGTTTATGGATGCAAAACCTTTGATTGTTGACGGCAGCATCACTTACCATGAGCTAAGTGATCTTATTACTCAAATGGAGCCTCATCACTTAACCAACGGTTTTATCATTACTGAAAATGAAAAGTATATAGGCTTAGGCAGTGGTCATGCGCTGTTGAGAAAAATTACTGAAATGCAAATCAGTGCGGCTCGTTACGCTAACCCGCTGACATTATTGCCTGGTAATGTACCCATCAATGAGCATATAGACCGCTTATTAGAGAAGAAAAATACGTTTTGGGCATGTTATTGCGATTTGGATAATTTTAAGCCGTTTAATGATGCTTATGGCTTTAGGCAAGGTGACCTTGTACTTCAACTTGTAGGGGAAACATTAGCAAAGTCTGTTGATGTTAACTTGGATTTTGTTGGGCATATTGGCGGTGACGATTTTATTTTAATCTGCCAAAGTACTAATTGGGAGGAGCGGTGTAATTTTATTCTTTCTCACTTGGAGGAGGTTATCTCGACTTTCTATAGTGAAGAAGATCGTAAAATCGGTGGAATTGAAATTGAAGACAGGCAAGGCAAAAGCACCTTTTATCCATTCTGTACTTTATCCATTGGTGCTGTGAAAATTGATCCGGTAGAATTTGCTAGTCATTATGAAGTTTCCGCAGCCATGACAGTTGCAAAGAAGGAAGCTAAAAGAATTAACGGCAATAGTATATTTTACGAACGCAGGCTTAGAGGGGATGAGCATTAAATCTGCCGTTTAAACCAGATGCTTTTTAAATGCATAGTGCTTAAACACTGTGCTTTAAACGCTTGGTGCTTCATCGCCAAGTGAATGTTGCGCTAATGCCCAATCAATATGCTCACGTAATAAAGCGGATGCGTCTTTCTTCCGGCTTTGCAGTGCGCCAACTATTTCATGCGTAGTGCTTGCATTGCCCAAGCCTACTGCAATATTGCGCAGCCATTGTTCATAACCTATTCGGTAAATCGCACTACCTGCCATATTTTGCTTGAATTGTGCTTCAGTCCATGCGAAACATTGTACTAAGCTGATGTTATCTAAACCATTTTTGACTGCAAAGTCTGACTCATGCGTGATTTCAGCAAACTTATTCCAAGGACAAAAAAGCTGGCAATCATCGCAGCCATAGACTCGATTGCCAATCAGTGGTCTAAACTCGACAGGAATGCTGGTTTTAAGCTCGATAGTGAGATAAGAAATGCAGCGTCTAGCATCTACCTCATAAGGAGCTGTAATCGCTTTGGTGGGGCATACGTCTATACAGCTAGTGCAGGAGCCGCAATGATTGGTCGCGGTCTCATCTATAGGTAAAGGTAAGTTGGTGTAGATTTCACCTAAAAAGAACCATGAACCACGATTTTTATTGATGAGCAGGGTGTGTTTGCCACACCAGCCTAAACCTGCTTTTTCAGCTAAGGCAACTTCTAATACTGGTGCACTATCTGTAAATGCGCGATAGCTGAAGTTATCTACCTGGTATTTTGAAATTTCTGATTGAATTTTTTCACAAAGCTTTTGCAGTTTATTGCGCATCACCTTGTGGTAATCGCGCCCCATGGCATAGCGTGAGATAAAGGCTTTAGAGCTGTCTTGCATTACCGATTCACTATCTAGAGCATTGGGCGGCATATAATCTAATCGAGCAGAAATCACGCGCAGTGTATTCGGGACTAATTCTGCAGGGCGAGTGCGCTTCACCCCATGTTTTGCCATATAATCCATTTCACCATGAAAACCTTTAGCAATCCACGCTTGATGCTCAACCTCTGCCTCTTGCAAATTGGTATCTGTGATGCCAATTTGATTAAAGCCCAATGCCAATCCCCATTGTTTAATGTGATTGGCAAGCTGGGTGAGCTCTTGGGGGAACTTAGATTGGTTAAATTCGTTAAGGTCTGTCATGGATAGCAATTTTACACTTGATTTGGCTGACGAAGCAGCAACCTTAGCTTTTGGTGTTGTCCTCGCGAAAGCTATACAGCCAAATTTAATCATCTATTTGCATGGTGATTTAGGTGCAGGAAAAACCACCTTAGTACGCGGCTTGTTACATGCTTTGGGGCATGTGGGTAAGGTTAAAAGTCCTACCTATACACTGGTTGAGCCCTATGAAATTAAATATAATGTAACTTCTAGTTTAATGTTGTATCATTTTGACTTATATCGTTTTAATGATGAAGAAGAGTGGGAATCTGCTGGATTTAGGGATTACTTTAATGCCAATAGTGTGTGCATGATTGAGTGGCCTGAAAAGGCACAAAATGTGCTACCAACTCCAGACCTTAATATTACTTTTTCTATTAAAAACGTAGGCGAAAATTTAGGACGTAGTGTTAATCTATCTGCACATTCAATATTAGGGCAACAATGTTTGCACACAATTTCTACTCAGAGCTGATGATTTAAACATGAAGAATTTCAAGAAAATCAACAATACTTTTTGGTCATCTAAAAAGACCATATGTCTTAGCTTGATATTGTTGCTAAGCTCTAATTTTTCTGGACTAAATTTCGTTACCTCTGCGCGAGCCGCAAACATCGTTAGCGCCGCACGGGTTTGGCCAGCACAAGACTACACACGCATTACGCTAGAGTCTGCTCAACCATTTGTATATAAAATGTCCATGATTCAAAATCCTGACCGCGTGGTGGTGGATATTGAAAACATTGATTTAAACGTAGTAGTTAAATCATTAAGCGAAAAGATTTTAGCGAGTGACCCTTATATCAAGCAAATTCGCGTTGCTAAGTTTCAGCAAAATGTGGTGCGCCTAGTCGTAGATTTGAAAACAGAAGCTAAACCCAACGCATTTACTCTAATGCCTACTGGCGATTACAAATACCGTTTAGTACTTGATGTTTATCCGCTAAAAGACCCATTGATGGCAATGATTGCAGAGCGTGATGCTGTGCCTAACTCAGTCAATACTAGCTCGTCGAATACTGGCTCATCAACACAAAATGAAGCGCCCCATCAGGTGGTTATTGCACAAGAATCAGCTAATAGCTCAAGTCAGCCACAGGTTATTGTGGAGCCTTTGCCACCACAAGTTGACTCTACCGAACCCAATGTAGCTAAAACAACTAAACCTGCAGAGACTACAAAGCCAGCGGAGCAACCCACAGCAAAAGTAGAAATTAAAGCACCGGAAGTTAAGAGCCCAGAAGTTAAAAGCCAGGGAGCTAGTAAAAACACATCACAAGACACTGTGCCAGCCAAGACTAAAAAAAGTGGTCGTCAAATTATCATTGCGATTGATGCTGGTCACGGCGGTGAAGACCCAGGTGCCCGCGGTGCCAATGGTAGCCATGAGAAAGATGTTACTTTGATGATTGCTAAAAAACTCAAAGAAAAAATTGATAGTGAGCCAAATATGCGAGGCGTGCTTACGCGCGATAGTGACTTTTTTATTCCTTTGCATGGCCGTGTGGTGAAAGCGCGCAATATGCAGGCCGATTTATTTGTTTCTATTCATGCGGATGCATTTACTAATCAATCAGCAAAGGGCTCCTCAGTATTTGCTTTATCTGAGCGTGGCGCCACCAGTGCCAGCGCGCGCTATTTAGCTAAAAAAGAAAATGAGTCCGATTTAATTGGCGGCGTGAGTTTAGATGATAAAGATCCTGTATTAGCGAGAACCTTGCTTGATCTATCGCAAACCGCAACAATCAACGATAGCTTAAAGTTAGGTAAAGCGGTGCTGACGCAAATCGGAGCAATCAATACCTTGCATGCCAGCCGTGTTGAACAGGCTGCTTTTGCTGTGTTGAAATCACCTGATATTCCGTCGATTTTGGTTGAGACTGCTTTTATCAGCAATCCAGAAGAGGAAAGAAGACTTAATGATGCGGACTATCAAGATAAATTAGTCACATCGATTTTGACTGGAATTAAAAAATACTTTGCTACGAACCCAGCGCTGGCAAAAACTAAAATTGCATTTGAGTAATATCGTATTGGAATAAAGAAAGTTGTTTCAATATTGATTATCCAGTGATTAAGGAGCGTCGAGATGGAATTAACATTTCTAGGTGCAACAGGCACGGTGACAGGTTCTAAATACCTGCTCACTTGCGTGACTGACAATGGAACTAAGCGCATTCTGATTGATTGTGGCTTGTTTCAAGGCTTAAAGCAGTTGCGACTTAAAAACTGGGCTGCGCTACCAATCAATCCTAAAGATGTCGATGTTGTTGTATTAACACACGCACATATTGACCATGCTGGCTACTTGCCTCTTTTCGTTAAAAATGGTTTTTCTGGCAAGGTGTATTGCACAGAAGCCACACGCGATTTGTGCGATATTCTGCTGCCTGATTCAGCGCATTTGCAAGAAGAAGAGGCTGACTACGCCAATCGACGTGGTTTCTCCAAACATAAGCCCGCGCTACCGCTTTATACCAAAGAGGATGCCGACAATGCGCTGGAACTGCTAGTGGCCATAGATTTTGAGCAAACCGTTGATTTGGGCGATGGCTTGATACTCACTTTTTCGCCAAATGGTCATATTCTAGGGTCAGCATTTGTCCGTATCCAGCACAAAAAAACTTCAATTATCTTTTCAGGAGATATTGGGCGACCCAATGATGTTTTGATGAGACCACCAGTAAGACTCAAGCACGCTGATTATCTGGTGCTGGAATCCACTTACGGAAATCGCTTACATGTACATGACGATCCGAAAGTTAAATTAGCGGCAGTCATTAATAAAACGGCGAAACGCAAAGGTGTAGTACTTATCCCTGTATTTGCCGTGGGCAGGGCGCAAGAGCTGCTTTATTACATTCATTTACTCAAGTCATCTGGCGCAATATCCGAGGATATTCCTGTGTATTTGAATAGCCCAATGGCAGTAGATGCCACAGCGATATTTAGCCATCATAGCGGTGAGCATCGTTTATCACCTGATCAATGTAATGCACTTAGTCATACTGCGCATATGGTAAATAGCGTGGAAGAATCTAAGCGTTTGAATGAAACCAAAGGGCCTATGATTATACTCTCAGCAAGTGGTATGGCCTCTGGCGGTCGCGTAGTGCATCATCTGAAGGCCTTTGCACCCAAACCAAACAACACCATTCTATTCGTAGGTTTTCAAGCAGCAGGCACGCGCGGTTCAGCCATGCTGGATGGCGCTGAAAGTATCAAAATTCACGGTGAGTATGTGCCAATTCGCGCTGATGTTGAATTGATTTCTAATCTATCTGCGCATGCGGATTATGCTGAAATTATTGATTGGCTGGGTGGTTTTGAATCGCCTCCAAAAAAGACTTTTATCACGCACGGTGAGCCTGTTGCAGCGGATGCAATGCGGCTTCACATTGAAGAGCAGTTGCATTGGTCAGTTGAAGTGCCAGAATACTTAGAAAAAGTGACGCTTATTTAATAGCTTTTAAGCTTTAAATAATCAATTTCCCTTGTGGTATCTCCATAACCTGCTTGGGTGAGTAGCGCGCTTTCTATGTAACGACTGACACGTTGCCTGTAAGGACGAACTTCATCTCCATCCACAAAAGTATTTGGAAACTTAAAGCTTAACCATGCGTATAAGCTTAAGTTATGGCTTAACAATTCTGCTGCTTCTAAATGCTTAGGACTATCTGATTCTAGCCAGTTGGGTAGGGCGGGTAAGTGGCGTATTTTGGAATCAACTACGCTTTGCAAACAAAGTAGATAATAGTCTTTTTCAAACGCTACATTGAGCGAAATTGGCGCGCAGACGAAGATGAATTTATCTTTTAACGACATTGTTGGCGCATGTTCATCCACCAGTATGGCTTGCGCAATCTGCGTGCTAAGCGACGTTTGTGTAAATAACTCCGAATCAATACGTGATCTTTGCTGATGATAAATGAGGACTTCTGCGATTTTTCTGGTGTGTAATTTATGAGAAATTTCGCCAATTTGACCAAAGCTAATACTGACTGGAAGTTTCGTTAAATCTGACGTGTCATCTGTACTTAGCATGTGCTCAATATGTATCAATTCGTCATTCTCAAGCACGCTCACATAACCCGTGTCATAAATCCCGAATCGACCTGCACGACCAGCAATCTGGCGCACTTCGGTGGAGTTAAGGTGGCGCGAAGCTACACCATCAAATTTATGAATATTTGAAAAAATCACGCGTCGAATGGGCAGGTTCAAGCCCATACCAATCGCATCGGTTGCCACCAGAATATCAGCTTTGCCTGTGCAAAAACGCTCGGACTCGGTTCTGCGCACTTCAGGTGAAAGCGCGCCATAGATGCTCGCCACGGTAAATCCCCATTGGCGAAACCGTGCTGAAAAAGTCAGTACATCTTTGCGGCTAAAAGCAATAATCGCATCACCTTTTTGTAGTTTTGGCTTTAGTTTTTGTCGGCTGTAATGTTTTCCACAAATGCTTTCATCCTCTAACACCAATGGCGTTTTTCTGGCTAAATAAGTGATTTCATAGGTTTCATCCATGGCGTCAATGGCTGCTACGCAAGGCGCTGTTACTGCGTTTGAGCCGCAGATAAATACCTGACTTGCAGGAACGCCAACCAATGCTGCGGTCCACGCACTACCTCTATCAGTATCTTGCAGCATTTGAATTTCATCAATGATCGCGACAGCAACAATTTTCGATGGGTTCATCATTTCAATGGTAGAGGCAGTATGCTGCGCGCCAGCCATCAGTACACGCTCTTCGCCAGTAATTAGGTTGCATGGCACGCCTGCAGCAACTAGCCGATCGCGAATTTCCATGGCTAGTAATCTTAACGGTGCTAAATAAACGCCTGACTTTGCTTTTTCAAGCGCGATAAGTGCCTGATATGTTTTACCAGAGTTAGTTGGACCTAAGTAAAAATGATGATGGCGATTAAGCAAGCGAGCTTGGGTAAAACTTTTTGCATAATGTTGAGCCATTGATTGTTTTTAACGGAATGAATACAGGTTGAGAATTTAGCGTAAACACTCAGTATTGCCAATCGAAAATTGTGTGATGAGTTGGAATGAGTTTTGCTTATGTAGCTATTAAAGCAAATGCTACGCAAAAATTTGCGTATATAAATTTTATGAGATGAATGTTGGAGAGTAATTTTGAGTGTAGAGACACAACGTAATCAAGGTGTAGCAAGCTATGCTAACCCTGAGTTTGACATCACCAGTGAAACTTTTGGTCATTTAATTAATATTTCAGGGCGCCAACGTATGCTGTCTCAGCGTATTATCTTGAACATATTTCTTTCAACCCATGGCCATGAAAATGCGTTAAAAATAGCCCGTGATGATTTGCAGTTGTTTAGAGATAGTCATCATGCCTTGGTGATTGGTAATAGTGAAATGCCAGGTGTTTTCTTTGAAAATCTCAGACTTGCTTACTATAGTGAGTTAGATGGGCACAAAAAGAACCTAGAATTTATTAATTTAGCGGAGAAAACCCTCAGTGCTTATGAGGCTAATTACCGCACGGCACAAGGCTTGCTAGATGAGTTGGGCTTGCTTGCGATGCCGATAGTAAAGCTGCTAAATCAAATAACCCTGGTGTACGAAACTGAATCTAAAGAGTTTGTAAAACTAGAGCAAAAAAAGCGTCGCTACTTAATGAATGATATTCAGAACATCGCGAAGCAAGCAAAAATTGTTGCTGTTAATGCCCAGATTTCTGCGGCACGCGCTGGTGAAATAGGGCGTGAATTTTCTGTTGTGGCAACTGAGCTGACGAATATTACTGAAAAAATTGATTCTTTAGTTAAAACAGCGTTATTGGATTTTGGTTAATAAAATACAAGTAAAAAAATCGGTGCAGATTGAATAAGCTATTTTTAATGCAGCAACGTCATGGTGCATGATTTTTACTAAAGTGAAAAATCGCCCTTTATTGGTGCGAATTCAGGTTTTAAATTTCTCTATTTTTACTTATTAGAATAGTTAAATTAACGTTATCAAAGCAAAGTTATCAAAGCAAGGTAAAATGTAGTCATTAAAAAATAACTATATTTTATGGCGCTCATTCACTTACTCCCAGATCAACTCATCAGCCAAATCGCCGCGGGCGAAGTAGTGGAGCGCCCTGCATCTGCACTAAAAGAGCTGTTGGAAAACAGCTTGGATGCTGGCAGTACCGATATATCTGTGTCTTTGGTGCAAGGTGGCGTTAAGCATCTACGCGTTGCGGATAATGGCAATGGCATTGCTCAGGAAGACTTAGCCATGGCACTGACGCGGCATGCAACTAGTAAAATTGCTAGCTTGGATGACTTGGAAGCTGTGGCAAGTTTAGGTTTTCGAGGGGAAGCGTTGGCGAGCATTGCCTCTGTTTCACGCACGCAAATCAGCAGCCGCGCGATTGATACTAAACATGCCTGGCGTATTGCTTCAAATGGCAGCGAGATTTCACCTATCGAACCAACGGCTTTAGATGCAGGAACGATTATTGAAGTCGATGATTTATATTTCAACACGCCTGCGCGCCGTAAATTTTTAAAAACTGAAGGTACAGAGTTTGGTCATTGCGAAGCTGCATTTAACCGCGTGGTGCTGTCGCGGCCAGACGTAGCTTTTATGTTGCAACACAATGGCAGGGCACTTAGCCGCTATGCGGTAAGTGAGCCAACTAAGCGGTTTGGTGAAGTGCTAGGCGCAGATTTCGCTGCTGAAACAATCGCTGTGGAGGAGTCTGCAGCAGGCTTGCGCATATGGGGCGTAGTCGCCAAGCCAACCTTCAATCGCAACAAAAGCGATACGCAATATGTGTATGTGAATGGCCGTTTTGTGCGCGATAAGCTCATTTCGCACGCCATACGCCAAGCTTATCAAGATGTGTTGCACCATGATCGGCACCCTGCATTTGTGCTGTTTTTAGAGCTGGATCCTAACTTGGTAGATGTGAATGTACATCCAGCTAAAACCGAAGTCAGATTTAGAGATGGGCAAGCTATCCATCGTTTTATTTTCCACTCGCTGCACAAAGCGCTAGCTTCGCCCACAGGCGTTTCAAATGCTAGTACGGCCAATCAAGCGGCTTACAATCCGTTTGGTGGTCAAAATGCCAACTCACCTAGTTACTCAGCCAGCCCTTATCCGCAATATCAAGCGCAAATCAATTTAAGCGCTAACGAACCGAATAGTTTTTATCAAACATTATTTAGTAGCAATAATGCGCAAAACTATTCCAATAGCTCATTAAATCCCATACCCCTTCAGACCAATAAAGATGCGCTTACTGGAGGTGCTATTTTTACAAATAGTGCCAATGAAAATCATGCGCAGAATGATTTTCCACTAGGCTTTGCAGTCGCACAGATTCATGGTGTTTATGTCTTAGCACAAAATGCGGAAGGCCTAGTCGTGGTCGATATGCACGCCGCACACGAACGCATTATGTATGAACAGCTTAAAAATGCGCTCGACAACAAAACAGTTGCTATGCAACCTTTGTTATTGCCTGTGAGCTTTAATGCGGATAGGCTAGAAGTTGCCACGGTGCAAGAAGCTTTAGCAAGCAATGATGGCAGCCTGCAACAGTTAGGTTTCGACATTGCCATATTATCTCCAACCACGTTAGCTGTTCGCGCTGTACCAACCATGCTGCAAGATGCTGACGCCGTCACCTTAGCCCGAGATGTATTGCGCGATCTACGCGAATACGGAGCCTCAAGAGCACTTACAGAGCGCCGCAATGAGTTATTAGGCACAATGGCTTGTCATGCAGCCGTGCGCGCCAATCGTAGCCTGACGATCCCTGAAATGAATGCTTTATTGAGAGATATGGAAGCGACAGAGCGAAGCGGACAATGCAATCACGGTCGCCCGACTTGGTTTCAAGTGAGCATGAGTGATTTAGACAAGATGTTTATGCGGGGAAAATAACAGTGCGTCAACAAGGCAAAATTTTCAAATGGGTAGATGCTAAAGGTTATGGATTTATATCTGCAGATGGTTCCGCGGAGCAAGTATTTGTTCATATTAGCGCCTTTCCTAAAGGCCTAACACGCCCAGTTATTGGAGAGGTTGTTACATTTGAAGTCGCTAAAGATACATCAAAAGGTTTGCAGGCATATAACGTTTTATATCTTAATCGACTAGTTCATGCGCAGCCTAGAATTAAGGCTAAGATTGTAAAAAGAGAAAAAAATTACAGTGTAATTATCATCGTTTTGCTAATGGTATTTTGTAGCTTACCGTTATATCAGTTTTATAAAAGGGTTTCTGGAGTTGATTTGCGTCTGCAAAAAACTACTGAATATACTAATTCCATTGAAGCTGCTAAAGAAATTAAGCCTAAACCATTTTTACTAAACACAGAAAGTTCTAGCCACAACATTTCTAATAATAGCAACCACTTCCAATGTTCTGGAAAGTCACGATGCAATGAAATGACTTCATGTGATGAAGCAATGTTTTATTTGTCGAACTGTCCCGGAACTATAACAGATGGAGACGGTGATGGAATTCCATGCGAGGATCAATGGTGTGGACATTAAGCCTTTAGCAGTTTTTCTAATGGGTCCAACCGCCAGTGGCAAGACTGGCGCCGCTGTTGACCTTATCTCAAAGCTTCCTGTTGAAATCATCAGTGTGGACTCTGCTTTGGTGTTCAAAGATATGAACATCGGTACAGCCAAACCTGATGCTGCAACGCTGGCAAAGGCGCCACATCATTTAATCGATATCATAGAGCCGACCAGTGCTTATTCTGCTGCAAATTTTAGAACAGATGCTCTGCGTTTAATGGCGGATATTACTTCGCGTGGCAAGATTCCATTATTGGTTGGCGGTACGATGTTGTACTTTAAAGCCTTGCAAGAGGGTTTGAGTGGTTTGCCAGAAGCGAACCAAGAAGTTCGAGCGCGGCTCGATAAGCGTGCAGCTTTTATAGGCTGGCCTGCCATGCATGAGAAGTTAGCTTTGGTAGACCCCGTGACTGCTGCTAGGTTAGAGCCCAACGATACTCAACGTATTCAGCGCGCTTTGGAAGTGTTTGAACTGACAGGCGAGGCGATGTCTGCGCTTTATGCGAAGCAGACGAGCGAGGTTTTGCCTTATCAATTGCTTAAAATCGCCTTAGTGCCTAGTGATCGCAAAGTGCTGCATGAGCGTATTGCGATTAGATTCGACCAAATGCTTAGAGATGGTTTTGTGGATGAAGTGAAGGCTTTGATAGCAAAATATCCATCATTAACTCCTGAATCGACCTCTATGCGCTGCGTTGGTTATAGGCAAGCTTTGGAGCATCTTGCTGGAGAGTATGATTTAGCTGAATTGCGAGATAGAGGCATATTTGCCACACGCCAATTAGCGAAACGTCAGCTTACTTGGCTACGCGGCATGGTTGATAATGTTGAGTTGGATTGCTTGGATCCAAAGTTAAATGAATTGGTATTTAATCAAGTAAATCAATTTATTAAGAGTTGAACCTAATAAATTGATTTAAGTTTATTAGAGGTATTCAACCATTCGTTTTGCCGCTTCAACACATTCATCATGCGACGCCACTAATGCCATGCGAATGAAGTTTTTACCTGGGTTTAACCCATGCGCTTCACGTGCCAAATAGCTGCCTGGCAATACCGTAATATTCAAATCACGATACAGTTTTACCGCAAGTTCGGTGTCACTTTGCTTGCTTCTCGCCCATAGATAAAATGCGGCATCTGGTAGCTCAACATCTAATACGTTTTTTAACAGCGGTGTGACCACATTGAATTTAGCCGCATAAAGTGTACGGTTTTCAATAACGTGCGCTTCATCGTTCCATGCGGCGATAGAAGCCGCTTGCACTGCTGGGTTCATCGCGCAGCCATGATAGGTACGGAATAGCGTAAATTTCTCAATGATTTTTTCATCGCCAGCAACAAAGCCTGAGCGCAAACCCGGTACGTTAGAACGTTTAGAAAGTGAACTAAAAATCACTAAGTTTTTGTAATCTCTACCTAGCTTGTGGGCGGCTTGCAGCGCGCCTAGTGGCGGATTAGCTTCATCAAAATAGATTTCTGAATAACATTCATCTGCAGCAATCACAAAGCCATATTTATCAGATAGTTCAAATATGTTTTTCCATTGCGCCAATGACATCACTTTGCCAGATGGATTGCCCGGACTGCATACAAATACCAATTGTGTGCGCTTTAGTACTTCATCTGGCACGCTATCAAAATCCATGGCGTGCTGATTTTCCGGCAAGGTATTAAGAAAATAAGGCTGAGCTCCAGCAAGAAATGCCGCGCCTTCGTATATCTGATAAAACGGATTAGGTGAAATGACGACTGGATTTGGTTTGGTGTTATCAATAATCACCTGTGCAAAAGCAAACAGAGCTTCGCGGCTACCTGTCACAGGCAAAATCGCAGTTTCAGGATTAACTGCTGGGACGCCATAACGGCGTGTAATCCAATTAGAAATCGCTTCACGCAATGCTAAAGAGCCAACTGTTGTAGGGTAGCTAGCTAAACCCGCCAAATTGTTCACCAATGCGTCTTTAATGAGCTGTGGTGTGGCGTGTTTAGGCTCACCAATTGATAGATTAATCGGCGAAAATTCAGGGTTAGGTGTAATGCCTTTAAAAAGGTCGCGCAGACGTTGAAAAGGATAGGGCTGTAGTAAATTTAAGTTTGGATTCATAGCTTGTATTGTAATATAGCGCGTGCAGTATAGCGAAGGCAGCAACCATCATTTTGCTTAAATTTTTGCTGTACTTTGGTATAGTTCTCAGCATTAAAGCTTACGAACATGCCGAATGTGGCATCTCTCATGTATTAATCGAATAGTGAATAATGTGAATAGCAGTAATAACAATCCTCCTCAAAACTCTAAACATTACTTGGCAGTGCTAGGCTTATTATTGGGCGCCGTCTGCTGGGGGATTATTTGGTATCCATATCGTTTAATGGCTGAGGCGGGCATTTCTGGCGCGGTTTCTAGTTTTTATACCTATTGCATTGCTACATTTTTTGCCAGTATTTATTGTGCCAAGCATTGGCGGAGTTTACTTACCCTCTCACCTAGAATTATCGTGCTGGCGGCAGTAGCCGGTTGGACTAATCTTGCCTACGTTTTAGCAGTCATTGATGGTGAAGTCATGCGTGTGATGTTGCTATTTTACTTATCACCACTTTGGACCTTAATTTTGGCGCATTTTTGGCTAAAAGAAAAAACGCAACTCACAGGTTATATCGCTATTGCAGTTGCGTTGCTTGGCGCGTTTGTCATGCTGCATGAACCTAGTGTGAGCAGCTTGCCTTTACCTAGAAATACTGCGGAATGGCTGGCTCTGTCGTCTGGTATGGGTTTTTCTTTGACCAATGTGATTACACGACAATCTACCCATTTGACTGTGAGAGCCAAATCTTTTGCGGTTTGGATAGGTGTGTTACTCATCTCACTGATCTATATTTTGGTGACCAAAACTGCTCTGCCAGCGCCTCAGACCTTTAGCGTAAGCCAATGGGGCACTATGGTGGTGGCAACCTTGTTGTTGGTGTTAGCAACCCTAGTTGTTCAGTATGGCGTAACCAAAATGGAAGCCACGAAGGCTTCGGTGATATTTGTATTTGAATTGGTAGTTGCAGCAATTGCATCATATTTTTTGGCACATGAAACCATGTCAACCAACGAATGGATAGGAGGCAGTTTAATTGTAGCCGCCTCAATATTTGCAGCATTTAATCATAATGATTAAATGCTGTGCACTAGGCTAACCAAAGCTAGTATTACGATTACCTTCAGCAGCAAAACGAATTTTTAAAGATAAGTCGTTGCGGGAGTCCGCATTTGATAGTGCGTTTTCTTCATCAATCTTACCGTTGCTGAATAATCTGAATAAAGATTGGTCGAAAGTGTTCATACCGATGTCATTGCTATCAGCCATTGTATCTTTCATATCGCCCATTTTTTGCTTTTGAATAAGTTCTGAAATGTACGGGGTATTAATCATCACTTCAGTCGCGGCAACACGTTTGCTGAGTTTGCCAGGAATAAGGCGCTGCGAAACAATAGACACCAAATTCATTGATAAGCCAAGCAACAGGCCCGCTCTAGCGTCTTCTGGGAAGAATGAAATGATGCGCTCAAGCGCTTGGTTAGCGTTGTTGGCATGCAACGTAGCAAGGCACAAATGGCCAGTTTCAGCATAAGCCATGGCATTTTTCATACCGTCCATATCACGTACTTCACCAATTAAAATCACATCTGGCGCTTGGCGCATGGCATTTTTAAGGCCGTTTTCAAAAGAAAGTGTATCAATTCCAACTTCACGTTGGTCAACCACAGATTTTTTGTGAGGGTGAATAAATTCAATGGGGTCTTCAAGTGTCAGAATGTGACCGTTAGTCGTTGCGTTACGATGATCAATCATAGAGGCGAGGGTGGTGGTTTTGCCTGAACCCGTTGCACCAACCACCAGAATTAAGCCGCGCTTACGTAAAA
>Ga0208125_100121_pt1 | contig 74920 bp, 72 predicted proteins | sample LakWasM128_HOW14_2_FD_183938 | JGI IMG/M metagenome (GOLD analysis project Ga0208125, IMG submission 183938) | Freshwater sediment methanotrophic microbial communities from Lake Washington under simulated oxygen tension - Sediment Metagenome... | ecosystem: Environmental > Aquatic > Freshwater >...
GCCGCATCTTGTTTAAATTCAAGCGTGTATTTGGGCCGTTTATGTTTAATTTGTTTACTCATAGTCACCTCTGTTGACATTATAAATCTGTCTGTAGAAGTGTCCGGTTTAATTAGACCATTTAACACAACACCGGTTCATCCCCACGGGTGTGGGGAACACCTCCATGCTGTAAGAATCATTGCTAACGCAAGAGGTTCATCCCCACGGGTGTGGGGAACACGAAATTATCAAACCAACGGCAATCAGTATCGGCGGTTCATCCCCACGGGTGTGGGGAACACAATAGAGCTGTGCAAAGTGTTCGATGCACAGGCGGTTCATCCCCACGGGTGTGGGGAACACGCCGAAATAAATAGTTAAGTAACAAGAAACAAGGGTTCATCCCCACGGGTGTGGGGAACACGGATGTTTTCCTAAATCAATCGGGAATACCGACGGTTCATCCCCACGGGTGTGGGGAACACAAAGGTATCGAAGTTCAGTGAACTGGGAATTTCGGTTCATCCCCACGGGTGTGGGGAACACGTTTTTAACGAGACTTCCCAACGCACCATGCCCGGTTCATCCCCACGGGTGTGGGGAACACCCGAATAACCTGAAATAACCCAATGTTGCTAACGGTTCATCCCCACGGGTGTGGGGAACACAATAGAAATATTACCGAACCAGATATATTCGGCGGTTCATCCCCACGGGTGTGGGGAACACCACATAACGGCAAAATAGAGGGACATGTGGGGTGGTTCATCCCCACGGGTGTGGGGAACACACTAATCATAACATGTTGTTAATAAAACGAAATAACCACTCCGGCTTTTCCACCGAAAAAACAGCCGCTTTTTGTCATTAATTTGTTAAAGAGCAAAGTAGTTCAGCATTACACTTTTCATCGCCTGGCGCGTTTTTCTTTCGGCAACACACCAAAATAATACACCGCAAGAAACACCACGCCGATGCTGAAAAACACTTTAGAAAAAGGCCTAAAGCTGTCGTTGAAAAAGAACTCCCCAATCATCCAAACCGCATTACCGCATATCCAGCTACTGACCGCCAAATTATGAAACAGGTTTGCGGTGTTTTTTCGTCCCAGCCAGGTAATGTGAAAAGCCGCCGCAATCGTCGGCACGATCATGAAAATACCTTCAAGCCTCCATTCCATCAACCAACACGTATCCTTCAAAAGCCATAACACAATATGAAAGTTTTCATATTCGCGAAGTTTTATCTCACTCATCCGGCAACCTTATTCAGCCCAATCTTTTGCTCTTTCCACGGCTTTAAGCCAATGCCGCTTCAACAATTTAACTTCCAACGGCGGCATGGTTTCGTGGAATGACCGATCAATCCGCCATTTCTGATTGAGTTCGTCAATAGTCCACAATCCGGTAGCAATACCGGCAAGATAAGCCGCCCCCAAAGCTGTGGTTTCAAGATTCGCGGGACGGACAACTTCAACAGCCGAGATGTCGGCCTGAAATTGCGCCAGCATGTTATTAGCCGACGCGCCGCCATCAATCCTTAATTGGACGATCGGTGTACCGCTTTCGGCTGAAAGCAGCTGCAATACCTCATCGACCTGAAAACAAATGCTCTCCAGCGCCGCCCGGGTAAGATGCGCCGAGGTTGTGCCGCGCGTGATGCCAAAGATCGCGCCGCGCGCATGTGGGTCCCAATGCGGCGCGCCGAGGCCGGTGAGTGCGGGCACGAAATAAACGCCGCCATTATCGTCAACGCTACCGGCCAGCCGTTCGCTATCCGCTGCCTGCTCGAACAACCCCAAACCATCGCGCAGCCATTGAATGACCGCGCCGCCGACAAACACGCCGCCTTCAAGCGCGTAATGGATTTGATCGCCGATTTGCCAGGCAATCGTGGTTAACAGGCCGTGGCTCGATGCGACCCTTTGCGCCCCGGTATTCATCATTAAAAACGAACCGGTGCCATAAGTGCATTTAGCCATCCCGGCATTGATGCACAGCTGACCGAATAACCCCGCCTGCTGGTCACCGGCAATAGCGGCAATTGGAATTCCCGGCCCTATTTCCCGGTTACGCGTTTGCCCATAGATCTCGCTGGACGATTTGACGGCAGGCAGCAAGGATGCGGGTATATCGAATAACGCCAGCAATTCATCGTCCCACTGCATCGTATCGATGTTGAACAACAAAGTCCGGGCGGCATTGGACACATCGGTGATATGCAACTCGCCGTTGCTCAGTTTCCAGACCAGCCATGAATCTATCGTCCCGAATGCCAATTCCCCGCGCTCGGCTTGCCCGCGCGCACCCTCGACATGGTCCAGCAGCCAGCTTATTTTGGTCGCCGAAAAATAAGCATCGAGCAGCAGACCGGTTTTGGCCTTAACCATCGCTTCGGATCCTGCTTGTTTCAGCCGGATACAGTCCTCAGCCGTGCGCCTGTCCTGCCATACGATGGCGTTATAAATCGGCTTGCCGGTACTGCGCTCCCAGATGACCGTTGTTTCACGTTGGTTAGTAATGCCGATTCCCGCAATATCATTCGGCCGAAGCTGTGCGTCCTGCATCACTTGTTGGACAACCCCGGATTGCGATGCCCATATTTCTTCGGCATCGTGCTCAACCCAGCCCGGATGCGGAAAGTGTTGTGTAAACGCCTGCTGTGCCATCGCAACCGGGTTAGCCTGCCGATCATAAAGTACACACCGCGAACTGCTGGTGCCTTGGTCTATCGCTAAAATATAACGCATCGTTTTCACCTTGAGTTACCTTACTCCAGCCATACCTTGTAAGTTTTCCTACCGTCTTCAAAAACAAACAGTTGCTGGGGAGTAATACCGTTGGCGCGGATAGATTCGCCCAATTGTTTGAGGTCTATTGTCCCCGAACTTATGATGCGCGCCAAGACATCTTCAGGAATAAGGTGCTCCAAGTCCAGCACCGCTTCGGCGGGCATTTTAACCGAAACACGCTGCTCGCCGCCTTCGGTGACGCGCACGCAGAGCAGGGTTGCTTGCTGATCGAAACTCAAGGTCATGACTGTCGGCTCATGTTCAATTGCAGGCAGTTCATAGGCCATGGCCTCCCCGATGAGTTCCGGGCCGACCGCTTGTTGCAGTAGCGACCACCACGGCAGCCTAACATCCAGCTGTTGTAATTGCTGGATTAGCCCCTGAAAAGCGCGCATCAGTAAAAACAGGTCGGAAGGTCCGGCCGAGCGAAACCACCAGCGATAATCGCCGAGCAGATCGTTAACTTCCTTGCCTAACTGCCACTGCTCGGGACTAAACGCATGGTTCAGTAAAAAAGGCCGGAATAATATCTGGCATAAGGCAGGCAAAGAACCGCTGATAGGTGCCAGTTTTTTGCTGTCGAAACCCAGCGCCGCAAAGCAATCCAACGGTTTGGTAGGGTTTCGTTCTCGGCAACCGACGATCAACTTGAGCAGCGCCAGTCTGCGTGGTTCGGTAATGCTAAGGGTGCAGCCGTAGTCGAGTAATGTGACTAGCGGTTGGCCGTTTTCGTCGTGGCTGTAAAAGACGTTGCCGGGATGCGGGTCGCCATGCACTTCGCCCGCCACAAACAAGCTTTTAAATAAGGTCATCATCAGCGTTTGGCCGATAGCCAGACGATCCTGCTCCGACCAGTCACCGGCCTTGTCGATCAACACGCCCTCCGCCCTGCTTTGCACCAACACCCGTTCGCTGCATAAATCCCGATACACTTCGGGAACTTTCAGCCCCGGAACGTGTACGGTGCGGCCAAAATAGTCCTGCCTTTGGGCTTCCGAGCGGTAATCAAGCTCGCGATGCATATTGTCGCGCAGGCTTTTTTTATAGGCATCAAGATCGAAGCCCCAGCGGTTGACCGGCCCCACGCCGGGCATCAGGCCGACCAGGCGCAATTCGGCATCGACCGCATCGCTAATATCGGGATAGCGGATTTTTACCGCGACCTTGTCGCCGTTTTTAAGCTCCGCGAGATGCACTTGTCCGAGAGAGGCCGCCGCGATGGCTTTATCAATGGAGCGGAAAACGCTTTTGGTTTTTTGCCCGAGTTCCGTTTCGAGCAACGGGATCATGATTTTGAGCGGCAAAGGCTCTATGCCTTCGACAAGCTCCTGGAAAGGAGTCGTGCCGTCGGTGCCCGCAAATAGCTGACCGACTTTCATAGTGATGCCGCGCGCATCGGCAAACAACCCGGCAAGCGCCTGTTTGGCGAGCAGGCGCTCGGTTTCGTTCTGAGTGCGTTGGAGCTTTTTGGCCGCCAGCCCAATACGGAAAAACTGCAGGGCGCGTTTTGCTGTGTTGAGGATAATCACGTTGATTAACTTACTCCATAAGCTTCCGCGTGTAATTATTAAAGTGCGACGTCAAACTCAAGATAAACGTTCGCTCAATAGATATGGCACAAATTGTATCATCGTCATCCCGGCAGGGATTGCCGGGATCCAGATCACAGGGATGTGATAGTGTGTCCGTATGGAAAAAGTACCTTAAAAGTGGTCTCCTGCAGCCAAAAAGCGGTTGATCGAGCAAGCAATTCGCTAATGGAGGCTTGCGGTCTAATTCAATATTGCCCCCCGAATGGCTTCTCGGCAACTGCTCCTGCGTCCATGCAGGAATAAGGGCAAAGCCGGAAACACCTGTTCTCGCTATCGCTCGAACAAGCTTATTCCGGCCTACGGAATTTATTCCACAAGCTCCCCAACAACACAGCTCTCTCCAACCGCTGTTACCGCACAGTTAAGCGTCTGATTTTCCACCGACACATCGTTGCCGATCACGCAGCCGACCCGAAGATAATTCGGCGTATAACCGAACACCCGTTGTTTGTCATCTGCCAACGCTTCGCTGTAGCCTTCCCATAACACCGGAAATTGATTGCCTACGTTATCGGCAAAAAACTTCAGTTTCATCTCCTCAGCCAACTCATGCAACTGCTTGCTGCGCTGTTTTTTGATGTCGTTGCTCAGCTGGTCAGGCAAGCTTGCGGCTTTGGTGCCTTCCCTGCTTGAATAGGTGAAGATATGGATATGACCGAAACCGGTTTGCTTAATGAAGTTAAAGCTCTCCTGCCATTCCTGCTCGGTTTCGCCGGGGAAGCCGACGATAATATCGGTGGTGACATTAAAGTTGGGGATTTGCGCGCGTAACTGATTGACGATAGAGGCAAACTCTTCGGTTTTACAGCGCCTTGCCATACGGCGCAGCACGGTGTCCGAGCCGCTTTGCAAGGGCAGGTGCAAATGCGGCATCAGACGCGGATTATCGAACAGTTTGAAAAAATCATCCGGCAGTTCCCAAGGTTCCAACGAGCCTAATCTGAGTCGCGGGATGTCGGTTTCCGCCAAAATAGCTTTGATCAAATCGGACAGATTGTTACCCAGATCGCTGCCGTAACCGCCCAAATGTACACCGGTCAAAATGACTTCGGTGATGCCTTGCCGGTGCAGCGCATTGATTTCGTCGATGACCGCCTGCACGGGGCGGCTGTTTTCTTCGCCTCGCGCGACGGTCACGATGCAGAATGTGCAGCGATAGCGGCAGCCATCCTGCACTTTAACGAAAGCGCGTTGCCTGCCGCGAGTGAACAGCGATATTTCTCCCGGTTCGGTGGACAAGGCGGGCATGCTGTCCATGTTCAGTTCGGTCAGGGTTTTTTCGACCAGCTGATCTTTATCTTTGTTGCTGACTATCAGATCAACGCCCAATAAAGACGCAGCCTCATCCTCATTCAAGGTCGCGTAGCAGCCGCTGACCACGAGCTTGGCTTGTGGGTTATCCCGGTGGATGCGGCGAATCAGCTGGCGCGATTTTCTGGCCGCATCCTGAGTCACCGCGCAGGAATTAATCACGATAAGATGCGCGGCTTCGGCTTGTTTGGTGATTTGATGGCCGGATTTTTGGAAAGCCTGAGCCCAGATTTCCAGTTCGGCTTCGTTAAGACGGCAGCCGAGAGTTTTAAGGTGAACTTTCATGAGAGATAGTGGTAAAAAAACAGGTGCCTTCTGGCGAGGTAAATTAAACAGATTTACGCATAGCATTTTTGCATACTTTCTGCATTAAGGATTAACTCCTATACATGGTATTTATCTTCTAACCATCGTAAAGGGTTATTCTGAATATATTCAGATATTTTTAAATATGATTCTTCATTACGAATAACATGTTCATGATAACGTGGTTGCCAGGAAAACTTAGTATAAGTTTTCCTCATTTCAAAAGTGCATCTACCCTTATACCAGTGTATAAAACGAGGCAAATTCTCATGCAACATTGGATTATTATTCCCCGTAATCCCGCCACCCGTAGAGACGCGATTTATCGCGTCTATTGTAATCGCGTCTGTATTATTAGTATTTTCGGGATTATCAGTGCCATTTGAGACGCGATAAATCGCGTCTCAAATGATATTAATAATTCCATGTACGTGATTCGGCATAACAATAAAATGGTCTAAAACGACAAATGGAAATTTATTTTCTATTTCCAGCCAATATTTATTCGCCAGCCGCCCTAAATCTGACAAGTGCATTTGCCCTTCTTGAATATTGCCGAAATACGATATTTTATTTCCTGTGCAAATAGTTACAAAATAAGGCGCGCTCGAACCATAATCCCAGCGTTTTAATCGGGCGGAAGATATTCTATATTTGCCTTTATATCTATCAACCATAAATCGCGTCTCTACTGGAATCAGCCAAAGAACCAGTATGCAACAAAAATGGAGGCAACAATGCCCGCAAAGTCGGCTATTATCCCACACGCGGCGGCATGACGAATATGTTTGATGCCGACCGAGCCGAAGTAAATCGCCAGCACATAAAAGGTGGTTTCGGTGCTGCCTTGCACGATCGACGATAAGCGCCCGGCAAACGAATCCGCGCCCATCGTCTTCATAGTATCGATCATCATCGCCCTGGCCCCGCTGCCGCTGAACGGCTTCATCAACGCGGTAGGCAGCGCATCGACGAAGCGGTCGTCGAGCATGAAGTAATGCACGATGGTGCGCGCTAAATCGGCCAGCAAATCCAACGCACCGCTGGCCCTGAATACGCCGATAGCAACCAGCATCGCGACCAGATAAGGGATGATGGTGGTGGCGGTATGAAAACCTTCTTTGGCGCCTTCAATGAAGGCGTCATAAGCGTTAATCTCCTTGTTGATCGCGCCGAGAATAAAGGTGATGACCAAGGAAAACAGGATGAAATTACTGATAATCGCAGATTGCTCAAGCATCTGCTGTTGCGGGAGGCTTGAAAAATACGCCAGTATGCCGCCGACCACCAGCGTAAAGCCGCCGAGATAAGCCATGATCACCTTATCCAGCAGGTTGATTTTTTGCACATAGGCGACGGTAAACAAGCCTACCATCGTGCCTATATAGGTGGCTATCAGGATCGGGATGAAGACGTCGGTCGGATTGGCAGCCCCCAGTTGGGCGCGGTAGGTGAAAATCGTCACCGGAAATAACGTAACGCCCGCGGTGTTGATGACCAGGAACAGGATTTGCGCGTTGCTGGCGGTTTCGGGATTCGGATTAAGCGTTTGCAATTCCTGCATCGCTTTGATGCCCAACGGCGTTGCGGCATTGTCCAGGCCCAGCGCATTGGCGGAAATATTCATCACAATTGCGCCCAAAGCGGGATGGCCTTTGGGCACATCGGGCATTAACCGGCTAAATAACGGCGTGAGGCTTTGGGTTAATAACAGGATAAAACCGCTCTTTTCGCCGATGCGCATGATGCCCAGCCATAAGGCCAGTACGCCGGTCAGTCCCAGGGATATTTCAAAAGCCGATTTCGACAACGCAAACATGGCTTCCATGATTTGCGCAAAAACCTGTTGGTCGCCCAAGAAAACCAGCTTGAACAGCGCGGTGCAAAAGGCGGCGAGGAAAAAGCTGATCCAGATGATGTTTAGCACGATAGATGAGTCATTGAATAGTAGGAATAATTAAAATATTTTCACCACGAAGGCACGAAGAACACGAAGTTGAGCGGATTCCCAATCTCCAGATTGGTAGCCCCGAAGGCGAAGCTCTCGGCAACTGCTCCCTGCGTTGTTCTACCTACTGCATCCATGCAGTCGCAGCTTCGCGAAACGGGAAGCTAGAGCTTCCCTTACCGAATTCCCAAGCTGGAGCTTGGGAACTCGCTGCTAGCAACTAGCAAAAGGCTGCACTCCATCCTTAAAAATCTGCAAGATCGGGTTGTTCAGTTAATAAATTATCGGATCGCGGATCCAAGCCTCGCGGAAATAACGAAATGAAATCGACATCCGCTGAAACTGCTAACTTGGCGTTCAATTCGCCGACCAATACAATCGGCTCCCGAAGCGGTTGTTGTGAAGTTTTGACTTCCCGCTCAAACGCACCGTGTTTGAACTCCCACATAAACAACACAACATTAGCCAATACCGCCAGAAAAAATAAAATCTTCATGCATGTCCTTCCAGAACACACAGCAATCCTCGCAACACCAAATCAGGATCAACAATAGATGCAACACCAAGCTGTCCGGCGATAAGTTCGGCATCTCCGCCGGTTAAAATCAATTGTGTATTTTCAGGGTGTTTTACCAGCACATGCTCGATCAAGCCGATAGCCGCCGTTAACGTGCCGCTGTAGATTGCGGCCTCGGTAAAGTTGGCCAGACCGAATGCGTAGCTTGCTTCGCTAACAGGCAACGCCTCGGTCCCTTGGCCCAGGGATTTTTTCATCAGCGTCAAACCGGGACTAATCAGGCCGCCTTGATGCCTGCCGTCGGCATCGATTAAATCCACGGTAATGGCCGTTCCGCAATCGACTATGCAAGCCGGCTGGTGAAATTGCTGCCAAACGGCAACTAACGATAGCCAGCGGTCAACGCCCAGCTTTTCCGGTTGTTGGTAAGCGTTAATCACGCCGAACGCCTGCGCTTGAGGCTTAACCAGGATAACATCCACATCAAGCCAAAGTTCAAAAGCTACCGACTGGACAAGTTCAAGCAGCCGGTTTGCGCTCACGCAGGAAACCGCAAGCCGTCTGGGCGGGCGGATGCCTTTCCAGAGTTCAATAAGTTCATGCCGATTAATCCGGGTATTAAACAGGGACTGGCCGGTAATGATTTGACCGCCTGTGGTAATCCCCCACTTCAGGCGAGTATTCCCCATATCAATCAACAAATTCATTGCGGTGCCGAACCATTAAAACTGACTTCGCCGGAGGCAAAGGTCTGCACATGGCCATCCGGACGTTCAATCAATAACATGCCGTTATCGTCGATGCCTCGCACTATGCCTTCAAATTGTTGCTGACCGATAAACAAGGTCGCAGATTTTCCGGTCAGGCAATCATAGGAGCGCCATTCGTCGAGATAGGCTTGAATGCCGACACCTTCATACTCGGCAATGACCGGCAGCAGATGGTTTAACAGCGTGCCTGCCAATTTATTCCTGAACAGTTGGTTTTGCCCGGTGATTTTGCTTAAATCGGTCCAGGCTTGAGTGATGCTTTCGGTTTCCGTTTCCGGCAAGAATAAATTCAAGCCCAAACCGATAACGGCGCTGCACGGGCCGTCAGTCTCGCCAGAGACTTCAACCAGAATACCGCCCAGTTTTTTACCCTGACTGTAAATATCATTAGGCCACTTGAGGCCAATATCATTAATTTGATGCTGCTTTAAAGCCCTGATCACCGCCACGCCGATAGCCAGACTTAAGCCTGAAATGGCGGCAGGCCCCTGCTGAAAGCGCCAGAGTATCGACAGGTAAATATTACTCCCGTAAGGCGAAACCCATTGCCGCCCTCGCCTGCCTTTCCCGGCTGTTTGATACTCCGCAAAACACACCGAGCCTGAAAGTGCATTATTTTGCGAGCGTTCCACTAAATAGCGATTGGTGGAATCGATTTGATCATGAATTTCAAACGATGAAATTAACGCGCCGACCCGATCGTTAACCACTGCATTGATTTGTGACGCCTCCAACAACTCCAGCGAGTTATCCAGCCGGTAACCTTTACCGCTGACTGCCGAGTGTTGCAGCCCCAATTCGGCCAAGCCGTTCAGCTGCTTCCAGACCGCTGAACGACTGATGCCCAGCGCATCGGCCAATTCAGTGCCGGAATGAAACGCTCCGTCAGCCAAGAGGACAAGGATTTTTTTTTGCTTATCTGAAATGTTCACAACCGCTCAAGCTTTATTGCTGACCTGTTTTTTATCCCTGATCTGTTGCAATTGCTCCTTTACCACATATTTAATCAACATTTCCCGATCCTCATCTTTCATATTAATAAAATTAACACCCACAAAATAAGGATACTGACTATCGTTTGATGGGCTATTTTTACAATAAACAACCCTGCCGTAAGTCACGATGACCGTCATACAAGATACCAGCAGTATTTTAATTTCCAGATAATCGTTTTCTTTAAGCGCTTCTTCACAATTAAAAGCGATACCGGTTGCACTCATGTTAACGTTGCGAGTGTCGTTTTCCTTAAATTGAAAGCCCTGCATCGTAATAGCCTGGGCAAGAAGATCGATTTTTCTGTCAATTAACCTTAAGTACTCCGCCACGTCCGGCAGGTTTTTATCCAGCCTGTGCAATAACAGTGTCGATTCCTGCGATACCATTTCAAGTGCGGTAGACAATGAACAGCTGTTCAAAATGTTGTCGGAAACATGGTGCGGTTCGTTCACCAGCTTTTCATCTATTTTTTTGTAAAACAGATTAACTTCATCATCAATTCGAAAAAAACCTCTTCGATCTTCAGTTTTTGTCATGTTGATCTTATCCATAATCTACAACCTCTAAACTTTTTATTATCATGATTTAGTTAATGAATCAGCGCTAATAACGGACCTTATCCAAGACCGACCGTCTATCCGGAATATAAATCCTTTTTAATATCTCATCCTGGAAAAGAACTTGTGCGATTGCGACTGATATTTGAGGTTTTTAAGAGCTTTTATAGGAACCGCCCCCTCCGCCGCAGCTTGTCAAATTATACGTTAAACAGTTTGGTTATTTTATTTTTTGGTTTAATCGTTTAAAGCCTGGATAATCCAAGTCGGTCAAGCGTTGCAGCATGTTCTTCATGTGCGAGCCTTGCCAATAGAGCCGCTGACAATCGGCGCATTGATAAAAATCCTCATAGTAGAGCCTCGTCTTGGGTTCGAGACGATCCCAAATATCCGCTTTGGCGACCGGCGTTAACACACCGTTGCAAATCAGGCATCGGGCAAAGGGATGAATCAATCCGTACAGGTCGAAGCGGCGCAGGACTTCATCGACTTGGACTTCCACGTCGACCGCACGCACCCAGTAGCCGTGGTCGATTTGCTTGATGTGCAAAAGGCGACGATCCCTGGTCAACACGATGCGCCGCTCGCTCACTGCGCTTTTTACTATATCGGCATCCCTGTAGTCGTTACGATAGAGACTGTCGAAACCCAACAAACGCATGCGTTTGGCGAGCTTGCCCAAATTCACGTCCAGGATGAAGCGGGGGTTGCGCAAGGGCTTTTCGCGCAACCTGACCAAAGAGGAGATGTCCAGCGTTTCGAAAACCGGGTAGACCGCGACACGATCGCCGGCTTGAAGTTGATAGTCGAATCCCACCGACCGACCATTGATGACAATCAGGTCTACCTCGGTGTGAGGCACACCGAAAACTTCAATGGGGCCCTTGACTCCCGGATGGCCGCTGAAACGATAGAGATTGGTTCGTTTGCGTTGTTCCGGCGGAAGAAAATCGTTCAGTTCCGCGTAGAAACGAAATTCAGCAGTGTGTTCTGGTTTCATATTGTCCGCCTGTCGATGGCAGCCATTTGGCGAACATAAGTCAATTTTCTGGTCTTAACTCGTTTAAATCAAAATCCTTGTGCTCCGGCTCAATTGATATAGGCATGAATCAATGCGCATCAACCGAAATCAATCGAGCCTAAACCCTCAGACTTATTACACCTTCGTTTTAAAAGGGTTTATTCAAAATAATCCCACGGATACTCCGGAGCTAAAATGGGCTGAAAACCTGCCGGAACCGGAAAAGGCGCGGAAAGAAATTCATAAACGCCAACCAGTTCACGGGTTACCGTCATCCCCAAGCCGGTAGCAAGACCGATAGGAAAACCAATTGCCCCTTTAGCCTTTGTCTCCTTAACGATATTGCCCGGTATTTCAAGAAAACCGCAGGTCATTCCCGCCAAACCTCTACCGAATTTCTGCGCCGATGTATGTGCTGTTGTTGTATGCGCGTAAGCATTGGGAAGTGCTAAAACCGTAAAAGCTGCCAATATATAAATACGTAACTTTTTCATGATCGACTCTCCTTTATTTTTCTTAAATGAAATCATATCTTAACCGATGACAAAAATATTAATAATTGATTTTTTGCTGTTCGGTTTTAATGCTGTTAACTGGTAACTATTCGACACTGAATAACAAAATCAAGAAGCCAATCTATCTCATCGAATGCGTAAGGGTGTGTTCCCGCAGCTTTAGCCGTCAATTAACAAAGTACAGAGAAGCCGAAAACGGAACGGATTTCACAATGCTATACAACAAGCTGGAATGAATTGGCATGGGTTAAATAAAAAGGGCTGTAAGGTGGAGTCCATATATGGTTTCTCGTAGCAAACCGCCTTACATGCACAACGCCGATTACAGCTTCTATTGTCGGGCAACGAAACCCAGTTGCTCGACCTACTGAACTATTCACTCCCCTGCGAAAATAGGAATTGAGATTGGGATAACTGTTCGTTTCAGCTCAGGAATTGGAGTGAGTAACATAATTATTTCTGTAATGCCGGATGTGCTAAGCGCTTACCAATTAATCAGAAGCGGTTCCATTATTTGGATATTTTGGTAATTCGAGGCCGATCATGGCCTTCCGTAGTCCATTGGTAAGAATTGCATTTTATTAAAAGGTAAGCCGTTCAGAACTTGGTAGGTAGGTAATCCTCCGAATAATACTGGGTATGGGTTAGGTAATCCTTGTGCAGTATAGGAAGCCGAGTTCTGTGCGCGGATAGATAAGGCCCCCGCCCTATCCCAAACAACAAACCCGTAAATTTGGGCAGCTTTTGCAATCACTTTACCTGCCGCTGACATACTTAGCGCATTTACATTAATAGTTGGGTCAAGTCTAAAGCGCAAACCTTCCGGTATACGGTTAGCCACATTAGTCGGGTTCTGGCCATCTGAACGATTGGCAGGCCAAGAAAATACATCAAAATTAGCAACGTCAACCAAAGCAATGCCAATGGCATGCTTAATTTCTCCACGTTGTAGTTCCTCGGCAGTTATTTGTCCACCAATAAAAGGTAAGCTGGTCGCTGTTGTCCCGTAGTAGCTATTAAAAACACCTGTATTGAATGAGGCAGCAGTTATTCTGCCGCCCCAACATGCCTGCCATGCGCCATTAACCTTTCGTGCTTGCCAGAATTCATAATAAGTATCTGTCGCTACATCATAGATCGCCATCTCGCCATCCGTACCTGCGGATTGCACAGCATAATCTGGAATAGGCACAGTGGCCCACTGGGTTTTTAATCCATCATCTAGGTAGCCCTTTTTTTGACAATCCCATTGTGTTACTTTTTGTACTGTTTCCGTTCCTGTCGTGTAATAAACAGGGGCAGAATAGGAACTGGTATTAATGTTTACCGTCCCGTAGTAGGTCGCTTTCTGTCTTAGGAGTTCTGTGACTAGATTGACGGAATTGGGGTGTAGTGGTGCAGAAGTCGGTATGGGGGTATACCAAAAACTGGAGGGATCAAAAACATCATCCGTTGGTAATGGCCCCGAAAATACAGGACTACAAAATACTGTGATTAGTAAGAATAATATTTTTTTCATAAAAAAAGCTCCGACTATAATTGAAAAGGTTATTTACATATTATCGATTTCGCATAATGATTCTTATGGTCAACTTCAATCAACGTTGGATTTTGACAATCAATCAAAGATTCCGTTATTAATGAAGATGGTTTCATTTATAAGTTATTTATTCATTGGATAATGTGCGATATTCGTGTTTTTAGAGGAATAGTCAGCGGTGGAAACAGTGCAATCATATGTAACGTTTTAGCACTGAGCCCAAATAAAGCACATAGAATTATTTTAAAATAATCAATCCTTTATTAATCAAGCACATCCCAGACATAACTGCTTTGTGTCGCTTAGGATGTTTTTTTAGTGATCTGGTTAGCCGTAAGTAGTGAATCATAGGCGTGATGGACCGACTCAATATGACAAGCACAAATAGTGCTATTTTGGATCAGCAGAATGACCGATACCGACCCAGGCTGATGACATGGACTCCTCCCTCAAGTGTCATAATGTATAAAGTCAGCGTGCAAAAGTTACCACTTTCAACATCAGTTTTTACCAGCTTTCCCAATAATAAACCTTAAAAAAACAATGCAATAGTAATTTACATGGTCAATTATGACGCTGTTTACTGGTAAATGCTGGACGCTGATTGACATCACTCTTCCTCATCCGTGCGGTTTTTATAAAAAAATCGCAGTGAAATAAGTTTTGACACAAGAAGTATTGATGAGACAGCGGAATTACTACGTGTCTAGCGAAGAGAAATAAAAAATTGAAGTGGCGATTTTTTGAACTGATATGACGATTAGTGACGGCTTTCAACCGCAAATTTTCGCCAAACTGTTTCTTTGGATTTTGATTTTATCTTTAAAATCAATGATCTAAATGGCGGAGAGTGAGGGATTCGAACCCTCGATGGGCGATAAAACCCATACTCCCTTAGCAGGGGAGCGCCTTCAGCCTCTCGGCCAACTCTCCAAATAGATGGTATATCTCTTTAAGCTACAGTCCTGTGCCCAGAGATCATTTTAAGAGGGAACCTCTCAAAAAACTAACATAATTCCTTTTAGCTAACGATGTTAAGGTGCAATCGCTAAACTACTTCACAAAAAATATTTTGCGAAATATTCACACCCCACTTAATACTAAGCTCACATCCATTAGCTGCTGAGTGCCTATGGCACTCATAAATTCCTGCTACGATTTTACTCTTCAGATCCAGTCAAGCCAGCGGGCCCATTCTGTTCTTTTTTGATCCTTTCGTAGATCTCTTCCCTGTGTACAGAAACTTCTTTTGGTGCGTTAACACCTATGCGAACCTGATTTCCTTTAACTCCAAGAACAGTGACTGTAACTTCATCACCGATCATCAAAGTCTCCCCTACCCGACGAGTCAAGATAAGCATGGCTACTCCCTATATATGTTAAAAACGTACTGTTCTTAAACAGCATCCAACCAAGACGGGCAATTATAGCAGGTTTTTCTTATAAATAAAGCCTAAGATTCTATTTCTTGATCTAATTCAAACGCAGCATGCAGCGCCCTGACTGCAAGCTCTAGATATTTTTCATCGACCACAACTGATATTTTAATCTCGGATGTTGAAATCATTCGAATATTAATGCCTTCATCAGCCAATGCCTTAAACATAGTGCTGGCAATGCCTGCGTGGGAACGCATGCCTACGCCGACTATCGACACTTTGACGATGCTGTCGTCACCGGTAACGTTCCTGGCCCCCAGTTCGGCGCAGGTTTTATCCAGCAAGGTTTTCGCCCGCTGATAATCATTGCGGTGCACCGTAAAGGTAAAATCAGTGGTCTTGTCATCGGCGATATTCTGGATGATCATATCAATTTCGATATTGGCATCGGCAATCGGCCCCAAAATTTTAAACGCAACTCCCGGCAAATCAGGCACGCCGGTGATGGTTAATTTAGCTTCATCCCGATTAAATGCGATTCCTGAAATTAAAGCACTTTCCACTTGTGATTCCTCGTAGGTAATGAGCGTACCCTTACCTTCTTTAAATGATGATAATACGCGTAACGCAACGTTATATTTTCCGGCAAATTCTACCGATCTGATCTGCAATACTTTCGAGCCCAGGCTGGCCATTTCCAGCATTTCTTCAAAAGTGATTTTATCAAGCCTGCGGGCTTTCGGCTCCACTCGGGGATCCGTAGTGTAAACGCCGTCAACATCGGTATAAATATGACATTCGTCGGCCTTTAAGGCTGCCGCCAGCGCCACTGCGGTGGTATCAGACCCGCCGCGCCCCAGCGTAGTGATATTGCCGTGTTCATCCGCGCCCTGAAAACCTGCGACAACGACCACCTTGCCTTCGTTAAGATGGGCTTGGATGCGTGAGTCGTCTATCTTGCGGATTCGCGCTTTGGTGTGGCTGCTGTCGGTCAGGATTTTGACCTGACTGCCGGTATAAGAACAGGCATCGCAACCCAGTTCATGCAAAGCCATGCTTAACAGCGAAACGGTGACCTGCTCTCCGGTTGACAGCAACACGTCCATTTCACGATCGTTGGGGTGTCCCTGTATTTCTTTTGCCAATGCAACCAGGCGATTGGTTTCGCCGCTCATCGCGGAAACCACGACGATAATTTGATCGCCCAGATCGTGGGCTTGTTTAACTTTTTCGGCGACCGCCTTAATGCGCTCGACAGTACCTACCGAGGTGCCGCCGAATTTGTATACGTATAATGCCATTTAATAAAACCTTCTATGCGCCAAGTTGCGTTTGGATCCAGGCAGGAACCTGAGCCAATGCGTCAGCCAAGCCGGACGGATCATTGCCCCCGGCCTGAGCCATATCGGGCCTGCCGCCGCCTTTTCCGCCGACTTTGGTGGCGACGAAATTCACCAGATCACCGGCTTTTATCCGCCCCATCTGGTCTTTAGTGACACCGGCAATCAGACTGACCTTGTCACCATCGACGACCGCCAACACAATTGCGGCGCTGCCTAATTTATTTTTTAACTGATCGACCATGTCTTTCAGGGATTTGGGATCAACGCCATCGAGCTTGACCGCCAATACTTTAATGCCTCCGACATCGACAGCCTGAGCGCCCAGTTCGTTACCCGCAGAACTGGCGAGTTTTGCATTCAAGCGTTCCAGCTGCTTTTCCAACAGCCGGTTTTTCTCTATTAACTGCTCGACTTTTTCAGGCGTTTTTTCAGGCGCGCTTTTGACTAATCCGGCAATACTGGCAAGCGCATGGTCCCGACCGGCTATCCATTCGATACAGCCACCGCCGGTTACCGCCTCGATACGCCTAACGCCAGCCGCAACACCGGTTTCGTTAATAATTTTAAAGCAGCCGATGTCCCCTGCCCGCTCGACATGCGTACCGCCGCAAAGCTCGGTTGAAAATTCGCCGATTTTCAAAACCCTGACTTCATCGCCGTATTTTTCGCCGAACAACGCCATCGCACCGGCTTTAACCGCATCGTCTTTTGCCATGACCTGTGCGCTAACGGGATTGTTTGCCCGAATCTGCTCATTAACGATCCGTTCAACGGTGCTGATTTCAGAAGCCGTCACCGGCTCAAAATGCGAAAAGTCAAAACGCAAACGTTCAGGATTAACCAGCGAGCCTTTCTGCGCGACATGATCTCCCAGAACCTGCCTCAATGCGGCGTGCAGCAAATGGGTCGCCGAATGGTTAAGCTCGGTGGCCGTTCTGTCTGCGGCGCTGACACGGGCATCGCACAACTGGCCATTGGTCAAGGTTCCGGTAAGTAATTTACCTTTATGCAAGAACAGGTTACCGCCCTGTTTTTGAGTATCGGTGACTTCAAACACCGCGCCATCCGCTTCGATTTTGCCGCAATCGCCGATTTGGCCGCCGGACTCGGCATAGAACGGCGTTTTATCTAAAATAACAACGCCCTCTTCACCGTCTTCCAAGCTATCTACCGGCTGGCCTTTTTTGTAAAGACCGATGATATGTACTTGATCGTCAAGATGATCATAACCGGTAAATTCGGTTTGCGCATCGAGCTTTATATCCTGGTCGTAATCGGCACCAAAACTGCTGGCAGACCTCGCCCTTTCCCGCTGAGCCGACATCGCGGTTTCAAATCCGGCATGATCGACAGTCAGGTTATTTTCGCGGGCAAAATCAGCGGTCAAGTCAACGGGGAAACCATAGGTATCATAAAGCTGGAATACGGTATCGCCGGGAATTACCGAACCTTCCATCTTGGCGACACAGGCTTCCAGAATCTTCATGCCTTGCTCTAATGTTTCGGCAAAACGCTCTTCTTCTTTTTTCAGCACCCGCTCAACTTGTTCTTGTGCGGCTTTAAGTTCAGGAAAAGCTTCGCCCATTTCTTCGGCCAGCGGCGCGACCAGTTTGTAAAAAAACACGTCACGGATACCCAAACGATAACCGTGCCGAATCGCGCGACGAATAATGCGGCGCACCACATAACCACGTCCTTCGTTGGACGGCATCACACCATCGGCGATCAAAAATGCACAAGAGCGGATGTGATCGGCAATCACCCGCAATGAACTTTGCGTCAAATCACGGGTACCGGCCAGCTCGGCCGCCGCTTTCAACAGTTTTTGGAACAAATCGATTTCGTAATTGCTATGTACGCCCTGCAACACCGCCGCGATGCGTTCCAGCCCCATGCCGGTATCGACCGAGGGTTTCGGCAGCGGCGTTAACGAGCCGTCAGCGGAACGGTCGTATTGCATGAACACTAGGTTCCAGATTTCGATATAGCGGTCGCCGTCTTCATCCGGTGATCCGGGAGATCCACCGGCAATGTCCGCACCGTGATCGTAGAATATTTCGGTACATGGCCCGCAAGGCCCGACATCGCCCATCGACCAGAAGTTATCCTTGGCGCCGATTCTTGAGAACCGAACCGGCGAAACGCCGACGTCATCCAGCCAGATTTTTTCCGCTTCCGAATCTTCGTCAAAAACGGTAATCCATAATTTTTCCGCCGGGATTTCCAGCTCCTTGGTTAAAAAATCCCAGGCGAAATGGATTGCTTCTTTTTTAAAATAATCGCCGAAGCTGAAATTACCCAGCATTTCAAAAAAAGTATGATGCCTTGCGGTATAACCGACGTTTTCAAGGTCGTTATGCTTGCCGCCCGCCCGGACACAGCGCTGGCTGGTCGCGGCCTTGTTATAGTCGCGATGATCCCGACCTAAAAACACATCCTTGAACTGCACCATACCGGCATTGGTGAACAATAAGGTCGGATCATTGCCCGGAATCAGCGAACTTGAAGGCTGTATAGCATGCCCTCGCTCGCGAAAAAATTCCAGAAAGGCGGTGCGCAACTGGGCGCTAGTCATCTTTTTCATAATAAATAAATGCTTTTAAAAAAATCGGGTTGCGCGAGGCTTACCCAAAACCTAGAGAAATCTAATATTCAACTCATCAAATAACGCACTGATCATTGCGCCGGAAAACCCGCGATGCAATAAAAAACGGCTGCGTTTTGCCCACTCATTGCGTTCCAACACCGTGTCATGGCTGTATTTTTTACTGTAAACCTGCTCCAGCAGTGCCATCCAGCTACCGGCCTCTTCTTGCACAATGCTTTCAAGGTCAAACGCCGCTATGCCGTTTTGTTTAAGCTCATAGCTCACTCGAATCGGCCCGTAGCCCTTCTGGATTCGGAACCGGGCGTAGCTTTCAGCGTACCTTGAATCATCCTGCCAACCGTGCTCGGCCAGTTCATCAATGACCGGCAGCGCGTCATCCCTGTCAAAACCTCTTAAAGCCAATTTAGCCAGCAATTCCTGCCGGCTGTGCTCCCTGCGCGCCAAAAGGCGCAAACAAACGCCCTCGATTTCCTTGGCGACCTGAGCCTCTTCAATCAAAAGGAACTACTCGTCCTCATCAACCACAGGCGCTTCAATCAAAGGAGCAACTTTCTTACCGAAAGCCTCGGCTCTTATTTTGGCTTCAATTTCTTTTGCTTTTTCAGGATGCTCTCTTAAGAAGGCCTTTACATTATCCTTGCCCTGCCCGATCTTTTCATCGCCGTAGCTGTACCAGGAACCCGCTTTCTGAATAAAACCGTAACTTACGCCCAAGTCAACCAGCTCGCCCAAAAAGGAAATACCTTCACCGTATAAAATCTCAAACTCGGCCTGTCTAAAAGGCGGCGCGACTTTGTTTTTGACGACTTTTACCCGGGTTTCATTGCCGATAACTTCTTCGCCCTTTTTAATCGAACCGATACGCCGAATATCCAGGCGCACCGAAGCGTAAAACTTGAGCGCATTACCGCCGGTGGTGGTTTCAGGACTGCCGAACATGACGCCGATTTTCATTCGGATCTGGTTAATAAAAATAACCAGCGTATTGGATCGCTTGATATTGCCGGTCAATTTACGCAAAGCCTGAGACATCAAACGCGCCTGCAAACCCATATGGGAATCGCCCATATCGCCTTCGATTTCGGCCTTGGGCGTTAAAGCCGCAACCGAATCGATCACGACCACATCAACCGCACCGGAACGCACCAACATATCGGTAATTTCCAGTGCCTGCTCGCCGGTATCCGGCTGGGAAACCAGCAAGTCATCGACATTAACACCGATTTTTTCGGCATAACTGGGATCCAAAGCATGCTCGGCATCGACAAATGCCGCGGTGCCGCCGAGTTTTTGCATTTCGGCGATCACTTGCAGCGTCAATGTGGTTTTACCGGATGATTCAGGGCCATAGATTTCAATAACACGACCGCGGGGCAAACCGCCGCAGCCCAGCGCAATATCCAAGCCTAAAGAACCCGTAGAAACCACGTCGATGTCACGCGAAGCCGCCACATCGCCCATGCGCATCACCGAGCCCTTGCCGAATTGCTTTTCTATCTGCATCAGCGCCGCGCCTAGCGCTTTCTTTTTGTTCTCATCCATTATGTAGTGCCCTTTATGCCCTGCGGCTATGTTGGTTAGAAAGAAATATCGCCGAAAATCAAATCATTTATTATCACATACAGACAGGGCTTCGGATAGTGTTGATTTGCCGGAAAAGATTCAAATACCGCAACCCTTGCGTCGCCGGATATGCAGCCCTTAAAAATTTTGTTCTATTTTTAAGGTTGTGACACTGACTAATTCTGATAAAACAGGGACAAGATATATCCGGGCAGCTCTGGAATGGATTGATCATAACGCCCTCTTTATAAAAGCGTTGGCAAGCTGAACTATTTCAATAATCAATAGTTCACTGTATTCTATACAGTAACTGATCATCGTTCCCATACCCTGCTCCGGCAGCGCTGGATGGGACATCACAACGCCATTCCTGCGGTTTCCATGGGAACCGTACCCTAAACTAAAAGTTGGAATCTATTAAATAATGACTAGCCAATCTCCTAGGCCCTCCTGGAAAAGTTATCTTGAGTTATGCAAACCCAAAGTGGTCGCCTTGATCGTTTTTACAGCTATTGCGGGAATGTTATTAGCCGTGCCGGGAATGCCGCCTATCGGCCTGTTTATCTACAGCAGCCTGGGAATTGCATTGGCCGCCGCCTCGGCCGCCGCGATTAACCATTATATCGACCGTGAAGCCGATGCGCTGATGGATCGCAACAAAAACCGCCCCTTGCCCAAAGGCGAATTAAGCTCTACCAATGTCATCACTTTTGCGTTGGCGCTGGGCGTTATCTCGATGGCATTACTGCTCATCATGGTCAACGCCTTGACCGCATTGCTGACTTTCTTGTCGGCGCTGGGCTACGCGATTATTTATACGGTTTACCTCAAACGAGCAACACCGCAAAATATCGTTATTGCCGGCGCTTTCGGAGCCACGCCGCCGATGCTGGGCTGGTGCGCGATGACCGGTGAACTGCATCCTTACTCACTGTTGTTGTTTTTAATTATTTTCGCCTGGACGCCGCCGCATTTCTGGCCACTGTCTATTGCCAAACGCAAAGAATTCGCCAAAGTCGGCATACCGATGTTGCCGGTCACGCACGGCGTAGAATATACCCGACTACATATTCTGCTGTATTCCCTGCTGCTGTTCATTGTTACCTTGCTGCCCTACCTGACCGGCATGAGCGGCCTGATTTATCTGTCTGCGGTGGTGCCGTTAGGTCTTGGCTTTATTTATTTCGCCATTTTGATGATGCGCCGGAAAGATGACAAAACCGCGATGCGAACTTTCTTCTATTCGCTGATGTACCTGACCGTCCTGTTTATCGCCTTGTTAATCGACCATTATTTTAAATTTACCTTATGACATTCACTCATCACGAACAAACGCCGCACCCCGAACACCCGTTCGCAGAATTCATCCGTATCTTGGGCAAAGGCAAAAAAGGCTCGAGACCGTTAACCCAGGATGAAGCCTATCGTGCCATGAACATGATTATGACCGATCAGGTGCTGCCCATTCAACTGGGCGCATTCCTGGTGTTGATGCGCGTCAAGGAAGAAACCCCGGAGGAATTGGCCGGTTTCGCACAGGCGGCGCGGGAATCATTTAATGTTGCAGACAATGCCGTAAAAGTCGACCTGGACTGGTCGTCTTATGCCGGAAAGCGTCGGCACTTGCCCTGGTTTTTACTGTCGGCTTTGCTGCTGGCCGAAAACAGCATTACCGTTTTTATGCATGGCGCCAGCGGCCATACCGCAGGCAGACTGTACACTGAAAATATGCTGGGCTATTTGGGGCTTAAATGCGCAAGCTCTATCAGCGACGCCAAGCAGCAACTTGAACTACAGCATTTTAGTTATTTATCACTGGAGCATTTTTGCCCCAAGCTGCATGAAATTATCGAACTGCGTCCGGTGCTGGGCTTGCGCTCACCCGTTCACACCCTGGTGCGTTTGTTGAATCCATTTAATGCGCAATACAGCATTCAGGGCATATTCCATCCCGGTTACCGTCCGGTGCACCAACAAGCCGCAGCCCTTTTAAACCAGCCGCACATGGCGGTATTAAAAGGCGAAGGCGGCGAGACCGAACGCAATCCAGATATGGAATGCCTGGTGCAAAGCGTGCATAACGGCGAATTGTCCGATGAAAACTGGCCCGCTTTATTTACCCACCGCCACGTTAAACCCGAGCTGCTTGAGCCGGAGCAACTGGCGTTAATCTGGCAGGGAAAAGTTAAGGACGATTTTGCACAAGCCTCCATCATCGGCACGGCAGCTATTGCGCTTAAGTTGTTGGGCAAGGCTGATACGCAGGAACAGGCTCAGCAGCTGGCGACTGATTATTGGCTGGGTCGGGATAAGCAAAAATATGCTGGGATTTAACATCACTCATATGACGCATAGGATCGTAGGGTACGCTTCGCGTACCATTTTCCAGGCAGTAGTCCAAGTTCAATCTGGTAATTATTTGTTACAGTGTGCTAAACGTGGGCGGCGAGATAAGTTTTTAGCCTTATTGGATGCGGTTCCTGATATCGATCCTATGGAAGAAGACCGGATTGGTTAGTAGGATAAAATTGTGCATGCCATTGAAATACTGAAGGTACGCACAGCGTACCCTACGCGACTTGTTATGATTTTAGTAATTTGATTCCATGACTGAAGATAAGCATTCTCAAAGACCATCAATTCCAGCGGAATTGAAACGCCGTGTTTTGATTGAAGCAGGACATCGCTGTATTATTCCAACGTGCCGTGAAACCGAGATCGATCTTCACCACATAATTCCGTGGGAGGAATGTAGAGAGCATGTATTCGAGAATCTCGTTGCACTCTGCCCAAACTGCCATCGAAGAGCGCATAAAGAAGAGATTGACAGAAAATCTTTACGGCTCTATAAGAACAATCTTTCAAATATTTTCGATCATGGAATTATTAAAAGCGGGATAGTTAATCTAAATAGATCCAATGGCATACTTCACTTGCTGACCGTAGCAGGAAATATACAAATCACAACAAGCGGATGGACTCTCCCAGTCGATAAATTAACACTGAAAATAACAAATGGTGGCAACTATGCGACTGCGTGGAATGGATTTAAATCACTTCCTTTTACATCGGGAGTCATGCTCACCGCTAATGGTACAGATGTTATTGAATTAAATAACTACAATGGTGACGTTTATTTTCAAGTTGTAAGCACGCCAATATCCAGGTGGAAGCCCTGTGGGCCGGAATAAGCCGGTTCGAGCGACAGCGAGGACAGGCGTTTCCGGCAACACACCACCCAACAAACCGGAAACGCCACCTCGCGCTACGCTTGGGTGGTCTTATTCCAGCCTACTTTCCTACGAGTGTGACGATATAGAAACTTTTTTATATGGCAAAAATGGGAGCCAGAATATGAGCAAAATAACCGCAACAGATACGCTTGAATTATCAATACCTGAAAGAATTCAATTGGTAGAAGACATCTGGGATACGATAACCGCAAAAGCATCCTCCATCGAACTGACCGACGAAGAGAAAAGCATAATTGATGCTCGACTGGAAAAGTATCACCAAAGCCCTGAATCAGGCTCTCCGTGGGAGGATGCCTACAAAAGAATCGCGAGCAAGCAGTGAAATATTCCGTCATTGTAAGTCCCGAGGCTGAAAATGATTTAAAGGAGATATTTTCTTGGTATGAGGACACCAGGATAGGCTTGGGATACGATTTTCTCTTGCAGATTGACGCGGGAATCAACTTCATCAAGAGAAATCCTGAAATCCACCCGATTGAATACAAAGGGACAAGAAAACACATCATCAAAAGATTCCCATACAAAATCGTCTATTTTGTTAAGGAAGAAAAGATAATAATCCTTGCAGCGCTTCACGGAAAGAGAAGCTTTGAGCTACTGAAAAACAGGGTAGACAGCGTTTAACAAGTTGCGGTTCCGTTTAAGCTTGTCACATCACTTTGGCATCGTAACTACAAAACAGCATCCTTAAAGGAGAAAAAACATGCAAACCGCTAAACAAGCCGCAAAACAGATTATTGATCATGTTTCTGACCAGGCAACGTGGGATGACATCATGTATGAGCTGTATGTCAAACAGAAAATTGAAAAAGGACTGAGTGCTATTGATGAAGGCCGCGTAATATCCAATGAGGATGCTAAAAAACGGCTCTTGGGCAATGAGGGTTAACTGGACAGAACCGGCATTAGAGGATTTAGAAGCGATTCAGGCTTATATCGCCAAAGACTCCAGATTTTATGCCCGCCAATTTATTGAGCGTATTTTTGATGCCGCAACAAAACTGGAACCTTTTCCCGAGATAGGCCGACGAGTGCCGGAAGCCGAAGAAAGAACCGATATTCGGGAATTGATTTTTCAAGGCTACCGCATTATCTATCTGACTCAGCCAGAACACATCACTATTATCGCCGTCATTCATGGCAGCCGGGATTTAGCCGGAATGGAAGGTAAGCCTTGGTAGTTCTGTAGGCCGGACAAGCAAAAAATGCCAGAATTTAAACCGATGCTTTCAATACTGCTGACTTACCTACTACTCCTGCTGCTCGTTTTTCTATTCCAACGAAAAATGATCTATTTCCCCGATATCTATTCGATTGAACACCAACAGCAACTGGCCGACCAAGCCGACCTGAAACTCTGGCCGTCAACCGTTGATTATCGGGGACTGATCGCCAAAACACCCCAAACTACCAGCAAAGGCACAGTCATCGTTTTTCACGGCAATGCAGGTTCGGCAACCGACCGGACTTATTACCTGGACGCATTGGAAAAACAGGGTTACCGGGTGATCCTGGCCGAATATCCGGGCTATGCGGCCCGAAAGGGAGTTCCATCGGAGCAGGCGTTGATTGCCGATGGCATCCAGACCGCAAAACAGGCATTGAACGATTTTGGCGGCCCTGTTTTCCTGTGGGGCGAATCACTCGGCGGGGGCGTGGCCTCTGGCATCGTGCAGAGCGGGCAGGTTCCGGTTAAAGGCATTGTCCTGGTCACGCCGTTTAGCAGCATGGCCGATGTTGCCCAACACCATTACTGGTTTTTGCTGGCCAAATGGCTGATCCGCGATAAATTCGACAACATTAAAAACCTGCAAGATTACTCGGGAAACACGGCAATTTTGCTGGCAGAACAAGATGAAATCATCCCCAATAAACTCAGCCTAAAGCTGTTCGATTCATTGCACCACGCCAAGAAACTCTGGTCATTTAAAGGAGCAAACCACAACACCCTGCCACTAGCGGATGAGCTTCCCTACTGGCAGGAGGTCATGCAGTTTGTTAGCGGACAAAACGGGGTATCCTCTTAATCTCCGCTTTTTTCATAGGCACATCTTGCAGGTCAAGCAATTTAGCTACATCGGCGGTGCGTTCACTCCATACCAGTTTTGAGCAGGGTTTACTGATCGGCAGAGAAATGACCTGTCAAATGGTCGAAATCTGCCACACAGTCAATATCAAGCTCCGCCTCCGGCAAGGGAATTTTCAACAAGCTGCCTTCGAATTCCATCAAAACAGGCTTGGCGCCCCGATCGCCTTTGAGCGTCAACAAGTGCTCAAAAAAATCGGCCGGAAACAGCGCAGGAACACCGACGGAATGATGGTATTGACTGACGACGATGCGAGTCGGCGCGTTTTGCCAGTTATTCAACAGGTTTTGCATATGTGCAGCGTTGATTAGCGGTTGATCGCATAGCAGGATCAGCGCTGCACTAGCCGATTCCGGCAATGCCTGAACACCGGCACGAATCGAAGAAGCCATGCCTTCCTGCCAGCCAGCCCGGGTTAACAATCGGGCTAACGGAACTAAGATCAATAGTTGCTTGTATCGATTCGGCATGAGCTCCCAGCACGACAATGATGCGCTCACCCAAAATTGCCCGCGCATTGACAACAGCATGCTCCAGCAACGGGCGGTTGCGCCATTCGAGCAATTGCTTGGGGTTGCCCATGCGGCTGGATGCACCGGCGGCTAAAATAATGGCGTAAACGTTATCGATGACCATATTCATGTAAATCGGCTGTGGATTGAGTACTCAATTGTCGGCCGCTACGTCCGCCCAGCTCGGCATGAATCCCGGCCATAATCGACAACGCAATTTCTTCCGGCGTTTCCGCGCCGATATCCAAGCCGACCGGCCCAAACACCCGGCCGGTTATTTGTTCGGCTTCACTACCCAGATTTTGCAATAGCCTGTCTTTACGATGCGCAGGCCCCAATAGCCCGATAAACGGGATAGGACTGTTCACGATTGCCTTGAGGTAGCGCCCGTCGTATTCGATATTATGCGTCATCAATACCAGCGCGCTGAACTGATCCAATTCCAGATTATCGCTGATGTCCTCCGGCATGATATTCAACAGATGATCGGCCTGCGGGAAATGCTCTTTTTTGATGTGAGCGGGCCGGTGATCTACGATGGTGACGCGCCAGCCCAGCGCCTTGGCGCATTGCACGAGCGGCATCGCATCGGTACCCGCGCCCAAAACCAGCAAGCGTAACGGCGGCTGTAGCGGATCGTAAAATGCCATGACTTCTTCGTCGCCGATGACATGCGTTTCGAGACGCGGCTTTTGTTGCAATACGGTTTGTAGCGCCGCTGTCGTGAACGGATAAGGCGCAGTCGATAACAACTCATCAGCCGACGCAGGCAGGAACAGGCTGTGGCCGGACGGAAAATCGGCATGCCCGGATTCATAGACGGTGACCAGAACGCCGGACGCATTAGCTTCGGCTGCATCGGCGATGATATTCAACGGGCTGAAATTTTCTTCGGCTTTTAATAATTGCAGCAAAACCCTGACCGCGCCGTTGCAGCCTAGGCCTAATCCCCAAATGACGTCGTCCGGGGAGCGCATATCGTAAAAAGCCGTCTTGGCTGTTCCGGTCTCGAACACCGACCTTGCCTGTTCGACCAAATCCCGCTCGAAACAGCCGCCGCCCAGCAGACCGATTAATTCGCCGTCTTTGGTTATCAACATGCGCGCACCCGCTTTTTGATAAGTCGAGCCGAAGGTTTCGATAATGGTAGCCAGCACGCTATTTTCGGTTTGCTGATTCAGTCGCCGGTAGGCATCGAGCAGATGATTGATTTTATTCGCCATGTATTATTCGGTAGGTGTTTTATGGGTAGTACTGAAAATGGGGGTACAAACCTTAAGTAACTCGTAAAAAAATAAACCACAAATACAATGGAACGCAGATAACGCAGATGATTATGATAAACACGGATAACCCATGAAAAATCTACGTTAATCATAACTATCAGCGTCATCTGCGTTCTATTTTTGGTTGATGATTCGCGTGTATTTTATTTATTGAGAGCTGCCTTAACTTGTATTTGCAGGCGAAGCCTGCACTCCAGAAATATCAGCTCCAGCTCAGATCGGTCCTCAGCAACGGCAATTGACGCACACGTTTGCCGGTGGCGGCGAAGATCGCATTGCACACGGCAGGCGCCAACGGCGGCAGGGCTGGTTCGCCTAGGCCGGTCACAGGGTTATCGGTCTTCAGGAAATGCACATCCACCCGCGTCGGGGCATCCGCTATACGGAGCATCGGATAATCGCCAAAATTGCTCTGTACGATGCGCCCCTTCTCGATATTCAATTCCTGAAAGGTCAGCGCACCGAGGCCATCGACCACCGAGCCCTGCACTTGACTTTCCGCGCCGCTGAGATTAACGATTTGCGCGCCGATGTCGGTCGAAACCACGACGCGGTCGACCTTGAGTTTGCCTTCCCTGGACACGGTAACCTCAGCGACCTGCGCAATGTAACCGCGATGACTGAAATGGAATGCGATTCCCTGGCCTTGACCGCGTGGGAAGGTTTTCTTGCCCCACTCGGCTTTTTCCGCCACATGCTGTAGCACATGCTTCATGCGATTGACATCATAAGGTATGCCTTGCTCGCCGGTGCCGGGGATAAAGCCTTTATCGCCGAGGATTTCCAGACGAAATTCCAGCGGATCGCGGCCTGCGGCATGGGCCAATTCGTCGATAAAACTGTGAAACACCCAGGCCAACACGTTGCTGCGCGGCGCGCGCCAAGGTCCCATTGGAATATTGCACTCCAGCGGCGTTTGCTCCAGCAGGCAGTTTTCAACCCAACGACCGGGAAATTCGTCGCCGGATAAGTTGGCACCGCTACCGAGTTCCAGTTTCGGCTTACCGTCTTTAACGACCTTGTTGGCAAACGTCACAAAATGGTTGTGCCAGGCGATCAGCTTGCCTTTGTCATCGAGTCCGCCGCGCAGGAAGTGGAAACCGCCTGCACGATACTGATCATGGCGCAGGTCGTCTTCGCGCGTCCAGGTCAACTTAACCGGCACCGTCAGATGCTGGGCGATGGCCGCCGCTTCGATAATATAATCGGGAATCAAGCGCCGACCGAACCCGCCGCCGCTACGGGTAATGTGCAAGGTAATTTTATCTTTGGGAATACCGAGTGTTGCGGTCACAACTTTCTGACCGGCTTCGGGGTTTTGCGTGGGCGCCCAGATTTCAATCGCCCCATCCTTGTACCAGGCCGTGCAATTCTGCGGTTCTATACTGGCGTGCGAAATAAAGGGATAACTGTAAGCCGCTTCCACGGTTTTCTCCGCTGCCGCAAGCGCAGTCTTGGCATCGCCGTCATTGCGCAGAATATCCGTTCCCGGCTGCGTCGATAATTCATTGGCTTTGGCGGCAAAACCGGACCAGCTTTGCTCTGCCCCCTGCCCTTCATCCCAGACGACTTCCAGCTGTTTACGCGCACTGAATGCCGCCCACGTCGAATCGGCAACGATAGCAACGCCGGGTAATAAGCCCTTAAGATCGGAACCGCCCTGGATAATAAAGGCATTACGCACGCCGGGTAGCGACTTGACCTTGTCCAGATTGGCGCTAACGACCTTGCCCCCGAAAACCGGGGATTTCTCGTAAACGGCGTACAGCATCCCCGGCAATTGCACATCGATGCCGAACAAGGGCTTGCCGGTCACAATGCCGGGGTTATCGACGCCGCCGATGCGCGTACCCAGCAATTTATAATCTTTTGAATCCTTCAACTGAACCGATTCGGGAGCGGGAACCGGTAAAGCGGAGGCTTTTGCAACCAGCTCGCCGTAGCCGAGTTTACGCCCGCTGGACGGATGATGAACAGCGCTGTCACGGGCAATAAGTTCTGAGGCGGGAACCTTCCAAGTCTCTGCGGTCGCCTGGATGAGCATCGTGCGTGCGGTTGCGCCGAGCCGGTGAAACTCCTCGTAATTGGTCGGCGTTGAACGCGAACCTCCGGCGCTTTGACTGCCGTAAATCGGATCGAGATCGCCCTGAACGATCACGACGTCCTTCCAGTTGACCTCCAATTCCTCGGCGATAACCATGGGCAGCGAGGTTTTGATGCCCTGGCCGATTTCGGGCTGCTTGCTGATCAGCGTCACTGTGCCGTTCGGGGCAATGTGAATAAAGGCATTGGGTTTAAATTCTCCCGTTTCCGACATAGTCGACGGTTTTGCGACCCGTTTCGTCGCACTGTCGGCCACATTGAGATAAAAACCGAGCATCAGTCCGCCACCGCCCAACGCAGACTTGCGCAAAAAATCGCGGCGTCCGGAGTTTTCCAAATGATCTGCGTTCATACTGTCTCCTTAACGACGATTTCTGCCGCACGATGAATGCCCGCGCGAATACGAAGATAGGTGCCGCAGCGGCACAGGTTACCGGCCAAGGCGGTGTCGATATCCGCATCCGTGGGACGCGGATTTTTTTTCAGCAGCGCGGCGGCGGTCATGATTTGACCGGCCTGACAATAACCGCATTGCGGTACATCGAGTTCCTGCCAGACTTTTTGTAAAGGATGCTCGCCATTGGGATTCAGCCCTTCTATGGTGGTTATCCGGCTTTTACCCACACTGGAGATCGGCGTCAGACAGGCCCTTGTCGGTTGCCCGTCAATATGCACCGTGCATACACCGCACTGGCCGATGCCACAGCCGAATTTGGTCCCGACCAGGTTTAAATGATCGCGCAGCACCCACAACAAGGGAGTCTCGGCGGCAACATCTACGGTTTTCTGCACACCGTTTATGTTGAGTTTGTATTTGCTCATAAGTGGATTCTCGTGTGTTATGAATTATTTTGGTCAGACTACGCCCCGGTAACGTTGTAGAGGTCGACGATGAAGTGAGTCGCAGTTTGCCTTATTGCCTCGACGCGATAATCAGGCCCAGGCCTGATGCTTTCATCGACTCATCCCGTCCTTATGCCGAGGACGATGAAAGGAGCCATCCATTAGATAAAGCAAAATTTATACCGAATAATGCCTGACTTGGCACCCATGTTCGGATGCACTGTAGCCAACTGAGTTTAAAGACAATTAGCCAAAACGGCTGCTGGAATAAAACCGGACAAATGGATTGCGATTGGATTCGACTGTTGATATGCAAGCAGGCCATGCTGATTAACCAGCAGCGTCTGTCTGTATAGAAACACCGGGTCAGCTTTGGACCTTCGGTATTTGTCACGACTACTCAGCCATTTTTTAGTGTCCGGTATTAACCGGCATAGCAATGTTGAATGAGTTCACTGGGAGAAATGGAGGCTTGCTGGTCATGCTCAAACCGAAGCTTGGGTTCTTTTCGGCTAACAAGCAATGCAGATTCAGCTGGAACTCTTTTTTGCAGCAAACCGGTTAAGAAATGGAATATCACTATCTACGCTGGATACGCGGCGTATCGCAATTACCGAAAAAAGCAATACGCCTTTAGCATCTATTGATGAGTGTCATCTTACCGGCTTTCCTGGCGGCAAGAGGTTATGCCGCTTGTTAGCGGGCAAAACGGGGTATCCCCTTAATCACTGTTTTTTCCATATGCACATATTGCAAGCCGAGCAATATTCCACCATCGGCAGTGCGCTCAGCCCATATCACTTTTATCTCACCTTCCAACTCCAACCGCTCAATTTCGAACACGGTTATCTCACCCGCATCCACAGCGACGGATTCAGCAAGGTTAATCATTAACCCGTCCACTGAAGCATTGACGGTATGAAACTCATGATATTCGCCATTTAGCAGGATTCTGCCTGGAACCGTCATGTTTTTTCTATACACTTTTCTCTTATACAGTTGATTATCAACGTCATAAGTAATATTTCTAAATTCCAGCGCTACCAATATATGATCATTCAGCATATCAACCCTGACCACCTCAGCCTCACCGGCCAAGCGCATTTCCGGAAGATACAAATCTATCGTCGTTGATGCGGACAACATATTAAAAATATCCTTGGCGTCTTTCGGACTCGCCTGGTCGCACTTTAACTCTGCAAGCACACCGGTTAACGAAATATCTTTAATGATGATTTCCTGCTCTTCTCCTCCCATATAAATCAGGCCATGCGACGTTAAGTTTTTTCGATAAGGCCGGTTTACATCTAAATTCATCTGACTTTCCTCTCTAATTATCCATTTGCCTTATTGTTTAAATACCGTGCAAGGCCATCTCGTGCAATTATAGTGTCTGTGTTATATTTTTCTTTCTATTTTATCGCCTACAATATCCGAATCCCACACAGACTCGCCGCATCATGAAAAAGCTATTCATCCCGCTCTTGTTACTGTCCCTGACGGCCTGCACGGCCCTCACGCCTAAAAACGGTGACAATATATGCTCTACTTTCAGGGAGAAAGACGGCTGGTATGATGACGCTAAAAGCTCATTTGAGAAATGGGGCGTGCCTATTCCCGTTCAAATGGCGATCATGCATCAGGAGTCGCACTTTGTCGCCGATGCACAACCGCCGCGCCCCTGGTTGCTGGGGTTTATTCCCCTGCCCCGAGCCAGCAGCGCCTATGGCTATGCCCAAGCCAAAGATGAAACCTGGGACAGCTATCAGGACAAGGCAGGCAGCTGGGGAGCCGATCGGGAAGACTTTGCCGATGCCGCCGATTTTATCGGCTGGTATTGCAGCATCAGCCACACCCGATTGGGCATATCGAAACTGGACACCAAGAATTTATATCTCGCCTACCATGAAGGACATGGCGGTTATCAGCGCAAAAGCTATTTGCAAAAAGCGGGACTGGTACAGATTGCCAACAAAGTAGCCAAGCGGGCAAAACTTTTCCAAAGCCAATTAGGCGAATGCCAAAACGATTTAGAAAACAAAGGCTGGTTTTTTTGATAAACTATCGATTCTACGTTAACAATAAAGGATAAGTCGTGAGAAAAATTCAAACTAAAGTTCTTTCAATCGTCACCGTTCTTCTTATAGGATTTACTATGTTTTCACTGGCCAATGCCACCACCCCCGCAGAAAATAAAGCCGCAGGAACAGCCTTTCTTGCAGAAAACGCTAAAAAAGCCAATATCGTAACGACTGCAACCGGCTTGCAATACGAAGTATTAACCCCCGGAACCGGCACAGCTTCACCTTCAGCCACCGATAACGTTACCGTACATTACAAAGGCACAACCATTGACGGCGAAGAGTTCGACAGCTCTTACAGCCGCGGCGAACCGGCCACATTCCCGCTAAACAGAGTCATTGCAGGCTGGACTGAAGGCGTGCAACTCATGAAAGAAGGCGCAAAATACCGCTTTTATATTCCGTCAGAACTCGCATACGGCGAACAAGGCGCAGGCCGCGCAATCGGCCCGAATTCCGCATTGATCTTCGATGTTGAGCTAATCAAGATTCAGTAAAAAGCAGGCAAAAGGCGCAAGGCGAAGGGCAAAAAACCGTTGCTTTGCATCTACTGCTCAGCCTTAAACAGTACTCCGTTCCGACTATTCAAAGCCGGCTTTGAACTCCAGCGTTAAAGGAGTCCAAAGCTGGCTTTGGACATTTTGCCCTTAGCCTTTCGCCTTTTGCCTAAGCTCTTATGCCCACTTACCAACTATTTGCTACAACACCCAAGGCGATGGAAACCATCCTTACCGATGAACTCCAAGCACTCGGCGTCAACAATATCAAGGCCACCCTAGCCGGCGTCGCTTTTCAGGGAGACTTGGAAACCGCTTACCGGGCCTGCCTGTGGTCAAGAACTGCAAATCGTATTTTACTGGTGCTAAGCTCTTTCGAAGTAAAAACCCAGGAAGACCTTTATAACGGCATACAAAAAATCGACTGGTTTGAGCACATCAATCCTGAAGACAGCTTTGCCGTCTCGTTCAGTGCGAAAAACTCAGCGGCGATTAACAATACCCACTTTGGCGCATTAAAAGTTAAAGACGCCATCGTCGACCAGATGCGGGCAAAGTTTCAAACCCGACCCAGCATCAATACAGAACAACCCAATATCCGCATCAATGTGTATTTGAATGGCGAAAATGCCCAGCTGAGCCTCGACCTATCCGGCGAAAGCCTGCATCGTCGCGGTTATCGGGATGTCAGCATCAAAGCCCCGATGAAGGAAAACCTCGCCGCCGCCATGTTGCTGCGTAGCGGCTGGCCGCAAATCGCCAAGCAACAGGGTTCATTAATCGACCCGATGTGCGGTTCCGGTACGCTGCTGTTGGAAGGCGCGATGATCGCCGCCGATTACGCCCCCGGTTTGTTGCGCGATTATTTCGGCTTTACCGGCTGGAAAAAACACGATGCGCAATGCTGGAAAAAATTACGCGCGGAAGCCGAACAACGCAAAAAGATCGGCCTGGAAAAACTGCCGGTTATCGTGGGTTTCGACCAAAATCGCCATACCGTCAACACCGCTCTGGCGCATATCGCCAATGCCGGTCTGCAAAATAAAATCCATGTCGAACGCCGCGATATTGAAGACGCGGAACCCGCCGAAAGCTGGAAACCCGGCCTGTTGATCTGCAACCCGCCTTATGGCGAACGCTTGGGCGACGAGCAGGAAACGGCCGAGTTATACAAAAAATTCGGCGAGTCGCTGAAAGCGCATTTTATCGGCTGGAAAGCCGCGATGATTATCAGCAACCCGGAACTGGGCTTTCGCTTAGGGCTACGCTCGCAAAAGCCGATCACCCTGTTCAACGGCGCGCTTGAATGCAAACTGTTACGGCTGGATATTGAAGAAAGCAATTTCTTCATCCCCAAAGCCAAGACGCAGGAAGAGCGCATTGCTCAGGCGATTGAAACCGGAAAAATTCAGGAACAGCGGATTGCTCAAGCAACTCAGACTAAAGCCACGCCGCAACCCGAAACTACCAGCGCCGACACGCTTACCGACCAGAATATAGGTGAGCTGGGAGCGGAAATGTTCGCCAACCGGCTCAAAAAGAACCTGAAAAAACTGTCCAATTGGGCCAAGCAAAACCGCATCACCTGCTATCGGGTCTACGATGCCGATTTGCCGGAATACGCGGTTGCCGTCGATATTTATCAAGGCGGCGATCAAACCTGGATCAATGTACAGGAATACGAACCGCCCAAAAGCATCGATCAACACAAAGCCGATCAGCGATTGGCGGGACTGCTGGCCGAAATCCCCCGCGTCCTCGGCGTCAATCGCGAGCAGGTTTTCCTGAAAATACGCCGCAAGCAAAAAAGCACCGATCAGTACGAAAAACACGATGACCAGGGGCGTTTTCACATCATCGAAGAAGGCGGCTGCAAATTACTGGTGAATTTTGAAGATTATCTGGATACCGGTCTATTCCTTGACCACCGGCCGATTCGGATGTTAATTCAAAAACAAGCCAAAGATAAAAGCTTTTTAAACCTGTTTGCCTATACCGGCAGCGCGACGGTCCATGCGGCCAGGGGCGGCGCCAAATCAACGACGACCGTCGATATGTCCAATACTTATATCAACTGGGCAAAAAAGAACATGGCGTTGAACGCCAACGAAGGGGCGCATGAGTTTATACAAGCCGACTGCCTGGAATGGCTAGCCGCCGAAGCTCAGCTGGCTAACAGGCACTACGATTTAATTTTCCTTGATCCACCGACGTTTTCCAATTCGAAACGAATGGACGCCGTGTTCGATATACAAAACGACCATGTGCAACTGATCAACAACGCAATTTCTTTGCTGTCGCCGGGAGGTGTCCTATACTTCTCCACTAATTTCAGGCGTTTTAAAATCGACAAACAGGCATTGTCCGATTTAATTGTAGAAGACATTAGCGCGGCAACTATTCCGGAAGATTTTGCCCGTAACCCAAAAATTCATTATTGCTGGAGAATTCAAGAGTGATGCGTAAAGTTAAGATCCTGGTTTCCGGTCGAGTTCAAGGCGTTTATTTTCGCCTCTTTACCCAGAACAAGGCCAAACATTTTACCATAAAAGGTAGCGTCAAAAACCTCCCGGATGGCCGGGTTGAAATCATCGCCGAAGCAGGAAGCATGGCTATTGAAAAGTTTATCAAATGGTGCCACAAAGGGCCTATAACCGCCCGAGTCGATCATGTTGAAATCACTGAACTGCAACCGGGTGAATTGTTAACGTCTTTTGAAATACACTAGCGATTTTAAGAAACGAAAACTTTAGCCCTCTTCCTGTAATAAACGGCAACACGTATGCCCAATACAGTACCCATCACCGCTGCATAAATCAGCGGTTCGGTATAATCCGACTTTACCAGCCAAAAATAATGCACTACAGCCGTTAACCCCGCCACATAGACTAGCTGGTGCAGTTTTATCCAGCTTCGTCCCAATCTTTTCTGCATTTTTTTTGTTGAAGTGACAGCTAAAGGAAACAGCAACAAATAAGTCAGCAAGCCCATCAGTATATAAGGACTTTTCGGCACCTCGTCTTTAAATACCTCCCAGGAAAGCGACAAATCAAGCACGATAAAAACCAGCAAATGCAGACTGGCGTAAAAAAAAGCAAACAAGCCTATCATGCGCCTAAAGCGCATCGGCCAATTCTGTCCCGTTACTGTTTTACCGGGCGACAGCGCCAAGCCTATGCACAAAAACCGTAAAGCCCAATCGCCAAAGCCGAAATGCAGGGTTTCTATTGGATTCGCGCCAAGTTGATCGTTGATCGCATCCTTCAACAGCAAGCCGAAAGGTGCCAAACTCAGTAAAAAAACGATAATTTTTATGGCCGCCCAGCCTTTTTTGCCGGGTAACATCAAAAATACTGCTTTAGATCCATATCGGAATAAAGCGCCGCGACCTCCGCACCATAGCCGTTAAATTTTTCGGTATCACGCTTCGGAGTAAAAAGACTGCTTCCCAGCACCCGCTCGCGGCTTTGACTCCATCGGGGATGGGATACGTCAGGATTAACATTGGCGTAAAAGCCATACTCATTAGGCGCGCTTTTATGCCACGCGGTTTCCGGCATATTTTCGATAAAGCGTATTTTGACAATCGCCTTGATACTTTTGAATCCGTACTTCCACGGCACAATCAAGCGCAACGGCGCGCCATTCTGATTGGGCAGCTCATCGCCATACATGCCGGTGACCATCATCGTTAACGGATGCATGGCTTCATCGATGCGCAAACCTTCCACATAAGGCCAGTCTAAGCCGCCGGAGCGCTGACCGATCATGACTTCCGGATTATAAATCGTGGTAAATTCGACAAACTTTGCTTTTGAGGTGGGCTTAAACCGCTTCAGCATTTCGCCCAATGGAAAGCCTATCCACGGCACGACCATAGACCAGGCTTCCACGCACCGGAAGCGATAAACACGTTCCTGCACAGGATTGTCTTTTAGAATATCTTCCAGATTGTAAACGCCCGGCTTTTCCACCTCGCCTGCCACTTCGACACTCCATGGCTTGGTTTTTAATGCCTTGGCTAAAACCGTCGAATCTTTTTTATTCGAGGAGAACTCATAGTAATTGGTATAGCTGGTAACATCCTCGCGACCGGTGACCGGTAACTTTGCGGAATAAGGCCCGATAGGCACGTCGGCATATTTTCCCGTTTCTGCATGTCCTGAACTCGGCAACATAATCCCCGCTGAAAATATGGTTGCCGCTTTAATAAACTCCCGTCGGGATTCAAAAACCGCCCGGTCGGTGATTTCGCTGCTTAAGATGTTTGATTTGGTTTTAATTAACATGCTCAACTCCTTTGTTCCGGACGTTTACCCTATGGAGCTTAAATAATACATCAAACCGTTTTAACATCGTTAATATTGACAGCTTGAAAATCAATTTCGGTCAGCGCAATTTCTTTAAACAAGCAGAACAAGATAGATCTAACAAATCCTGAGTGTTAGTCACGAAATTGCCAGAGATGTCCCGATTAGTAAGCTGCTTTAGCCGACACAAGTTAAGCGTCTCGGCGAGATCCACACTGATGATTGTGGCCATGAGAAGACAAATCGGTAATATATTGAATTAGGAGCGACGGTTGAAGCGATAGACCAACATCGCCAAGTAACGCGAGGCGTATTTTGCACTATCAATGGCATAAAAAGCACCCAAGTTGGCCTTGGGATTGCCTAGCATCGTGTTAATTCGAAGAATTCTGGCATATCTTTGGATTTTCGACCACTGCTCTTAGATTCAACTCATAACTGCAATCGACCTCGGTCAGTGCAGAGAAACAAACGAGGCCGTCAGAAAGCACCGCGCGACTTAGAGCCAAATTGGTTTAGCTACATCGGCAACGATTCTGGCGGTAAAGACTCAGACCTGTGTTGGCTTGACGCGCAAAGAATGTCCTTATTCAACGAGCAACAGTGCTGCAACAAAAGCCACCTTGCTTTCAGAATACCGGCCCGGCTTTACCGCCGCCAAGTTCAGCGCCAAAATAGGCATAATTAACATGGACGACGCCAAAAAAATACCTAAAAAACTTCAATTGCTCGGTTAAGTTTATTATCCATTAGATGCGTAGATGATCTCGTTATTCGAATATGGCCCGAGAGTTCCACTCAATGGATTAGGCCAAGCGCCATAAGTTCTTATAATGTACCTGGCTGTTCCTCCAGTCGTCTGACACTTGGGCGTATAATTTACATTGGCCCAAACAGCTAACCAATAGTAACTTCCCGATGTTATGGCATAGCCGCTTGTCAAATTAAACGTCACCCAGCCGGACGATGGGTTAATAACCTCATTCGTCGTCATCAATAAGGCGCCCGGACTGCCATTATTGTCAGCATAAATTGCCAATTTCATTCTTCCGGTAAGTGCAGATGCCAAATTGATTCTCATATTATTGGCAGTAAAGCTTGCAGTGGCTCGGAACCTTCCGCAGTTAAGATCATTTCTTCCGCTGACATCATTCCCGGCACCGACAAGATTATTCCCCAAAATGTTGGTTCCTGTTGTCACGCTGATATTGGCTGTCCCGCTTTTTCCGCCGCTTGTTGCAGTCACGCTGAACGGGCCGCCGGCCGTGCTACCCGCAGTAAATACGCCGTTCGTATTGATCACGCCACCGCCGCTTACACTCCAGGTGAATGTCGGCGGAACTATCAGGTTGTCAGTAAACTGGTCCTTGGCTGTTGCGGTGAACTGCAGGGTTGCTCCGGCCGCCACGCTTGCACTTGCAGGAGAAATTGAAATAGTTGTTAACGTCTGGTTGACCGTTATGTTGACACTGCTGATTGCTGTCAGGTTACCCTGATCTTTTATGGTTACCTGGAAGCTGTAACTGCCTGCCTTCGTAAATGTTGCAATAGTGTTTTTCGCAGCATTCGTTCCGTTGGCACTGAAGGTCACTGACGCAGGAGGCGTGCCTGTGGTTGCCCATGTATAGCTCAGATTGGCTTCGCCGCCATCATCTCCCCCAAGCACACTTAAACTGGTCGATGTTCCAGTCACCGGATTGGGGTTGGCAGAAACCACCGTTGCTAGAGTGGGAGGAGCATTGGAACCTGAGCCCAAATCTTCTGCATAAATGCAAAACCGATATGAATTACCTCTTACAGTAGTAACAGGATTTGGCCAAGTACCATAGGTTAGCTCGTTGGTCCACCGGGTTGTAGCACCTGATCTATCACAATATATCCCCGCACTTGCGCTCCTAACGTTCGACCAAATTGCAAGCCAATAATAAGTACCATTTTGGATGTTTTGCGCAGATGATAGCGCAAAGGTCTGCCATCCTGTTGTCGGATTAGTAACTTCTGTGCTCTCCTTAAGGAGAGTCCAGGGACTTCCACCGCTGTCACTGTAAATGGCACACTTGTATCTGCCGGTGATGCTGAGTATCTTGGCCTTTATGGTCGTGACGTTGAGATTGGCGGTTGCCAGGAAACGTGTGGCGTTAATGTAACACCCGCTCGCATCGCTGATATTGTCAGTTGTGGTTCCAGGCCCGTTATACCCGATAATCCCGCCCGTGTTGTTGATTGCACTGAATGAGGCCGCTATCATATGGTTTACAGTTACATCGGTAAATGTATAGCTGGTAACTGCGCCTACCGAAACTCCATCGACGTTGACATCTGCAATTGCATAACCGCTATTGGCAGCAATGGAAAAGGTTTGGTTTCCTTGCTGATTGACTACTATGTTTCCCAACGGGGTTATGGTTCCACCTGTGCCCGCTGTTGCCGCTATGGTAAACGTTATAGGTGCGCCTCCGGAGGAAATAACCACATCGCCAATCCGCGCCCTTTTAAGAGCTACAGCATAATCGCCATTTCCCAACTCCCTTACCGTGTAACCCTCTGCCTCTGCGTTCAGGTCAATGACCAAAGAGAGCGCCTCACCATTAACTGTCACGACGTTTGGCAAGAATGCCAGACGTAGATACTCCGTGCCCTGGTCATCCGTGGCCGTGTACCGCACGCTGGTAGACGCGTAGGCGACATTCTTGAGCACCGTCTTCGAATAGAGGATATGGTTCTCACGGGGCGGTGCCCATTCGGGAACAGCCTTGAATCCGTAAAAAAACATCCGTGGACCCTCTCCATAGATGTCCCCCCACCAGTATCCGACAGCGTCAGTTGGCCCATCCGACGATTCCCCGTTCGACTTCATCATGTACGTAGAATAGTTGAATCCGCGATAGGCCTTGTCCTTGTACGTCTGATCACCTGTCACTGCATAATATCCGGCATATTCCGCCGCCTGCCGTGAGGTTTGATAGCCCATCCTCATCATGTAGGCAAACTGTTCGGCCACCACGGATGCCCCGTAATACTGCCCGGACAGCCCATCGTTAGTATTGACGTTCACCATGTTGTTTTCGGTCCACTGCAAGAGTCTCAGCACGTCCGTCCGGAAATTCGGATCGAAGTCGGGGTTATCCAAGAGATACAGGTTCATGTTGCTTTTAGTGGTATTACTCCAATTGGTATTTCCATCGATGAAGACGTCGCTGTGCCCGTCGACCCAATTGCCGTTCTGCATAGGATATTGCAAGATCCAGTTCTTCAGCGTTTGCCGGGCTGTTGTGTATGCCGCCGCTTTGGGCTCTCCGTGCTCAATCAGAAGATCGAAAAGAGTGAGCGCCCCGGCAAAGTTTGAGGTATATCGGGATCTTACCGCTCCTGTACTCGCATTTACCACGTAGGGCCACGGCGAATTGGTCGCGCTCCCCGGCTGGATCTTGCCTGCCAAGGTATCGGCGACATTGATGGCGGCAGTCCGGTATGCGGAAGTGCCATAAATGAGATAAAGTTTGTAGAAGCTCATCCCCATATCGCTGCCAAGGTCGATTAGGATGTCATTCTGGTTCCAGGCCACGTTGTCGCCATTGATTTCCGTGGCTCCGCCGTTGGCTGCACCGTAAGGAAAGTTCGGCCACGCATAATTCGACGGGGTTATCCCGTGAGCGAGAGCGTAGTCTACAAGGTTCTTGGCAATGTTCAGGGGAGCCATGTTGCCCGTGTAGGCATAGTACAATCGACCGAACTCGACGAAGTTTGGGATACGTTCGCCCCAATCGTTCTCCCAGCTGTCAGGTGTTATGGGGTTGCCGGGACGGAATCCGTTGTAGAGATAATACATCGGCAAGGAAGACGAGGGGCCGTTCGGAACGGTAGACAGCCATGTCCAGAGCTGATCGAGATAATTATCGTACGCGTTCTCGATCGGCGTGTACCATGGAAGGATTTCATTGTTCCCGTCCACTATCACAGTGTGGTAGCGGAGGACATCTGTGGTTTGGACGGCAGACTGCGCGGCGATTTCCGGTAGCGTTTCGGGTGTTGTCACCAAAGCTGCCGCAAGACTGAAACGAGTGTTCAGCAGGTAGGTTCCCAGTGCTGTATAGGTCACTGCGATATGCTTCAGAAATGTGCGCCTGCCAAAAACTTGAGCTTTGCCGGGCAAAAATGACTTAAAGATATTCATAACTTTCCCTTTCAGCAATATGCCTGCTCTTCAAACTGATCGAATTTTAGTAACTATTACCCCTTGCTTTACGCACAATGCTAATCAATATAAATATCTAAATACAATTGGTACAAATACCTAGCCCTGTCGGCCATGCTGTTTAAGCCCGACATTACTATGCCCCACTATAGCAACGGGTTACGGCTTTGCCCAACGTCTCAGCATCGGACACCAAAATGTTGGGAAACGAAAAATGTTGCCCCGACTATTGGAAGACATGTCGTCAGCAGCTCAAGCACTCAAAATGCCCTGTCCTATCGACATGACACAAATGGCAGATGAGCTTATCGAAAGTCATCTGGCTAAAACCCAACCCTATTCACTTCCCTCTCTGGCGACAATATGGACAAAATTTGCTCCTGCAATACCTGCATTCACCATATCCCTGTGGATTATGCGGGAGAATCTGCCCATACCACACATTGATAATGTTTGATCAGAATCACAAGCCGACTTTGAACGACTAAAGCAAGCTAGACTCCAATATCGAGCTCAAAGCTTGCTTTACCTATATGAATGTGGGTTAGGCAGGAGGTACGACCCCAAGGATGAGGGAGGTAGACCAACGCAGGGAGCAGTTGCCGAGGGGCGGAAGCTTTACAACGCAAAAAAATCACCCGGCTTTTTTTATCAGGTACAGCTCTTCAACCTGCTTTCTAGCCCACTCGGTCTTTCTCAAAAACTTCAGACTCGATTTGATGCTGGGATCGTTATTAAAACATCGGATGTCGATCAACCTGCCCAGTTCGGCCCAGCCGTAATCCGCTACCAACTCGGTAAGCATCCTTTCCAAGGTAACGCCATGCAGCGGATTTCCCGGTTGTTTGTCACTCATAACCTAATCTTCATGTTCATAACGTCGTTGTATCGCCTCATCCCGTGCATCATTAATTTCGCGCATGATGCTGCGGACATCCGCCACTTTGGTGCTGGCCTTAAATCGACCGGTCAATTCGACTTGCGGAGTCAAATCACCTGTCTCATAGAGCTTCCAGATCTCTTTGCCGTATTCGGTTTTGAGCAGCTCAGGCGCAAAGCGGCCAAAATAATCGGCCAGATTATCAACATCGCGCTCCAGCATTCTGGCGGCATTATTGTTCGCCGCCGCATCAACCGCCTGAGGCAGATCGATGATGACCGGGCCGTTGGCGTCAACCAGGATGTTGTATTCGGAAAGGTCGCCATGCACCAGTCCGGCACAAAGCATCCTGACCACTTCCTTAATCAGCAAGCCATGGTATTCAAGGGCTTGCTCCCGGCTCAATTCAAGATCGTTCAATCTGGGCGCGGCGCTGCCATGTTCATCCGTAACCAATTCCATCAACAACACCCCTTCGACGAAATTGTAGGGCTGCGGAACGCGCACGCCAGCGGCGGCGAGACGGTATAACGCATCCACTTCGGCGTTTTGCCACACCTCTTCCTGCTGCTGCCGCCCAAACCGGCTGTTTTTCTCCATCGCGCGCGCCTGACGGCTGTTTCTCACCTTGCGCCCTTCCTGGTACTGGGCCTGCTTGTGGAAACCGCGTTGATTAACATCTTTATAGACTTTAGCGCAGCGTATCTCGCCTTCGGAAAGAACAACGTAGACAGCCGCCTCTTTACCGCTCTTTAACGGACGAAGTACCTCATCAACGAGGCCGTCCCGCACCAGCGGTTCAATACTTTTTGGAGTTTTCATAGCCGCCCTTGTACGCTACCCTGGTAAAAGTTAAAAACATTTGCGACCTTTTTCTTCGACATAGACTTTGATCCGGTAATTCTTTTGTTAGTATTTTAGTTTATTTTATGATGCTGACAGCGATTTGCCTTCGCTCTGCAACCAAGCCAATACGCCCTCTCCTGCAACACGCCCGCCGGCAAAACAGGCAGTTAACAAATAGCCGCCGGTCGGCGCTTCCCAGTCCAGCATTTCACCGGCACAGAACACACCCGGCGCGGAACGTATCATTAAACGCTCGTCGAGTGCCTCAAAGGTAACGCCGCCCGCGCTACTGATCGCCTCATCAATCGGCCTTGCGGCAAGCAGCTTAACCGGCAGCGCCTTGATAGTTTCGCAAAGACGAACCGGATCATCGAAATCCTCCTTCGATAAAGCTTCCCTCAGCAAGCCGGCCTTTACGCCATCGATACCGATTCGCTTACGCAGATGATTTGCCATGCTGTGCTTGCCGCGCGGCTGCGAAATCCTGTCGATAAGAAACTGTTTGTCCCTGCCGGGAGCGAGATCAAAATAAATCAACGCCGTTCCCGATGCCGCAATCTGTTCACGCAGCAGTGCAGACATCTTGTAAATCAAACTCCCCTCAACGCCACCCGCGGTGACGACCAACTCGCCCAACTGACAAAATTCAGCTCCGGTCAAATTGAAAAAAGACGCTTGCACCGACTTCAAAGGCTGTCCGGCAAAACGACTGCGGAAAAACTCGCTCCAAGCCACGTCAAACCCGCAATTCGAGGGCTGTAGCGGCTCAACCGAAATTCCTCGCCGAGCCAGCAGCGGCACCCACGCGCCTGTAGAACCCAGCCGCGCCCAACTACCGCCGCCCAAAGCCAGCACCACGGCATCGGCGCTGACTTTCTTCTCACCCTCCGGCGTTAAAAAACGCAGCATCCCATCATCCCAGCCTAACCATTGATGGCGCATATAAAAATTGACACCGTTTACACGCAATCGATGCAGCCATGCACGTAACAAAGGCGCGGCTTTCATATCGACAGGAAACACCTTTCCTGACGAACCGATGAAAGTCGCAATGCCTAAACCCTGTACCCATGCTCTTAAAGCCTCGGGTCCGAACGTATCAAGCATCGGTTTAATATAGGATTGACGGGAGCCGTAGCGGGACAAAAACTTATCGAACGGCTCGGAGTGGGTAATGTTCATTCCGCCCTTCCCTGCCATCAAAAATTTCCGTCCCACCGAAGGCATGGCATCGTAAAGATCAACTTTCACACCCGCTTGGCTTAAAACTTCCGCTGCCATCAATCCGGCCGGGCCGCCGCCGATAATCGCAACGGTCCCGTGGTTACCCTGGTTCCCTACCGTTAGGCTTATCAATGTATTACTGATTGCCTTGCTCTCTACAATTAAATTGATTCATAGCTCGAAGTTTCCATTACTTACAGAGTATCTAAAACAACTATTATACAATACCATTTTGTCATTGAATTCATAAAATAAACCCCACTATCGCCCAAAAAAGCAGATGAATCCTGTTAACGCCAACATTTTTAAAAACATACCGGATCAATTACCGGAAGAGCTCATTGAATGCATTTTCAAGCGGGATAACATTCAAATTGAACGCATTATATCCCAGGGCCATATTACCCCGGCAGGACAATGGTACGATCAAGACGGGGATGAATGGGTAATGCTGCTTCAAGGAGAGGCAATACTCCTTTACGAAAAAGACCGTCAAACCTTTCATTTAACTGCCGGTGATTATCTGCTGATTCCTGCACATACCAGACACCGGGTTGAATGGACGCCGCCCGGCCTTCACACCATCTGGCTGGCCGCTCATCTGCGCTGAGGTAACATTAGCAGCCTCATTCTAATTTTCGGCACACCGCGCAACGCTGATCCTGCATTTGATGTTACGCACGGATGGTATTTCTCCCGTATGCCGCGCCGAGCACCGGAGCTTTTATCGAGAACAGCCCGTTAGGGGCGCGGCAGAGATGCCGCGCGTCAGCAGAGGGGCAGGAGCCCCTTCTGCTGACCCTCGATAAAAGCGAGGAGCGCAGGAAGTAAGCGGTAACCGGGTCGCCTTTTCTTTGGTTACTTTCTTTTCGACTGCATGGATGCAGGAGGTAGAGCAACGCAGGAGCAAGAGCAGTTGCCGAGGCGAAGCAAAAGAAAGTAACTCGCCTTCGGGTGCGGGAACCCGATTCAATCAAGCGTCGCAGCAGCGACACTTTGATAATAAAAATGTTAATGCAGTCTAAATTCGAATAACTACGTAACATCAGTCAACTAAGAGTCATTTAACAAAATACAATCATAAAAACAGTATAAACGGTATATACTGTTTTTTTATTTAAGTATGATGGAGAATAATGATGGGCCCAAGACAACCTAAATCCCAAAAAACCGCAACTGAACAGCTGGAAAATCAACCGATTACCGAATCGTTAACAGAGCATAAAGTAACCAAAAAACCCTTAAGAAAGCCATCAACAGTAAAAACCGGCAATACTGCTGAAGTCAAAGAAGCCGTTGAGGTACCTGAAAAAGAAGCGGAAACGTCGGTTAAAAAAAGAAAATCCATTAAAGAAAAAGTGATCAGGGATAGCTTTTCTTTTCCGGAACATGATTACCTGAAAATTTCAGAACTCAAGCAAACCTGCCTGGCAGAAGGAATCCATGTTAAAAAAGGCGAGCTTCTTCGTGCAGGACTCCAGTTGCTTACCCAATTGAGCCTTGCCGAACTCAAACAAGCCATCGAACAGGTTGAAAAAGTTAAAACAGGCCGTCCGAATTCTTCAAAAAAATAATGGACTAATCGCATTGTCATAAAGCCGTCAAAAAGCAAAGTTATACTTTTTGGCTATGAAAAAAGACAAGATCAAAAAACATAAGCTTCTGCTTCGTCATCTGACCCTTGACGATTACGATAATATTGCGGTTTTAATGGAGCATGTCTACGGTAATTTGGGCGGGGCCTGGAAAAAAGACCAGTATACGTCCCAAATCACCCGTTTTCCTCAAGGGCAGATTGTCATTGAAGATAATGGCCAGTTAGTGGCCGCTGCATTAAGCATGGTCGTTGATTATGCCCGCTTTGGCGATGTCCACACCTACGCTCAAATTACCAGTAATGGTTATCTGACCCATCACGACCCGCACGGCGACACCTTGTACGGCGTCGATATTTTTGTCCATCCAAAGTATCGCGGCCTGCGCTTGGGCCGACGGTTGTACGATGCGCGCAAAGAGTTATGCCGCAACCTGAATTTACGTCGATTTATTGCCGGTGGACGGATTCCCGGCTATGCCAAATACGCCGATACGCTAACGCCGGTGCGTTATATCGAAGAGGTCAAGAATCGGGAAATTTATGACCCGGTACTTTCGTTCCAGCTGTTTAACGGCTTCCATGTACGCAAGCTGTTAACCGGCTATCTTCCTGTCGATGTCGACTCGAAGGGCTATGCTACCCTGCTTGAATGGGTCAATCTTGATTATGTCGATAAAACGCCATCGCTAGGCAGCTCCAAAAACGTCATCCGCTTAGGCGTTGTGCAATGGCAGATGCGGACCTTGACCAGCGTCGAAGAATTGCTCAAGCATGCCGAATTTTTCATTGATGCGGTAGCCGGTTACCACGCCGACTTTGTGCTCTTTCCCGAGTATATGAGTGCGCCGCTGATGGGCTTGTTTAATGATAAAAGCCCTCCCGATGCCATTCGCGCCTTGGCGGGTTTTACCAGTGAAATCCGGAATGGCTTATTGGAAATGGCCATGTCTTACAATATTAATATTATTGCCGGTTCCATGCCCGAGTATAGCGCGCATGAACTTTATAACGTATCGTGGCTGCTCAGGCGCGACGGCACTTTTGAGGCCCAATACAAAATCCATGTCACGATTGACGAAGTCAGTTGTTGGGGCGTTAAAGGCGGGGATGCGTTAAAAGTGTTCGATACCGATTGCGGCAAGATCGCAGTATTGATTTGTTACGATTCCGAATTCCCCGAACTTGCCCGCTTGGCGACCATTCAGGGCGCGCAAATCATTTTTGTCCCCTTCTGGACCGACACCAAAAATGCCTACCAACGGGTACGCTATTGCTCTCATGCCCGCGCCATTGAAAATGAATGTTTTGTAGCGATTACCGGCAGTGTCGGCAATCTACCGTATGCGGAGAATATGGACATCCAATACGCGCAAGCGGCCATTTTCAGTCCCAGCGATTTTTCATTTCCGCATGATGCGATCTTAGCGGAAGCGACGCCAAACACCGAAATGACCTTGATTGCCGATGTTAACCTGGATTTATTAAAACAAGTCCGTACTCGCGGTGCCGCTCGTAATCTTGCCAATCGACGTCCTGATTTGTATCGCTTGGAGTGGTTTTAAACCGCGCCCAACAGCGGTCCTTCCTCAAATACTACGCGCAGCTGCAATCACCGCCTGCCCTAATGCCAATCCACCGTCGTTCATCGGATAGCGTTGCGGCGACAGCACCGTTTTGCCGTACCGCCGTAACTCCCCCGACACCGCTTCCAGCAACAAGCAGTTTTGAAAAACGCCGCCGCTGAGCACTATCCTGTCGATACCGGTTTGGCGGCTAAGCTCGCTCAGAAGCTCGACTGTCGCGGCAATCAAGCTATGATGAATGCGGGCAGCAATGCGGGCTTTATCGGCACCGCGCTTAAGATCGGCCAGCACGGCCAGCCATAATCCTTGCCAACTTAACACCGACAACTCTCCGCTACGGTCGATTGCCCGGGCTTGCGGATATGCTTGCTCATCGGCAAACAACGGCGTCGCCAGGGTTTCCAGCGCAATCGCAGCCTGACCCTCGTAATGAACCTGTTCGCTGTGCAAGCCGAGCATAGCGGCGAAGGCATCGAACCAGCGACCGCAACTGGTACTGGGCGGGGAATTGAGATTTTTGGAGATCATCGTCGTCAGCATCGCAAGCGGCTTGCTTTCCAGCAATTTGATGATGTCCAGATCGGCAAAGTCCCGTTGCAGCATTTGCCAGTCGAAATAATACGAAAGTTGCGCATACGTATTGCGCCAAGGTTCGCGTATGGCCTGTGTGCCGCCGGGCAAGGCGATGGGCTGAAAATGGCCGAGCCGGGTGTAGCCTCTATAATCGCCCAACAGAAATTCGCCGCCCCATAATGTGCCGTCGTCGCCCATGCCTAAGCCGTCGAAGATGGCAGCCAATACCGGCGGCGCATTCAACGCGACGCCGTGCTCGGCCAGACAAGCCGCCAGATGGGCGTGATGATGCTGCACCGGTGCTAAAACCGCCGCGTCGGTTTCGGCCAGTGTTTGGCCGTATTGCGTCGATAGAAACCCTTGATGATTATCGACGGCGATGCACTGAGGCTTGAAGCCGTAAAGATTCTTGTACAAATCGATAGCATTGCGGTAATCGCGCTGAACAGCGGCATTTTCCAGATCGCCGATATGCTGTGAAACGACAGCCTGGCCGTTTTTCAGCAAACAAAAACTGTTCTTAAGCTCCGCGCCCATCGCCAGGATATTACCGGCCTGCTCGAAACCGGGCGGCAGCAGCAGCGCTTCCGGGCTGTAACCTCGCGCCCGGCGCAACACGCGCATTTTTCCGTCCATCAACCGCGCCACCGAATCGTCCAGCCGGTTGACGATGGCCCGGTCATGCAGCAGCAGGTAATCGGCAATGCCTGTTAGCTTTTCCCGCGCCTCATCGTTGTCCGTGCATTGCGGTTCGTCGCTGATATTGCCGGAGGTCAGCACGATCGGCTCATCCAACGCTTGCAACAACAGCGTGTGCAACGGTGTATAGGGCAGCATGAAGCCGAGCTTATCGTCGTCCGGCGCGATGCCGGGTGCAACCGTTTCGCCCTGCGCTGTCAGCAGCACAATCGGTGCGGCTTTGTCATGTAGGGCGCGCGTCTCCTCTTCGTCCATCAGCGCGTAACGGGTGATAGTGATTGCGTCGGCCATTAAAGCAAACGGTTTGGCATAACGACGTTTACGCTCACGTAGCCGATTGACAGTGTCGGCATCGGTCGCGTTGCAGGCCAGATGAAAACCGCCCAAACCTTTGATTCCGAGGATGTGGCCTTGCCGGATCAGTTCGGCGGCCTGTTTTAACGGATCGGCCCAGTCCAGTTGCTGACCATGTTGATCTTCCAGCCAAACCTTGGGGCCGCAATCCGGACAGCAATTAGCCTGGGCGTGGAAGCGGCGGTCGGCGGGATTATCGTATTCTCGTTGGCACTGCGAGCACATCGCAAATTCCGCCATGCTGGTATGGCATCGGTCGTAAGGCACTTTACGGATGATCGACAATCGCGGCCCGCAGTGCGTACAGTTGGTGAACGGATAGCGGTAGCGTCGATTGCCGGGGTCGGCGATGTCGGCAAGACAATCGGGGCAAGTGGCGGCATCGGCGGCGATAGGCGTCTCTACGCCATTATGGCGGCTGGCGACGATGCGAAATTCTTCGCACTGCGGCTGCTCGTCCAGCGCTTGCACCTCCAAACTGTCGAGCCGGGCCAGCGGCGGCAGTTGCAGCGGGATTTGCAGGATAAACGCCGCAAGGTCTTCGTCGTTGCCGAAAGCATGAATCATCACGCCCTCACCGTCGTTCCAGACCTCCCCGGTCAGTCGGTGTTGCCTAGCGAGGCGCCAGATCGTCGGCCTGAAACCCACGCCCTGCACAATGCCGCGAACCCGAATCGCCCTGCCGGGCATCAGCAGATACGAGGCAACTGCTCGCCGACCGGCCAGTCGACAATGCGCCGCCCGCCGAACGCCGTGGTCATTTGTACAAATCCATGCTCATCGCTAATCACTTCGCCGATAATCGCGGCATCGCGACCCAACGGATGTTGCCGCATCACCGCCAGCAGGGATTCCGCGGCATCAGCGGCGCAAATGCACACCAGCTTGCCTTCGTTGGCGACATACAGCGGGTCTAATCCCAGAATTTCGCAGGCGGCTTTAACCTCGGATTTGATCGGAATCTGCGTCTCGTCGATGATCATGCCGACGCCGGATTGCTGCGCCAGCTCGTTCAACGCGGTCGCCAAGCCGCCTCGGGTCGGGTCGCGCAAACAATGGATGTCGGCCGGTGCTGCGGCGACCATATCGGCGACCAGAGAATTCAGCGCGGCGGAATCGGAAACAATCGTCGTGTCGAATTGCAGGTTTTCCCGCCCGGCCATGATCGCAACGCCGTGATCGCCGATCGAGCCGCTGAGCAAAATCGCACAGCCCGGTTGCGCGCGGTCGCCGGAGATATTGACGCCCTCCGGCACGATACCGACGCCGGTGGTGGTAATGAACACCCCGTCGCCCTTGCCGCGCTCTACCACCTTGGTATCGCCGGTGACGACAGGCGTACCGGCGCGTTTAGCGGCGGCGGCCATGCTGATGACGATTTTTTCCAGATCGGCCAGCGGGAAGCCTTCTTCCAGAATGAAGCCCGCCGCCAGATAAAGAGGTTTTGCGCCGGACATCGCGACATCATTGACGGTGCCGTGTACCGCCAGCGAACCGATGTCGCCGCCCGGAAAAAACAACGGCGAAATGACATGGCCGTCGGTGCTGATAACCAGCCGCCCAGCGGGCACGGTAAACAGCGCTTGGTCGTTACGCTGCCGCAGCAAGTCGTTGTCGAAGTGTTTGATGAATAATTCGTCTATCAGTTGGGCCATTGCGCGACCGCCGCCACCGTGGCTTAGGTCGACTTTGCCGGTAGCTGTATTTAATTTGGTTGTATACGGATTAGGCATAGGAATGATTTTTTGTAACTATTCAGTTTGTTAGTAGTAAATAAGAGATGTTTATCCGTCAAATCCGATCGCCTAGAGGCCCCTACTTTTGCCAAGTTTCAAACACCTCAGTCAAGTCAACAGCCAACTCAGGGAATAAGTGCGGTGTGGCAATGTCATCGTCCGTATACATGTGTTTAAGTTGGTAATGCCCGTTGTCATCCAGGACAAATTGATGAATCGCTTGATCATTGGGATAAACAATCCAGTATTCCTGCACGCCGCTTTCTCGATAGAGTTCATATTTGATTTGCATCTCCCGTTTGGAGTTGCCTTTGGATAAAATTTCAATAATCCAATCGGGCGCACCATTGCAGCCTTGCTCGTCTAAAACTTCAGGATTACAAATAACGCTCAAATCAGGCTGTACAACGGTATGGATGTCTTGACTGGCTAAAATGGATTTTTTACGGTCGTATAGGCGCACATCAAAAGGTGCGGCATAAACGCGGCATTTTTTATGTTTAAAAAAAAGGTGCAACAATGTCGTTAAATTCGCAGAAATGTCTTGATGCTTCACATTCGGCGCAGGCGACATCAGCATGATTTTGCCTTTAATTAACTCAATGGCTTCATCCAGTTGCCAGGTCAAGTAATCGGCATAACTGTAGGTTTGGGTTAAATCTAATTGCGATAATTGGGTGATTTTAGGCATTTTGTTTAATCCTCTGTTTATTCAAAGGTACCAACTTGGCGAGGCCGTTTAAGGTAAAACCGTTCGTGGTGAGCTTACGATCCATGAACGGCTTAACCGCCCCCCATACTGTTATGGTATTGTCGCTTCTAATTCGATAGCTTGCATGGGTTAAACGCTATTCAATCAAATAAATCTGAACCTTAAAAAGGTGTCACGGTAGCGACTCAACATCAACCCCGCACCCGCCCATACGACCAATACGCCGCACAAGCCCCCTCCGACGACACCATACAAGACCCCATCGGATTTTCCGGCGTACAAACCGTACCCAACAACTTGCAATCCTGCGGCTTTTTCGCGCCGCGCAGGATGGCCGGGCATTCGCAGCCTTTGACATCGCTCGCCTGAATCGCGGGCATATTAAAACGCTGCTCGGCATCTAGGTCAGCATAACCGGCTTTCAGTTTTAATGCGCTGTCGGCAATTAGCCCTAAGCCGCGCCATTCGAATTGCGGTCGCAATTCGAACACTTCATTCACCAGTACTTGCGCTTTCTGGTTGCCTTGCCGGGTGACGGCGCGGCTGTATTCGTTTTCGACCTCGTGACGGCCATCGTTGAGTTGGCGGATCAGCATCAAGGCCGATTGCATCACGTCCAGCGGTTCGAAACCGGCGATGACTATCGGTTTGGTATAACGCTCGGCAAATATTTCATAAGGCTGGCTGCCGATCACCGTGCTGACGTGGGAGGGCCCGAGAAAAGCATCGATTGCGACCGGTTGCGGCGCATCCAGTATCGCCTGCATCGCGGCAGGCGTCAGTACATGGTTGCAGAATACCGAAAAATTATTCAGCCCTTCGGCCTGTGCTTGCTGAATGGCGACGGCGGTCGGCGGCGTGGTCGTTTCAAAGCCGATAGCGAAAAACACCACCTGTTTTTCAGGATTTTCCCTGGCGATTTTCAACGCGTCTTGCGTCGAATAAATCATCCGAATATCGCTACCGCCTGCCTTGGCTTTCAACAAGCTGTTGCGACCGGTGGCCGGAACCCGCATCAAGTCGGCATAGGTGCAGAGAATCACGTCCCGGCGTTCGGCCAGTTGTATCGCGTTGTCGATGCGACCGGTCGGCAATACGCAGACCGGGCAGCCGGGGCCGTGGATGAATTCGACATTGTCCGGCATTAAATCCTGGACGCCGTAACGGAAAATGGCATGGGTATGGCCGCCGCAAAATTCCATCAACCGGTAATGCCGGTCGGGATCGACGGTTTGCGCAATCGCCCTGGACAGCCGCTGGGCGAGGTCTTGCTGCCTGAATTCGCTGATGTATTTCATGCGTTTGACATTAATCCGGCTTCGGCAAACAAGGCCAGGGTTTTTAAAGCTTCGTCCTCGTCGATTTTATTCAGCGCATAACCGACATGCACCAGAACGTAATCGCCGAGCGCGACATCATCGACCAGGGCCAGCGACACTTCGACTTTGACATTGCCGACCGATGCGGTTGCCATGTTGGTGGCGGGATCAAGGGCGACGATTTGGGCGGGGAGGGCTAGGCACATAATTTTGGTTTTGATTAAGGTAGTGTTGTAGGGTGCGCTGTGCGCACCTTATTATTCATTTATAAGCGCGAACTATGCAGGGCGGGGTTTGCAACCCCGCTCCTAACGTTTCCGCGATATACCAAAGCAAAGTGGTTACGCTAAACGTTTCGGACGGGGCAACATGCCCCGTCCGGCTCTGTTAAAATAGCTTTCCTTGCCGCAGATGGAAAGCCGCTTGCTCTAAGACATGCTCTAAGACAACCCGCTCTTTAGCTGTCATCGGTTAGTGTTTTTTAGTTCTTGCAAAGAAATCAAGGTTGCTTGCTTTGAATTGATCAGTTCCAATCTGTCGTTCAGTATATCCTGATGCCACAGTGGTGATTCTACCGGCTCATGTTCATGACAAAGACTATCCCAAATTTCTTCCATTAATATGATTCGCTCGGAAACCGGCAGGGATTTTATTTCTGTAATCGTCATTGGCTTACCTTTTGGTTGTAGGGTGCGCTGTGCGCACCGTTTTACAGCACGTCGCTACGCATAATCAATACGCTGCAACTCCAATTCGGCTTTCAGCCAGCGCAGCCAGCTGTCCATTCCTTCTCCGGTTTTGGCCGACAACGACAAGATCTTGATGCGCGGATTAACCTGTTTTGCATACTGTATGCATTGCTCGCTGTCGAAATCCAGGTACGGCAACAGGTCGGTCTTGTTCAAAATCATCAAGTCGGCGGCATGGAACATGTCGGGGTATTTAATCGGTTTGTCCTCGCCTTCGGTGACCGACAAAATCACCACTTTATGCGCTTCGCCCAGATCGAATGCCGAAGGGCAAACCAGGTTGCCGACGTTTTCGATGAACAACAGGCTGTGATTTTTCGGTTGGAGAGTTTCCAGCGCGTGACCGACCCGGTGCGCATCAAGATGACAACCTTTGCCGGTATTGATTTGCAACGCCGGTACGCCGGTGGCGCGGATGCGCTCGGCGTCGCGGGCGGTTTGCTGGTCGCCTTCGATGACCGCGATGTCGAAGTCGTCTTTCAACCGGGCGATGGTTTCGGTCAGCAGCGTGGTCTTGCCGGAACCGGGACTGGACACCAGATTTAACGCCAGCATGCCGCGCTCGCCGAAGTAGCGGCGGTTTTCGGCGGCATAGCGGTTGTTCTTGGCCAGAATATCCTGTTCGATTTGCACCATCCGCTTTTGGCTCAGACCCGGCGCATGAGAATGCGTCGCGTCGTGTTCGTGTTCGTGTTCGTGTTCGTGTTCATGATGTTCATGATGTTCATGATCATGCGGATGTTCGTGGTCATGATCATGCGAGTGGGAGTGGCCCTCGCCGCAGCCGCATACGCCACACATTATTCTACCTCCAGTTCTTTGATTCGCATTTGATCTCCGCTGTTGACCTGTAATTGATGGCTGCCGCAGTGCGGGCATAGATCGTATAACTGCTGCACAACCACATTGCGGCTGCACGGCATACACCAGGCTTGGCCCGGTACTTCGATGATTTCAAGCTGGGCATGATCGGCCAGCGAACCTTGCATCACAACATCGAAACTGAACCGTAGCGCCTCAGTCTCGACGCTGGCCAACGCGCCGATTTCCAGCCAAACCGTTTTGACTTTGCTGTATTGCTGGGCTTCGGCTTGCTGTTCCAATACCTGCAAAATGCTTTCGCAGAGCGACATTTCATGCATGGCTATCCCTGCCATGCACCCTTCGGGTAAATGCAAATCCGCTCCAGGCGGATTTGTCATGCATGGCTATCCCTGCCATGCACCCTTCGGGTAAATGCAAATCCGCTCCAGGCGGATTTGTCATGCATGGCTATCCCTGCCATGCACCCTTCGGGCCAGTGCAAATCTGCTCCAGGCAGATTTGTCATGCTGGCTATCCCCGCCACGCACCCTTCGGGCCAGTGCAAATTTGTTCCAAACCAATTTGTCATGCATGGGCTTCTATCTCGTTTCGACTGTCCGTCAAGTTTAACGCGTATTGTACGCAAGGGTCTACCGCGTTGATATAAAGTTCCGCCTGCCGTTGCAGATCGTTTAGGCTTTGGGATGTCAATTGTTTCAAGCCTTGGGCAACGACGCCTTCGGGATGAAAATTCCATTCGGTGGGCGCGATGATGCGGTAGTCATGGACCCGTCCTTGCCGTAACTCCAGACGATGAATCAATAGGCCTCGCGCCGCTTGGACCTGGGCAAGACCGATGCCGTTGCTCGCGGTGTTATTTATCGGTAAAGCCGTGTCGTTTTTTATCTGCGCTAAAAGCTGTCTTAGTTGGGACGATATTAAGGCTACTTCCAGCAAGCGGGCCAGCATTCGGACGGTCAGGCCGTTGCCGTAATGGCTGCGCATCTCGGCGATTAAAGGTTGCGACAATTGGCGGTTCAACAGCGTTACTTCAAAGCAGCGGCCTTGCCAGCGTGGTGTCCGAGGGAACGTTGCTAAGTCTTCCCGCTGCATCTGTCGGTTCAATGCTTCGGCATCCAGTTTGGGCAGGCAGGCAATATCGTTTTGCCCGACGGCCGCCCAGTTTTGGCTATATAAGTAGTTCAGCAACTTGGCAGGTAATGCATCGTTTCGCCGTAGCCAATCATGCAACTGCGCTTCACAGGTTAACGCCTGAAAATCGGCAAGCCGACCGTTAAAAATCGAGACGTCGATCAGGGCTTCCAATGCGTCGATCAGCTTTGTTAGCTGCGTGGCGTCGACGTCGAGACGGCTGTCGAGCTTGAACGCCTCGCCGTGCCGGAATAAATGTCGCTTGAACGGCACATCGAATTTAAGCAGCGTCGCCAGGGCTGTTTTATCCTGGGCAAGACCTATAAAAAGCGGCCAGTCCAGCAGAATACGCCACGCATGCTCGCGCAAGATTTCCAGTTGCACCAGCATGTCGCGGGCCGAATCAATGTCAGACTCGGTTGCCATGCCCAGCGCCGCTCGACAGGCCAGCAACGCGGCATAGGCTTGAGCATTGCCGCACAGCGTAAACAATAGCGGAACGGTGTCGAGTAGCTGTTCCGGGGTTTTGCCGATTAATATTTGTGCAACTGCATCAGGTCGGCTGGATGCGATTTGCACCCCGGTTGCGTTGCCGAAGCGGTGATGCAAATCGATGAGGATAGAACCGGTCAGCGTCATTCAACGGTTTCCTTTGCCTATAGCGCCGCGCAGCAAGTCCCGGCGACTGACAGCACGCGGCGCTACTTCGGCCAGCAAACCTTGTAACGCGGATTGAGCCGCGGCAAGCGCGGCAGCTTGATTCTCGAACTGGAACATCGGCGAGAACAGCGAACAAAGCGCGTAGGTGTCTAGCTGGGGTTCGCTACCCAATGTGAATTCGAATGCGCCATACGGGAAGTGCTTTTCTATTTTTGTGCCGGGTTGTTGCGTGCGCCAATGGCTGTCCGGCCCCGGTAACAGCATCAGATTCATGAACCAGGGCGTAATTAATACGCCCAGCCAATCTTCGCCAAAACGATTGAAGCCAACGGCCTGCACCGAGAGCGAGGCGTTGATTACCGGCAAATCGCGCATACGTTTGTCCAGTATTCCATTGAATGTCGTTTCCAGCGTATATTTGATCTGTTTGTTATCCAGCCACATCATGATTTAGCGTAGGGCGTGCCATGCGCGCCAACAGGTGGAATTGACCTCGTTCCCACGCGCTGCGTGGGAACGCATTGCGGGACGCGCCGCGTCCCGATTTGTCCTACTTGCATTTTCGACGCGCTAACCGCGACTCGCGGCGTAGCGCGCCTTGACTGCATTCCCACGCAAGCGTCCCTGCCAAGTTAAGAAATACGCTGGTTCCCAAGCTCCTGCTTGGGAACCCAGATAACGAAGCTCCAGCTTCGCGAGACGGGAAGCTGGAGCTTCCCGCACCGAATTCCCAAGCTGGAGCGTGGGAACGAGGTTTTTCTTCGAATCTTCATGCTTATATGTCTTCGTGCTGAGTAAATACCCCGACACAACATAATCACTCATCCAGCACCAAAAAATCCTGTTTTTTGCTGTCGCACTCCGGGCAGCTCCAATGCTCCGGCAATTGCGAAAAAGCCGTGCCGGGCGGCATTTGCCAGACTTCATCGCCAATGGCCGGATCGTATACATACCAACAAATCTTGCACTCCAACCGGGTTTGCGGCGGCAACTTCGAAGCATCGCCACCGAAGGCTCCGGCAAAAAAGGTGTCATTCATAAATACACCTTAAGTATCTCCTGCAAACGCTCGCAACTGTCGGTAATGTCTTCCGGCGAGGCGCAGGCCACGCTGGGCACGTCGCTGACTTCCAACGTGTTGAGGATCAAAGTGTCCTCCGAATTGAAATACTGCACCCACCAGACGTGCTGGGTGCCGGTAGCGGTGATCCGGCAGTTGCCGTAGCCTCGGGACAATATCGTCACCGAGCCGCCGCCCAGGCGTTTTGCCAAAAACTCCAGATCCTGTTCGGTCTGCGGCAATAGGCTCAAATTGATGGTATGCACCTCGCCGCCCGGCCGGTATTCGGCGATTTTGGCGTTGAGTTCGGTCAGCAACGGCGGTGCATTCATCACGCCCGGCGGTAGTTCTGCCCAACCGGTATCGATTTGCGCTGCCGTACCGTTAAAGGCCGATTTCGAGAGCTGCTGCGGGATAATGCCGACCTCCAGCGCATCATCGACGATTTGCCTTTGGGCGTTGAGTTGTTGCAATCGCCAAACTCCGGCTAGCACCGATTCCTGAATACGGATGTTTTGCTCGCCGGAACAAATCACGCTGACTTCGCCTTCGCCGAGCAGCTCGTCGATAAAGCGCCGGTTACCTGCGTCCAATTGCGTCAATTCGATGGGCGCTGAAATCGACGGAAACGCGGCCAGATTCTGCTGTAATTGCTGCAAGATACTGTGAGCCTGCGCCAAATCCTGCGCGTTTAAATCGGTCGAAATCTGCGGCATCGCATAGGTGGTCATTTCCTGCGGCATTTGCAGGTATTCCAACGCGACGCCGTCTTGTTCCGCCGGTTGGCTGCCTTGTCCGAAAATCGGGAGTGATATAGAGGTCATAATGATCGTGGGTTATATTTTAGTAGGGCGTGCCATGCGCGCCTTTTGCAAGGTTTGAAGGTTTTTTGTGCATCTCGCGCGCGGCGCGCCCTACATTATTCAATGCGCACCGCCGCATACTTTATCCAAATCGAAGCCGGGCGGTTGTCTGGGCGTGGCGGCCAAAATCTCAGCGGTTTCCTGACTATATTCATACCAGTTGCGGATGCCGGTGATGACGCCCAAATACTCGCCGTTACGCAGAAACACCAGCGATGGCCAGCCGGTAAAGCGAAACCGGGCCTGCAATTCGCGTTCGATAGGCTTGGCGATGACTGCCGCTTGCAACCGACCGCTAAACGCTTTGCTCAATTCCGGTAAAATCACTGCGACATCGTTGCTTTCAGGAAACTGGACGGGATCGTTACAGAAGAACAGCACGACAGTTTCATTGCCGTAAACAAAATGATCGTAACTGTCCGTATCCAACAACGGATAACCGTGGCGGGTTTGCAATTGCTCAAGCAGCGGTGATGTCATGATTTTAAAAACTCCGGTAGTGTCGGTTCCCTGCCGATCAAATCGGCAAACAAATGGTCTATTTGGTTGTCGCCCTGCATTGCCAGCCGCATGGCTTCCAGCGCATCGGCAATTTGCCGGGCTTTTTGTTCGCTGAGCACTTCTCGGGCAGTGTCCAGAAAAACCAGCAGCCAGGTGCCGACCGGTTGCGGGCCAACCAGCATCGTGTCGACCAGGCTTTCCTGACCGCGATAGCTACAGCGCGCCGATTCGCCATGCTGTTCGACAACTTGCATCGGGATACCGATACACATCAGTATTTACCCCGGTAATCGACATCGACTTGCACGGTGTGCTCGTCAGAAGATTGCGGCGGACGCAACTCAACCCCCTCAACCAGCAAAACCCGGTCGTCTCCGATACGGCAGGCCGCGTCGGCAGTGGGCCGTTCCTGTTCGTAACGCTGTATGTTCAGCACCGGGTCGGCCAAGTCACCATCGCTATTGATTGCTTCCGCTTTAATGCCGAAAACTTGCAGATAATCGATTGTCATATCTATAGCCGGTTGAATTTGCGCCTTAACTATTGGCCGCAAGCTGCCGCCGTAGTCGTCCAACTCCTCGGGCTGTACGCCGATCAACAGCAAATGCTGCGGATAGCTGCCCAGCATTTGCGCCATCGCCAGCACTTCCTGAAATCCGGTTTGATGCAGACTCATTTTTTTTGCGCCGAGGAAATTCGGCACGTCATCATTTTCGATCCGTTTTAGCGTACCGGGCGGCAGGTCGTAATCTACGGCATCGAACACGATCAACACATCTGCAGCCTGGACATGCTCGACCAGATAAACGCCTTGAGTGCCGCCGTCCATGACTTTGACTTGATCGGGGAAACGGTAGCTTTTTTGCAGGCGTTCGATTACCCGAACGCCGAAGCCTTCGTCAGCCCAAAGTACGTTGCCTATGCCTAGCAGTAAAATATTCATGGTTGATCCTGGATAGTTATTTGTCCACGGAAGGCACGAAAATCACGAAAAATAAATAGAACACTGGTCACGCGGGTTCCCAAGCTCCCGCTTGGGAACCCAGTCAACGAAGCTCCAGCTTCGCGAGACGGGAAGCTGGAGCTTCCCGCACTGAATTCCCAAGCGGGAGCTTGGGAACTAGCGGAACTGTTACGCTTTTTTTCGTGTCTTTCGTGCTTTTCGTGGACAATATCAATGCGCATCGTCTACCGGTTTATCATCCTTGAAAGTGCGCCAACCGGTCACTATCGACGACAAAATACTTTGCCTGGACAGTTTATCCTCGCGCACCGCGACATAAATGTGAGCCAGCACAAAACAAACAATCAGCCACATAATCAAGTGATGCCAGCTGTGCAGGTTTTGGCTGTCGCCGAAAATAGGCAGCACCCAACTGCTGAACAGTGCATGTTGCCAACTGCCCTGCCCTGTGCCTTCTCCGTATAGCGCAAAGCCGGTAATGATCATGAACACGATGCCCCAAACGAACACAAAATGCATAAACAGCACCGCCAAAGGATTATGGCCTATGTATTTTTTGGGCTCTTTGACCAGAAAGGCATACCACAATATTTCATGGCCAACGCCTTGCCAAAAATCCCGCGACAATAACGGCGGCATAAAGATTTGCCGGGCATGCTCGTTACCGGCATACGCCCAGTAAGCCCGAAACAGCAGGCCTATCGCTAACAGGTATCCGGCAGCGAAATGCAGGAATCTGACGTAGCCCATCACGAAATGATCGGACGCTTCACCGCCCACCGATGCGAGCGGCGAGGCGATTAAATAGCCGGTTACGGTCAAGACGACAATGACCAAGGCATTCAGGCTGTGCCATAGCCGTACCGGTTTTTCGTAGACGTAGACGGGTTGAGATATTGAGGTTGGCTCAGTCATGGCAATTTCCTATGCGAGCAGCAACCAAGCACCGATCAAGCCGGTCATGGTCCCGTAAATGCGGATCAAACCGGCCGCATTGATGCCCCTTGCGATTAAGCCCAAAGCCAAGCCGGAAAAATGCAAAACCGCAGTGCCCGATACAATCCCGGTGATATACGCATAGGCCGAGGCGGCAACCGGCATTTCACCCCCGTGTGCCAGCCCGTGCGTCGCGGCAAAGACTGCAATCGACGTCAAGATCATCGCCTTGGGTAATCTCGCCGTTACCTCATTCCCACGCGCTGCGTCCCGTATACGCAGCAAGACGTTGGTCGTGACTCGCGGCGCAGCGCGCCGATACTGCATTCCCACGCAGCGCGTGGGAATGAGGGGAACTCCAGCTTGGAAATTCGGCATGAGAATCTCCAGCTTTCTATCTCGCGAAGCTGGAGCTTCGTTAACGGGGTTCCCAAGCTGGAGCTTGGGAACCAGCGCATACTTAATGGCAGTGTCTTTATGATCGTTGGGTAGCTTAGCCGCGCCGAAACTAAGCGCTATGCCGACCAACACCAGCGAGACAAGAATGCCCGTTTCGACATATGCAAAACCCAATCCGGCTAAGCCGAACAGCGCCCCTACGATCATAAATGATAAAAATACGCCAATCGCCTGCTGGGCAAGCAAACGGCTTTGGCTGCTCGCCCATAACCCCAAACCCAGCATCACCAAAAAATGATCCAAACCTAAAAACGGATGCTGGAAACCGTGGCTAAAACCGTCAGTCGGCAGCAAACCGGTATGTGCCGAGGCGGCCTGGGAAAAAGCGACAAGACCTGCGACCACTATAATTTTTCTCATAAACCTGCTCCTCAGCGAACTTTGACTTGGGTTAATTCTGTGCCGTCCGGGCTGATGATATGCGTCGAACACGCCAGACAAGGATCGAAACTGTGCAATGTGCGCAAAATCTCCACCGGTTCTTCTGGACGTTCCACTTTGGTGTTCATCAATGCGGCCTCAAACGCTCCGATATTGCCTTGCTCGTCGCGCGGCGAACCGTTCCAGGTGGTCGGTACCACGCATTGATAATTGGCGATTTTGGTGTTTTCGATTTTCAGCCAATGGCCCAACGCGCCGCGCGGCGCTTCGGTAAAACCGACGCCTTTGACGCTGCTCGGCCAGGTTTCGGGATCCCACTTGGCAACGTTCGCGGTCGCCAAATCGCCGGATTTGATATTGGCGACCATCTTGTCCATGAAGTAGCGCATTTTGCCTGCCGCCCATTGCGCTTCCAAGCCTCTTGCCGCCGTCCTGCCCAAGGTCGAGAACAACGCGGTAACCGGAACGTCCAGCGTCTTTAATACAAAATTGATTTGCTCGGTAATTTCCTTGTTGCCTTGCGCATAGCCGATTACGTAGCGCGCCAACGGGCCGACTTCCATCGCATGGCCGCGCCAGCGCGGGGCTTTGATCCAGGAATATTTCGCCGCTTCGTCCAGCTCTTTGATATGGGTGCGGTCGCCCTTGGTGTTCGGCCCCAGCTTGTAGTTGGGTTCGGTAACGCCGTCCCAGGGATGCAGACCCAGCGACTCATCCGGGTATTTGTACCAGGAGTGCGGGATAAATTCCTTGATTTGCTCGGGATCGGTCAAGTCGACTTCATGGACTTTGCTCAAATCGCCGTTGATAATCGCGCCGCGCGGCATCAATAAATTAGCCGCAGAATAGTCGTTGGCGTTATCGGGAATATCGCCGTAAGACAGCAGGCTTTGTCCGGATATGCCGCCGCCGTACATCCAGCCTTTGTAGAACCCGGCGATAGCCAGCAAATCGGGAATATAAACCTGATCGATAAAATCGATGGTGCGGTCGATAATCGACGACACCAGATTCAGCCGCTCCATGTTGATCGCACCGTTGGCTCCAACGCCGTCGATATTGATCGCACACGGTACGCCGCCGACCAGCCAGTTCGGATGCGGGTCCTTGCCGCCGAAAACGGTGCGGATTTTCATGATGTCTTTTTGAAAATCCAACGCTTCCAAATAATGAGTCACCGCCATTAAATCGGCTTCCGGCGGCAGTAAATAAGCCGGATTGGTCCAATAACCGTTTTTGAACGGGCCCAGTTGCCCGGACTCGACAAACTTCTTTAAACGGTTTTGGGTATCGCGGAAATAACCGGGCGACGATTTGGGATTATGCGGCGAAATCGATTGTTGCAACGCCGAGGTCGCAACCGGATCGGCTTTCAGCGCATTGACCGGGTTGACCCAGTCCAACGCATGCAAATGATAAAAATGCACCAGATGGTCCTGCACCTGCAGGCTTAACTGCATCAGGTTGCGGATCGAGTTGGCGTTTTCGGGAATCTTGATTTTTAGCGCATCCTCGACCGCACGCACCGAGGTCAACGCATGGGTGCCGGTGCAGACGCCGCAGATGCGCTGTACGAACGCCCAGGCATCACGCGGGTCGCGGCCTTTCAAAATCACTTCCAGGCCGCGCCACATCGTGCCGCTGGAAATCGCGTTGCGGATGATGTTGTCTTCGTCGATATTGACTTCGCAACGCATGTGGCCTTCGATACGGGTGACCGGGTCGACGATGACGCGGCGGCCTGCGTCATTCAGATTAAAGCCGTTGGGGGTGTGGGTGACTGTCATTGTTGTTCTGCTCCTGGTTGTTTGGCGCGTTTTAGCGCCGTCAATCCGGCATGTGCGGCAATGCCTAGGCCGACTACGGCGGCTGCGGTGCCGCCGACCGCGTCGGCATTGGCTTCGATACCGAAATCGTTAATATCGGTCAGGCGCTGATAAAAGCCGCCTTTATCCCAGAAACCGTCCTCGGAACAGCCGATACAGCCGTGCCCGGCTTGAATCGGAAACGATACGCCTTCATTCCAGCGCACCGTCGAGCAGGCGTTGTAAGTCGTCGGACCTTTGCAGCCCATTTTGTACAGACAATGTCCTTGCCGCGCGGCCTCGTCGTCCCAATGTTCGACGAATTGCCCCGCGTCGAAATGCGGACGGCGGTAACATTTGTCGTGGATGCGCTGGCTGTAAAACATCTGCGGACGGCCTTGGCGATCCAGAGTCGGCAGTTTTTCGAAAGTCAGCAGATAAGCCACCACGGCGGTCATCACTTCGGCAATCGGCGGGCAACCGGGCACTTTGATAATCGGCTTGTCGGCCAAACCGGGGATTTTATGTACCGGCGTTGCGCGGGTCGGATTGGGTTTGGCGGCCTGAACGCAACCCCAGGATGCGCAAGAGCCCCAGGAAATAATCGCCTTACAGCTTTCGGCGGCGTATTTGAGTTGTTCCACGAACGGTTTGCCGCCGATGATGCAATACATGCCGTCTTCGGCCAACGGCGCGTTGCCTTCCACGGCCAGGATATAGTTGCCTTTGTATTTTTCGACGATTTCATCGACGATGGCTTCGGCATTGTGGCCTGCCGCGGCCATGATGGTGTCGTCGTAATCCAGCGACAGCATCGACAAAATCACATCCTTGGCTAAAGGATGGCCTGAGCGAATAAAGGATTCAGAGCAACAGGTGCATTCCAGCCCATGCAGCCACAGCACCGGAATGCGCGGTTTGGTCTCCATCGCATGGGCGATTTTGGGAGCGAAAGCGGGGGAAAGCCCTAACGAGGCAGCGGTCAGGCTGCAAAACTTGAGAAAACTGCGACGCGTGATGCCCTGCCTGCGCATGACATCGTAAAAGGTTTCAATCATTCAGGAGCTCCTGGCGTTATGGTGACTTGAAGAATGCACGGCCTACAGGCAATCTTCAGTACCGCGTTTCCAAAACGCACGGTCTTGCCAACGACCGCTTTATCAGCTTGGAAGCGCTTATTGTTATTATGCTTAAATCTAACGCAGTGATCGGTAGTTCTCTAACCGACGCTGCTCCGCATAGCTGGAGCAACATCTATGCCGGATTAGCGTCGATCAAGAAACCTTTGTAATTGTGGGAGAAATAATTACAAAAAGAGCCAAGGAAAAAACCAGCTAATGTGCGTTATGCAACAAATGCGACAAAATGAACGGACGGTTGCAAGAAAACTTACATTAGGGCTTTAACTGCTCGCATTCCCACGCAGCGCATGGGAATGCGATAAAAATGAACGGACTATTACAAGAAAGCTTACCTTAGCGATTTAACTTGATACTTATTATGAATCCGGCATTGCGGCCAAACGGTTCTCCAGTTCGGCGTTGACCAACGCATCGTAATGGCGCTGCAGGATAGAGTCGGTAGGACGCGGAAAAAGAGCAGATTCGATTTCGCTTTGCAGATGGGTAAGAAAACTCTGCTTGGATGTCGAATCCACGGGAACTACCAGTTCTGAAGCCGAACAGGAATCACCGGCGGCGGCGTCGGATTGTTGATAAGATTTGGCGGAAGGCCGCACACTGCAACCCACTGGTAAAAAAGCGCATACTGCAATTACAAGCATGACGAGAAACAACAGAGTGACTTCAAACATATTAATACCTCACTATTATTGAAAAACACCAAGTACACACATCAGATGGATGCAGGTATCCCGGCTGCTCTAAATCTAGCAATTAAAATGCCAGTCCATCCTCATAACTAACAGACTGATTATTAATGCTAATTATTTTTTCAAAATGCACAGCCTGATGTTTTTTGAACAATTTGTCAGCAATCCAGCAACAATGTGGTGCAGTTACATAGAAACTCCTGCTCGCTTGTAACGGCTGCGTAGAGAATTTCGGCGAAAGGATTTGATCTATTGTGGGCGCGAATTTATTCGCGTTTTTCAACACTGATCGCGCGAATAAATTCGCGCCCACGACATTAAACTTTCGGTTTCACTTAATGGCCGTGAAGCCCCAGCTTGGGAATCCCACACTTACATTCAACCCAATCACATAAATAGCCTGTCATCAAAACTTAACCGTTCTGTCATTTGATGTTCATGAGTTCGACACGAAACTGACACCTTCATTCATTAAGGTATCCACATCTCTATTTAGCCAAGTGGATACCCATGAAAAAAACAGACGCAGCAATACAGCTCAAACCTTCCAAACGATTGGAATGTTTTGTTATCGCCGGGGATGGTGTGTATGCCGCAGGCCAGCCGGGAGCGGGCGCGGCGGCAGACTCGGAAGCGCTGGTCAAAGAAGCCCAGGCATTGCGTTTCCGTGTGTTTGCCAAAGAAATGGGCGCCAAGCTCAAGACCGAATCGGAAGGTCTGGATTACGATGAGGTGGATAGTTATTGCGACCATTTGATTGTCTATGACAACGTCAATAAAAAAATAGTCGGTTATACGCGCTTGCTTAACCAAGACCAGGCGGAACGCCTTGGCCGTTTTTATTCCCAAAGCGAATTCAATCTGGATCAGGTATTAACATTACCCGGCCGTTTTCTGGAAATAGGCCGAACTTGCGTTGACCCGGATTATCGCGGCAGCGCGGTATTAACAACGCTTTGGTCGGCTTTGGTTCAATACGCGCTTGAAGGACAGTTTAATTATTTGCTCGGTTGCGCCAGCATTACTCCAGGCCCCAGCGGTTTTGCCATCGACGCGGTTTACCGGAATATCGACGCCAAAAATATTGCGCCCTCCTCCCTTCAAGTCACACCCAGCATCCCGGTGCCCAGCGGATTAAGATGCGAACGGGATGAGTCAGGCATTCCTCCTTTGCTCAAGGCTTATTTTCGTTTCGGCGCGGTGGTCTGCGGCGAGCCTTGCTGGGATGAGGATTTTAACTGTATGGATTTATTCATGCTATTACCGCTCGACCAACTGCAAGAGCGCTACAGCAAACACTATATGAGAGGATACCAAGCGGGCAATGAAATCGAAAATACGGCTGTACTATAAACTTTTCCTGATCATTATCCTGTTCGTCAACGGGCTCATTATCGCCGCAGGCATTTTTCCCGCACTGAGTTTTTTATATTCGGCAGGTCATGCAAAAGCCAAACGGGATGCGCTCAAGACCCTGTGGCTGCGATGGTTCAGCGCTATTGTTAACCTGCATATAACCAAGGATGGCGAACTGCCGGAACAAGGCTCAATCTTAATCAGCAATCACATTTCCTGGCTGGACATTATCGTTATCGGCCAATATTTACCGGCCTATTTTGTTGCCAAGAGCGACATTTCAAACTGGCCGGTGATCGGTTATCTGGCCAGACAGGGCGGCACCATTTTTATCCGTCGCGGCGATAAACAGCATATAAAAACTACCGCCGAGAAAATGGTCTGGCTGTTAAAACAAAACAGCAACATTATTGCTTTTCCCGAAGGGACCACGACCAGGGGCGATGAGGTCTTGCACTTTCATGCTTCCTTATTTCAGCCTGCGCTGTTAACCAAGTCGGCTATTCAACCGGTAGCCCTTCAATATCAAGGTACAGCCAAAGAACACGCGCCGTTTGTCGGCGACGATGACTTTGTTCCGCATTTAATCAAAATGCTGACTCTGGATAAAATCGAGGTGCGGCTTAGTTTTCTTCCTGTTATTACCAGCTCGGGGAAAGACCGCCATACCGTCAGCCTTGAGACAAGAGAGAGGATATGGGGAAAAATTTCAGAAGGTTTACCGGCGGATAATTCGGCTCAACAGCGTTTAAAATCATCTCAAGGTTAAATTCATCACCCTGTCATGAGCCTGCTATAAGCTTGCAACAGTTATAACGTTAACCACAGGATGCGCTATGAAAATTTTAAGTTTAATGAAAATTGCTGATATTTTTACCGTTGGAAATCTGTGCTGCGGCGTCCTTTCGATTTTGTTCGCCATCGACGGTTCTTTTTACTTAAGCGCCTTGCTGCTGTTTTTGGCGGTGGTGTTTGACGTGCTTGATGGAAAAATAGCCGGTCTACTGCATCAAAAGAATCTTTTCGGCAAACAAATCGATTCCATGTCTGACCTGGTATCCTTTGGCGTTGCTCCCGCCTTGTTATTTTACTCGCTGAGCTCTCCCGGAATTTTAGGCATCGCAGTGGCTTTGTTCTTTGTCGCCTGCGGCATGCTTCGGCTTGCCCGCTATAATATTTCAGAAGGAACGGGCTTCGAAGGCGTGCCTATTACCGTGAACGGCGTCCTGTTTCCGGTCCTTTTCCTGCTTTTTGGCAGCTTCCCTCAAAGCCTGAATTATTGGCCGATAGTCTTTTTAATTCAGGGTTTCCTGATGATTTCTACTTTTAAAATAGCGCGGATATTCTGATCACCTCCATTGCATGAATCCAGTATGAAAAAAGAATTATTGTCGCAACCGGTTTTTTGGGAAATAGTGCTGTATTTGACTATAAATACTGATTCGGTTTTATGACTGCCATTAAATTCCCTGAACTCGAACAACTTGAACGCATTATTGAGCAATTAGGAGACCGAGCCCAAACCGAGGTCGTAGAAAAGATCCAATACCAGGATCATGAATTCCCCATTCATTGCATTACCCTGGGATCGACTCAGCCCGATGTGCCTGTATTGGCTTTTTTCGGCGGCGTACATGGACTGGAGAAGATCGGTTCCGAAGTGATCCTGTCTTATATGCAGACCATCAGTCAGTTATTGGACTGGGATCAGGAATTCCTGGCCCGGCTGGAAAAATCCCGACTGGTGTTTGTCCCCCTCGTCAATCCGGTGGGCGTTTATCTGGGTACGCGTTGCAATGGCAACGGCGTCGACCTGATGCGCAATTCGCCGGTGGAAGGCATCGGCGCAACCCGTATTTTCAGCGGCCACCGCATCACGCCGCGCCTGCCCTGGTATCGCGGCGATGAATCCAAAATGGAAAAAGAAGCGCAAGCTTTATGCCGCGTAGTGCAACAACACATGTTCAATTCTCCGTTGTCGATCGCCCTGGATTTGCACTCGGGATTCGGCATTCAGGATCGATTATGGTTTCCCTATGCCTCGCGCAAGACCCCGTTCGCCTTTATTGCCGAAACCTTGGCCTTAAAAGAACTGTTCGATCGTTGCTATCAACACCATATCTACAGGATTGAACCGACCTGTCAGGAATATATGATTAACGGCGACCTGTGGGATTACCTGTTCGATGATTTTGTGCAACGGTTCGAAGCCGAACGCTTGTTCCTGCCGTTGACACTGGAAATGGGCTCATGGCTTTGGTTGCGCAAGAGTCCGATGCATCTGTTCTCGCGGCACGGCTTGTTTCATCCGTTGCTGCCGCACCGCCAGCAACGGATTTTTCGGCGGCATTTCATGCTGTTTGATTTCTTATTCCGCAGCCTTTTGTATCCGGAACAATGGACACAGCTGAAGCCGCGGCAAAAGGCGGCCTATGAAAAAAAGGCCTCAGGTCTTTGGTATGAATAAAGCGCCGGGAAAAAACTGGATACTGCTGAGAGGTCTGGCGCGCGAGTCGGGGCATTGGGGCGCTTTCGTTCCGCTTTTAAAATCGGCATTTCCGGATGCTCAAATAACGCTGCTGGATTTACCCGGCACCGGTTGTTTTCATCGGGAAACCAGTCCATGCACAATCAAGGCGATAACCGACAGCGTGCGTCGCGATGCCCTCGACAAGGGCGTCATACAACAACCGGCAACGATTCTGGCGCTTTCGCTGGGAGCGATGGTGGCCTGGGAGTGGATGCGCAGCTATCCCGAAGACATCTGCGGCGCAGTTTTGATGAGCACCAGCTTTGCCGATGTGAGTCCGTTTTATCAGCGGCTACGCTGGCAAAGTTATAGCGACTTTGTCGCATTGGCGATAATGCGTGACGTGCATAAGCGGGAATCGGGGATTTTGCGGTTGACCAGCAACCGCCGAAATCAGCGAAAACAGACCATTCGCGCATGGGAAAATATACAAAACAAACGCCCGATAAGCCTTAAAAGCAGCTTCCGCCAGATTATAGCGGCGGCAAGCTATCGGCCCGGCGACATAAAACCGAAGCAGCCGGTTTTATTATTAAACGGATTAGGCGATCGCCTGGTGGCACCGACCTGCTCAGAGGCGATACACAAAAAATGGGATCTGGAACTTCGAAAACATCTATGGGCAGGCCACGACCTGACTCTGGATGACGGCGCGTGGGTGGTATTGCAACTGAAAGAGTGGCTGGGGCAAAAGACGACGTAGGGCGTGCCATGCGCGCCTTCATGGCTCCCAAGGCGCGCACGGCACGCCCTACAACGGATGCACGTTAACCCGCGAAAACAACCCATCCCTAACCCGCCACACCGCAGCAAAATCCAGCTTCTCCCCTGAAAACACCAACTGCTTGTTTTGTGTAATCTGCTGTTGCTTGAGATACTCGCTGACATTCATCCAACGGATAACATCCTCGCCGCGCATTTCATCATGCTGGCGCACCACCAAATACACATCCACAGGCTGGTTTTGCCAATACTGTAAATGCCGCTCATTTTTCACCGTGAAAATTTCCTTGTCGTCGCGTTTACGGCAGCGCAAATACGAATTGCCGCTTTTAAGTTGCACATAAATTTTCCTGCCGCTGGCGCTACCGGTTTTCGGGTCTTTAAATTCCACTTCGCCATCAATGCCATAATCAAACATTGTCACAGGTCGGAAAATCGCGTTGGCATCGGCGCAAATGGTCAGCATGTGCCCGATCAAGCCCTGCTCTTCAGATTGAGTATCGCGCTGTTGCCGTTCTGTTTGCTCCATAAGCAACACCTTGCGCGCCACCGGATCGGAAGCCAAGCGCTTTTCGATGTGATCCATGAACGATACCGGATTATCGCAGCCCTGACAGGTAATAAACTCTTTGCCCGTTTCCTGCCGCTTTTGCACCATCGTTAAATCAGTCACCGGCTCACCGCAATCGCAGACATAACGCCGCTGCCGCTGTAACTCACGGGCATGTTTGGCAAGATGGCGATGCACAAACTCGATAAATACCAGCTTCAATTCATCAGGCACGCCGGTTTCAAAAAACACGCTGATTTTTCCCGCACCATCGCCCAATTTCTCAAACACCATACCGACTGCTTTACCGGTGCTGGTGGTAAATTCCGCCGCGTTCTGCCACAACTCCTTTTGGTCGAAACTGCGGCTATACCAGAGCCGCACCACCAGCGTGGTGTATATCGATTGCAACTCGCCGCTGAACGTGTAAGAAACAAAAATTTCCGGGTACTTCGGAATGTCGCGGTCGCGGCGGTATTGCGACGGAAAAATCAACAGCCACTGCCCGTCTTCACATTCTCGCATACACAACGAACTGTCCAGCAACATTTGCAGCAATGCGCGCAGCAACAACTCCTCATCCGGGCGATGCTGCAAACGCTCCACGCCGGTAAAATCAAAATCATCGCTAAAAACCGCCTCTTCGCTGACGCAGCCGATTTCATCCCGATGGCAACGCGCCGCCCGGATCACTGCTGCGGCATAACCGTTCAACAATTCAGGACGCAGTAGCACCAAATCGCCAAACTTTAACGGATGCAGTAAACCGTGATTCGCCAACAACGTCACGGCCGTGCGCATATCGGCTTCGGTGATAGCTTCATTCGGCAATGCTTGCTCCAAGCGTTGCGCTAGTTCTGCAAAACGCAGTAAGCGAATATCCCCATCGTCACGCAAAGCCACCAGCGCATTTTTAAGTGCCGCCAACAAACGTGGGGTCGATGTCCACGGCAGTTGATGCCAGGGAATATGCCGGGCGATCAGTTGTTTCAGTGCCGAAGGCCTGTTGCCGTTCATGCTGTCCGAACACAAATCGCCACGCTTGGCGCTGGTTTCCAGAAAGCCTGCAATGCCGTGTTCTAGTAAAAAACGGTCGATTTTTTTCTGACTGAGCTTCATGCCGCCCACATCCAAGCGCGTGGCAATCAACAGTTTAGCCACTTCGCGTCGTCGGTCATTACTAGAAACTGCCGTAGACAAGGCTTTTAGCCAATCGCCCGCTTCGGCAAACGGGTCGTCCTTTTGCGGATTAACCAGCAGTAAGGCCAGCGCGGTTTCTTCCAGATAAAGCTGGTGTATCAGTCGGTAATCTTCTTGGCCGGCTAAATCCCATAGCAATGCCTCCCGCTCAATAACTAGACCTTCGTTTGTGGTGGGCAGGCTGTCGCCTTCTGTATCCGGTAAATCCAGATGCCACACGTTCATGCCGTGTGTGGATTCGGGTATGACATATTCATCATCAATTAAGCGATGCGCCAGCGTGGTTTTGCCTACGGTGCTTTCGCCGATTAATACCACTTTGGCGTTGCTGTAGCGACGGGAGGGTTCAGCAACAGCTTTTAGCGTGTTGAGGCTATAGATATAAATTAACTTATTGGTACCCACTACTAGACGTGAGCCGTCGGGGCTAAAGGTGACGGAAATTGGAAATGAATCCTCATCGTTTTTAATCACCAGTAAACAATCACCCGACTTAAAATCCCAAAGCCGAACTGTCTTATCTTTAAACCCTGTAGAAGCGATGATGCGATTATCCGGGGAAAGGGCGACTGAATAAATTACATCCTGATGTCCCTCCAAGCTCGCGACACAGCACCCCGTTGCCAAATTCCAGATTTTGACGGTTTTGTCTTTAGACCCCGAAACTGCAAACTGTTGGTCGGCAGTCATTTGCACAGAACATACGACTCCAAAATGACCATTAAAACTGGCCAAACATTCAGCAGTATCTAAATCCCAAAGTGTCAGTTTACCGTTAAGGCCACCGATGACTGCGCGTGTACCATTGGCATTTACAGCAGCAGTCCAGATGGACTGCCCAGTTTCAATGGTTTTTAGACATACCCCCGTTTTTATGTTCCATAGCTTGATCGATTTATCGTCATCTACTGCGCCGGAAAGTAGACGTTTACCATCGGCCAGCGCAATTACGGGAAACACTCTACCTGAATGTCCCCTAAGAATATGCTTAATGCGCCCTGTCGGACGATCCCAAATAAGGGTAGTCGTATCAGATGATGAGGAAATAATACTGTTGCCATCGGTTGTGAAGCACACGCAGTTTACGTTGTCCGAATGCCCTTCTAATGTTGCCAGACTAACAGTCGTATCTATAGACCATAACTTCACTTCCATATCATTAGAGCATGAGGCTAACCATGCCCCATCCAGACTGACTGCCACACTGTAATTCCATCCTCTGTGCGCCTGAAACTTTCGCTCCAACACCGCTAGTGGTTCCACCAGCTGCTTGCCTTTGTTATCAGCTTGGTGACCCTGACGTGTTACGGGCTGCTGTATGCCCATACCGACGGTATTAATTGACGGGGTTCTATCGTCAGCCAAACGACAAGCCTCCACCAGCTCCAAAAACGCCATCTCAGCCTCCTGCCGAAAATCCACATACTTAAAACGCCGCAAGCTATCGGGCAACCGGCAATCATCCAGCAGCAGCGGGATAAACCGCCGCCCGACATTGGACGGGTCGCGGAACAACACCGTACTGCGCTCCATCTTCACCCAATCCGAGCTCAACGCATGTTCCGACAAACACAAAACCAATACCCGTGCCGCTTCAAGCCCGTGTTCGACAGCCAGATAAATATCGTCGCCCGGCTTAATCGCCCATTCATCAAACCAGACCCGCAAACCCGCCGCCCGCAAGCGTTCCGCCAAGCTTCGCACCCGTGGCTTGTCATTAACATTGTGGCTCAAGAAAATATCGAAAGAAAAAGCTGTGCTCATGTACATCCTGTCCAGACTCTTTGTGGGCTTTATTGATAAAAAACGCATTGACGTTGTGGCGGACATGATACTTTCGCCGCTAGGCTTTGTCCTAACTTTTATCCTGCGCTACACTGGGGTTTGCGTTATTCTGGCGCGCACGGCGCGCCCTACGGGAGACTGTTATGTTGGATTATCATGACGGCGGACTGTATTCCGTAGGGCGTGCCATGCGCGCCTTTTCGTGGTGTGAATAATCAATACTCTTTTGCTATTTTGGCGCGCGCGGCACGCCCTACGAGGTTGTTATGTCTAATTATCGACGGGTTTATGTGCCGGGTGGGTTATATTTTTTCACGGTAAAGACCTTCCGCAATCAACACTTTCTGACCGATAACGATGTCCGGGCGGCGTTGCGCGAGGGAATTGATTTGACCCGGCTAAGCAAGCCTTTCGACATCGTTGCCTGGGTGCTATTGCCCGATCATTTACATTGCATTTGGCGGTTACCGCCGGACGATGCGGATTTTTCCGCCCGCTGGAGCATCATTAAACGAACCGTTACGCAATGTTGCGGGGAACGCTTGAATCGCCCGGAATGGCTGACTGCACGGCGACGCCAAAGGCAACAAGGCACTCTCTGGCAACATCGCTTTTGGGATCATTTGATCCGCGATGAAAACGATTTCAATCGCCATATGGATTATATCCACTGGAACCCGGTTAAACATGGATTTGCGGACAAGGTCGCGGATTGGCCGTATTCGAGTTTCCACCGGCTGGTGTATAGCGGATGGTATGCTGAAAACTGGGGTGAAAATATTGCTTTCGACGACAGCGATGAACTCGGCGAATAAGGCGCGCACGGCGCGCCCTACTTTTCTTCAATTGTAGACAGCTCTACATCCATTTGGCTGGATTCGCTATCCCTACGGAATGATGGGTACAAAAAATTCGTACCTAAACTGAAATATCCGATAGGGCGTGCCGTGCGCGCCTTTTCAATCTAACCCAATCTAATTATTGGCGCGCACGGCACGCCCTACCTCCTCCCCGCTGTCACGAAATCTTAAACAAACGTTCATGTCTTTGTCATAGAAGAGTTTTATTCTTCGTCCTGAAGGTAAATGCTTTTCATCCCTGCAAAAGATCGTCACCGATTTTTGTAGAGTTTTCCTCTGGAGGATAAAGATATGAAACTGCTCTATTCCATTCATAAATAC
>Ga0208125_100122_pt1 | contig 74765 bp, 63 predicted proteins | sample LakWasM128_HOW14_2_FD_183938 | JGI IMG/M metagenome (GOLD analysis project Ga0208125, IMG submission 183938) | Freshwater sediment methanotrophic microbial communities from Lake Washington under simulated oxygen tension - Sediment Metagenome... | ecosystem: Environmental > Aquatic > Freshwater >...
AGGCTTCGATATCATTCAGTATCCACTCCTGATGCCCCAGCTCTTCTTCGATATACTCCGCTACCGCTTCACGCAGCCACTCATAGCTTTCCGGCAAGCGCGAGCCGCATAGCATCAATAACGGGGTGGTGTGCTTGACGTGATGATAGGCCTCGGTCAGAAAAGCCACATAGGCATCATGGCTGACCTTCCCGGCAGCACCGGCGCGTATCAAGGGCAGGCTGAAAAGCGCCTGGCGTTCTGGTTCTGTTGCTTTTAACAATTCCTCATAAAACGACATCTGCTTTTTCCTCATACATAATATTTATATTGTTGGCATAAACCTGCCAGATAGCTTCCCGCTTTAGACGGCCATTGGCCGTTAACTGGCCGTTTTGCGGCGTGTAGGGTGCCTCCGCAAATAGCCAGCGGCTGACACGTGCATAATCCGGCAAACCGGCATTGACCTCAGCGATCGCCTGATCAATTTCCTCTACTTGTGCGATATTGCCATTGGCATCTTTTGCCGGCACGATCACCGCAATATTCCACGGCCGGGCTTCACCAAACACTGCGGCCTGAGCAATCATGGGCGACAGGTTAAGCTCGCGCTCCACCCACTCCGGCGCAACATTGCGACCGAATGAAGTGATAAACATATTCTTTTTACGCCCGGTGACATGTAGGTAACCATCGGCATCGAGATGCCCCATATCCCCTGTCGCGTAATATTGCTGTGTCGGTTGCGATGCAGCACCGCTATAACCCAGTAAACAGGCGCCTGCCACCAAAATTTCGCCATCCTCGGTAAACTGCAGCTGCACATGTGGCAAAGGCTTACCGACCGTGCCCGGCCGATGGGCATCCACCGTATTGAGGGCAACGACAGAAGCACACTCAGATAGTCCATAGCCTTCATACACGGGCAACCCGACAGCTGCGGCACGCTGTAACAAGCGTGGCGAAACGGAAGCCCCACCCACGGCGACGAAACGCAACTTTTCAGGACGGGCAAAACCGGCTTCCAGCGCCATTACCAGGGCCCGTAGCAACTCCGGGGTAAGCAAGGTGGTTGTCGCCTGTGACTGATGCAGGGCAGCCATCATTTTTGCTACATTAAGCCCGCTTGCCCCACTCAGGCCGACCTCGGCTGCAGGCAGCAAGGTGGCGGTTGCACCGGCCAGCAACGGCACATAAAGCCCGGCGATGTTTTCCAGCAAAGTAGACAAAGGTAATACGCTGAGATGACGGTCTGATGAATCAGCGTGAGTGGCCTGCCGCAGCGATTGCGCAACTTGCAGCATGGCATGTACATCCAGGCAGACGCCTTTGGGGTTACCAGTAGTCCCCGAGGTATAGGTGACCTTGACGGTATTGGCAGGCAAAACGCTGGCATGGGCGCTGGCCAGCGTAAATTGTGTCACCAGCTTGTCCGCTACCTGAAAATGCGTTTTTTCCAACACCTGCTTGCCATGTGCGGCTAACAACTGATTGATCAAAACAGGTTGATCGCTAATGATCCGGTTGATTCCGGCATCATCAATCGCATGGATGATCTGCGCCGGCGAAAAAAAATAAGGCAATGGAATCGTGGCCAAGCCCAACTGTAACGCAGCCATATCCAGCACTGCCCAAGCGGGGTCATTATCCATGGCCACGCCCATTACACTGGTTTGATCGTTTATTGCATAGTCGTTCATGGCTCCCAGTTGCAGCACCACCTGCGCTATTTGCTGCTCTAGCTCCGCATAACTCATGCTGCCGTGCGTGCCCTGCAAGGCTATGCTGGTCGGCGCGGCCTGTGCAGCCTCATGAATTGCGCTTAGGATCAAGTTTTGGCAACTCATGTTCCGGCAGTGTGAGCTCGGGCTGGTTGCGTTCTGGGCAACTGCGTGCATGAGCTTACTCAATTGTGTATTCACCAAAGTAAATAGCCCGCATCCCGATTACTCCTTGCGCCTCACCGCCATCACTTGCGGCTGCTCATCATAGTAGCTGCCCCAGTCGGCGCGTTCGTTTTCAGGCAATGCACTCAACTCGGCATTTGCCAGTACTTCCAGCGGGATATTGAGCTTGGCCAATGAGTTACGCAAGGTTGGAATCCCGGTAAATACCGCCCATTGGGTAGAGGTGCCATGTAAGTACAGGCTCACACTAGACAGCAGGCTGCGTATATTCGAACGATTCGCTACTGCCAGGTTACCCACTTCAATAATGTCCTTGCGTGCGACTTGCTCACCTATAGTTTTAGATAACACCTGCTCAATTGGTTCATTGAGGTAGGCCTCCAGAAACAGCTTGCTTTCATCGGCATGACGCAGGCCGCATACGGCGAGCAATTGACCCTGGCTATCGCGCAAACTCATCAGTTGCGGCATGAAATGCTTGATATCTGCGCCGTAAGCACGCATGAACACATCCCGCACAAAAGCTTCCAGCTCTTGCCGCTCTTCTGCGTATGGTCCGGATAATGTAGTCACAATCTGTGGCTCTCCATGGAGGAGTACTGTTGCTTCCCGGCGCGTGAGGCGAAAGCTTGGGCTTATCTCGGCCCAGGTAGGGAAAACGGTTTGGCTCGCTTGTAGCATGACAGCACTCCATATAATGAATGCTATAAGCTTCGCAATCGTTGTGCCAGTGCTTGGAAAACCATTACATGGCGGCGCCCTTGCGCATAAAGACGCAACAGGAGTAAATATAGTTATTGTTAATAATCAATATGTTGAACCTACACCCCGGCCGCTGAAAGCTCAGCTACAGATAGATTGTGATAAGGCCCTGGTGAATTTCAGACTGGGCTTAACAATAATCCGACTCCGGATTTCATACAAAATTTGCAGGATTATGCCGAAATGCGCATACCAAATCTGCATATTCTATTAAGCCCTCAGTTTTAATGTCCTGGCTTATTACTGAGCAGCACAATCCCGGCTTGGGTTTGATGGGTTAGCAACCCCATCTTCATCCAGCCAGAGCACAACCTTAACGCGGCCATCGACCTTGCATGCATCCACATAACCTATAGCGCCCGGGGTTTCTGCAACAAACCTGAGCATAGCCTCTTGCGAGGCCACCACATGTGGCGGGGAGGTACCCTGGTAGTACAAGCCATTCCAGTATTCGGTCTGGGTTTCAGGCAAGCTACCCAGCACCACTTGTGAAAACTCTTTGCGTAAAGGGTGATCCGTAGGCAAGTTCACTGGCTGCATGCGTTTACCATCGGCCCAATACAATTTTTTGCGCCAATAGATTAGCGAAGTATCCGTGATGCTAAGCGGGCGCACTGCCTGGCTACGCGATACGATGACCGCAAGCACACCGGATTCTGCAGCTGCCGCAGCGGTATGCAATGGCAGCAGCAAGCTCGCCAACAGCGACAAATAAACCAGGGTGCGCATCAGGACAGGATATTCATCAGAATAAAATTGCGAACGAGGCCAGGAAGCCTTTAGGTGAATCGGGTCGTTCTTCATCACCTCCCGCATACTCGAATTTCAATATGCGCGTGGGTGTCATGCGCCATGCAGTCCCCAGCAACCATCTGTCGGCAGAGCCTTCTGCTGGTCGCTTGAAACCTTCCAGCCGGGCAATCGCAAACCAGCCATTTCCCGATCCCTGATCGACGATAGGTGCCACGCCTTGTATATAAGCCCCATTGCCGCCGCCATCATTGTTGCTGTAGAAGCGTTGAAACGCCTCTCCACTGAGCTCCCAGCCATTATGCTTGATCAGCATATCCAGACCGACCATACGGAAACGTTCATTAATGGGTGACTTCTCTGTGAACTCCAGCAAAGAGATTCCCACATTCACCTTGCCTGAGAGTACAAACCTCGCCCCACGTGTATCGCGGAACCTGATTTCATCGGTGTCATGGTCCTGGTCTTGCAGGCCTTCCATGAATACCGTGTACTCAAATGCTTTATTGCCCAGGGGAGCGGCGCCGTAAAGCATCGCCCCATTCACAGAAATAGGGAACAGGCGGCTGGTCGCTAGCGGTCGGGTAGATGTCCACACCAGCGGCGCGGCATGTAGCAGGTTCCAGCGGCCGGCCGGCGTCAGGAAACGACCCGCCCTCAGGTTGACTTGCTCAGACAGGTTGTAATCTAGGTACAAGCGCTCCAGGTCGAATTTGGATTTGTTATCGCTGAACTTATCACGCGAGTCCCAGGTGACAGGCTGCTCAAGCTCGAACTCACCGAAGAAACGCAAACGGCTATCACCTTCCCAGCGGACAATCAGGCTGATCTCATTTAGTGCGGCATCTGTCCTGCCGCCCGGATGGACATTGAAGCCGGTGCTGGCATAACCACCAACGTTAAACCCATCCAGAAATTTAGCCTGGGTACTGGCTAGAGATGCCAGAGGCTCGGCTGTATCGCGCGGCGCGACCTCACCGGGCTCTGCTGCGGCTGGCTTGCAGATACTCAGGGTGGCAGCTACACTGATTGCAGTCAGCAGGCGTAGAACTTGCATAGCTTCTCCATTAATGACCAACCACTGAGTAAGTAAACCTTCAACATGCTCGCATTCTCGCACTGAAACCCATGTTACGAAAAGCGCTACCTATCCGCTTTATCCTGCTCTGTGCATTTTTGCTTGCAGGGCTGCTGCCGACTATCCTCATTGCAAGCCTGGCTTACACCGAAGCACGTAGTGCGCTGAAAATTGAAATTGAACACGACATGCAAACGCGTGCCACGGCAACAGCGGGTGAAGTTGACCGCATGATGTTCGAGCGTCTGCAGAATGTAGCCTCATGGAGCCAGCTCGAAATCATGCAGGATGTGCGCATAGATGATGTAGACAAACGCCTGGCAAAATTTCTGGCGGAACTGAAATCCAGCTATCGCGATGTCTATACCGAGCTTTATGTACTGGATACGCAGGGTAACGTGATTGCCTCTAGCGACCCCGGCCACATTGGCAAGCAATTGGAACAGCCCGAACATTGGCTCAACACCCAGTTGTCACAGAGCAATATTGATATTGCAGTACTTAGCAAGAACCAGCTCCCCATCTCTACCGGCATTGCCAGCGCCATTGATGGTGGCAGTATAGGCACACTGGTGGCAGTGTTCGACTGGCAGCAGATTACGCACATACTCGAAAACTCAATTTCCGGCCGTAGCAGTGCAGCGCTGTTTGATGATAAAAACCGGCCAATTGCCGTCACATCGCGCTGGCATGAGACACTGGGCTCCAAGAATATCGTTGCCCAGGCCGGTACCGGCGGCTATCAAACATTTGGTGGTTTTTCCTGGAATATACATACAGCCAAGCATCGCTCAGAGGCTTTCGCGCCCATACACCGTATGACTAACATCTTTGTGGGTTTACTGCTGGCAAGCATAGTACTGGCCAGTTTCATCGCGCTACCTGTCGCAAAAAGTATTACGCGCCCGCTTGCCAGGCTGACCGAGTTCGCCAACAACTTTATACGCGCACCCAGCCATGAGCCGCCACCTGCCGGTGGGCCTGCCGAAATCGACAGTATGTCGCAGGCCTTCGGCAAAATGATCAGCGACCTGGAGCGCTCCAAAGAGAACCTCACTCGTGCCGCCAAATTGGCAGTAGTGGGTGAAATGGCCGCGGCCATGAGCCACGAAGTGCGTACCCCGCTGGGCATTCTGCGCTCGTCTGCCCAGCTATTGCTACGTGAGCCCAAGCTAACTGAAGAGGGGCGTGAAGTATGTGGTTTTATCATTACGGAAACCGAACGCCTGAACAGGTTGGTCAGCACACTGATAGACTCCGCGCGTCCGCGCGCGCCGGAATTCTCGCCCGTGGATATTACCGAACTGGCCAGGCACACTGTCGCCATGCTGACGATGCAGGCGCAGAAAAAAAATATCAGCCTGAATTGCGATTCAACTACGCCCGCGATGGCTAGTTGCGATGCCGAGCAGATCACGCAGGTGCTGCTCAACCTGCTGCTAAATGCCATACAGGTTCTGCCTGAGGATGGACATATTGTCCTTTCCATCAGCCAGGCTGCCGACTATGTCCTGCTGACCGTGGCCGACGATGGTCCTGGCGTTCCTGAAGACCAACGCAAACAGATTTTCGATCCATTTTTCACCCAGCGCGCTGGCGGCATAGGCTTGGGTCTGGCGGTTGTCAGGCAAATTGTTTTGGCACATCATGGTGAAATCAGCGTGCATGAAAGCCCCATGCATGGCGCGGAATTCCGCCTGAAACTGCCTGTTTCTGTGGCGCTCTCATTTAACAACTAACACTAAAGAAGCTGAACCTCTTCATGAGCCAATTAAAACGTATCCTCGCTGTTGATGACGAACCCAGCATGCGGCGCCTGCTGGAGATCAGCCTGAAACAGGCCGGTTACCAGCCCATACTTGCCAAGGACGGCTATGAAGCCATCGCCATCTTGCGCCAGGGGGGAGCTGATCTGGTAGTGAGCGACTTGCACATGCCGGGCATGGATGGCCTGAAACTACTGGAAACCATGCGCAAGGAAAGCCTTGAAATCCCCGTGATCATCGTCACCGCGCAAGGTGAGATCGCCACAGCCGTGCAAGCCATGAAGCTGGGCGCTTCCGATTATATTTTGCGTCCGTTCGATCTGGAAACCCTTGAAATCGCCATCATCCGCGCACTCTCGGTAACGCGCCTGAAAATTGAAAACCAGTTCCTGCGCGACGAAGCCAACCGCGACACCAATAACCTGCTGGGCAACAGCCTGCCCATGCAAAAGCTGCAACTGGCCATCAGCCAGGTAGCGCCAGAAAAAGCAACCACGCTGATAATCGGCGAGACCGGCACCGGTAAAGAGCTGGTCGCCCATGCCATCCATCAGCTTTCACCGCGCAAGGACGCGCTCTTTGTTGCCGTGAACTGCGCGGCCATTCCCTCGGAAATGCTCGAATCCGAACTGTTCGGCCACGAACGCGGCGCCTTTACCGGTGCGGTGAAAGAACGTGTGGGTAAATTCGAGCTGGCAGATGGCGGCACTTTATTTCTGGATGAAATCACCGAAATGCCGATTTCACTGCAGGCCAAGCTGCTACGCGCCTTGCAGGAAGGCGTGATAGAGCGCCTGGGCAGCAATCGCCCGCTGGATGTGGACATCCGCGTGATCGCCGCCACTAATCGCGACCCCCTACAAGCCATCCGTGACGGTAAATTGCGCGAGGATCTTTACTACCGCCTCAACGTGTTCCGCCTGGACCTGCCGCCGCTACGCGAACGCGGCAGCGATATCGCCCTGCTGGCCGCGCACTTCCTCAAGCGTCGCAACCTGACGCTGACTGATGCCGCCATGCTCGCATTACAAAGCTACCCCTGGCCCGGCAATGTGCGTGAACTGGAAAATGTACTGGAGCGTGCAGCCATCGTCTGCAGCGGCCAACCCATCAGCCCGCAACACCTGCCTGCCGACATGCTGGCCAAGACCGGTTTAGCTCCGGGCAATGTCACTGTGGCAACAATGCAACAAACACCCCCTGACACCCAGGAACCCAACGTGCTGTCCATGCCCATCGCGGTTGAAACACTGGAAAGACAGTTGATAGATGCCGCGCTGGCGCAATGCAACGGCAACAAGAGCCGCGCGGCCAAGCTGCTGGAGATCAGCGAGCGCTCGCTGTGGTACAAGCTCAGCCAATACAAATTGAAATAGAAGGGCCTGCTTTAGCCCATTCATGTCAAGATTTTTAGGCCTGATTTTCTGGAGCCAATGATGTAGCCCACAGTGATGTCCAGAATGCAAAAACACATGAGTTCAAACGATCCAACTCAGGAAACGAAATCTGCCCTACTTTCTCTCGGTCTCTGTATTCAACCTCTTGAAACTCAGCAGTAAAGGTGCCATGCGATATGGCATTCCGAATGTGCCGCACCTGATCATGAGAAAAAAGATCAAGAAATGCTCGAAGATGTGCGTCTGGATTTGGAATTGATTGTAGGACTTTCAATATATCGTCGGGACGCATGAACACCAGCGATACCCAAGAACGGAAAACTATAGAGGAAGAGTGAAGACTTTCTGCGCGCAACAGACGATCAACAAATGGATCACTAATATTTGGGCAGGGAGGCAAGATTTTTTGTGCCAGTTCATCGTTGTCTCGAAGTAGCATTAAAGTGCTCGCAAGGCTCCAGAAGGTAACCCCCTGTCTTAGACGTTTTTCAAAAGGTAAGAACTGGATTCGATATGGCTGTAAAGACTTCAATAGACCATCGGAATCATGCTCGTAGCGTTTGACTTCAATCAGTGCAGTATCCAGTGAAGGCTCAATCAGTCGTCGCATTGCCTGTTCTTTCTTTTAGTAAGTTGTCATTTGCATACTAATTCAACAAAAACACCTACACAAACAATACCTCAGCAGTTACACAAGCATAATAGATTTTTCTATCCAGCCGCTTGACAGCGTTAACTTAACGTTGTTTAATTAACATCGTTAAGTTAACAGATTAACCCCTACATGCCACCAAAACCCAAAACCGAAGAAGAGCGTTTAAAGCTGCGCCAGCTTATCCTTGATGCTGCGCGCGAGCTTTTTGTAGCGCGCGGGGTGGATGCGGTAACCATGCGCGAAATTGGCCGGCTTATCGGCTACTCCGCCACTGCAATTTATCTGCACTTCAAGGATAAGGACGCGATTATTCGCGCCATCTGCGATACCGATTTTCTTGCGCTGGCTTCCGGCCTCAAGCAGATTCTGCAAATTGCCGACCCTGTAGAACGCATAGTCGCGCTGGGTTCCGGCTATGCCAGATTCGCACTTAGCCACCCTAACCATTACCGCATGATGTTCATGACGCAGCGCCCGGCGTGCGACCCTGAAATATCAGAGGTGCAACAAGGCAACCCCGAACAGGATGCTTATGCCAACCTGAAGCATGTGGTGCAAGAGGCTTTCGACCAACAGCTTTTTCGCCTCGAGCTCACCGACCCTAACTTGATCGCGCAGACCATATGGGCGGGGATACATGGCGTGTGTTCGCTGGAAATAACGCTGGCAAATGACACCTGGGTGAACTGGTGCGACATAGAAGCACGGCTGCATGTAATGCAGCAAACCCTGATCAATGGACTTTTAAGAGCACCCGCACCATGAGTTTAAAATTTCTCGTTTTGAGCATTAGCACCAGCCTGATACTGACAGGCTGCAAAAAACCCGATGAACCGCCGCCTGCGCCCAGACCTGCGCTGGTGATGACCATTTCCGACGAAGGTGCCAGCACGGGCATGACGCTGGTGGGCGAGGTAAAGCCGCGCTATGAGTCGGCGCAGGGCTTCCGGGTTAACGGCAAGATCATAGAGCGCAAAGTCGAGATTGGCGCCAGCGTTAAAAAAGGCCAGTTGCTGGCGCGGCTGGATAGTGCCGATGCCAACCTGGCAACGCAATCGTCTATCGCCGACGTGAGTGCCGCAGAAGCGCAATTGGCACTGGCCAAGGCCAACCTGGAGCGCCAGCGCCAGCTGATAGAAAAGAAATTCATCTCACCTGCCGCGCTGGATAGCTATGAAGCACAATACAAATCGGCCAGTGCGCGACTGCAGCAAACCCGCGCTCAAACCTCGGTAAACGCCAACCAGTCGCGCTACACTGCGCTGACTGCAGACCGCGATGGCATAGTCACCGATATCCGGGCGGAGCCAGGCCAGGTGGTGAGTGCAGGAGAAGTGATTGCTCGCATAATCGACCCGACCCAGCTTGAAGTGCACATCCCTGTGCCGGAGTCTCGCATCAGCACGATTGCAGTCGGAGATGACGCCACCATGCGGCTGTGGGCCAAGCGTGAAAAAATCTATGCGGCGAGGATACGCGAGATTGCCCCGGCGTCCGATGCCGTGACGCGCAGTTTTCTGGTCAAAGTCACCCTGCTAAACCCGGATGCCGAGGTACGCCTGGGCATGACAGCCGGGGTAAAACTCAGCAAGGACGATACGGGTGCAATACTCGTCCCAAGCAGTGCCGTGACCCAGGTAAAAGGTAACGCCACCGTGTGGCTGGTTGATAAAAATAACGGCAAGGTAAGCCCACAATCCGTAGAAGTCAGCAGCTATCGCGAGGACGGTGCGCTGGTCACCGCCGGACTGAAAGTTGGCGACACTGTTGTGACGGCCGGCGTAGAAGCCTTGCAGCCGGGGCAACAAGTGCGGCCTGTAGAAACAGGTGTAGCACATGAAACAAAGCTGCGCCCTGTAGAAGTAGGCGCGGGCCTGGCTGAAAAAGGCGCCAGCAAGTGAGGAAATTCAACCTGTCAGACTGGGCACTTAAACACCAGAGCCTGGTGCTGTATTTCATGATCGTGCTGACCGTAATCGGGCTGGTTTCATACACCAAGCTCGGCCAGTCGGAAGACCCGCCCTTTACCTTCAAGGCCATGATCATACGCACCGGCTGGCCGGGCGCCGATGCCAATGAGGTGGCATTGCAAGTGACCGACAAGCTGGAAAAAAAGCTGCAGGAGGTGCCGCATCTTGATTACGTTTCCAGCTACTCGCGTGCTGGCGAATCCGTCATCGTGTTACGCGTCAAAGATTCCACCGCGGCCAAGGATATCCCCGATGCCTGGTACCAGGCCCGTAAGAAAATCAGCGATATACGCAACACACTGCCCGCGGGCATAGAAGGGCCAAGCTTTAACGACGAATTCGGCGATGTATACGGCAATATGTACGCGCTCACCGGCAAAGGCTACAGCTATGCCGAACTGAAACGCCAGGCGGATGTGATCCGTGCCGAGCTGCTACACCTGCCCAATGTGGCAAAAGTGGATTTCTTCGGCGAGCAGAAACAGCGCTTGTTCATCGAGCTTTCCAACGCCAAGAACGCCACGCTGGGGGTAGATACCGCTACGCTCATCAATGCCATCCAGGCCCAAAACCCGGTGCTGACCAGCGGCGCATTCAATACCGAAGCTGAGAGCATCCGCGCGGTCGTCAGCGGCCGCTATAAAAGTATCGAAGATGTAGAGAATATGCATTTCCGGGCGGCCGACCGTGACATCCGGCTGGGCGATGTGGCAAAAGTCTATCGCGGCTATCAGGACCCACCCACGCAAACCGTGCGCTACATGGGGCAACAGGCCATGTTCCTTGGTGTTTCCATGGCCGCTGGCGGCGACATCATCGCACTGGGTGACAAGCTCGATGCCACCATAGATAAAGTCTCCAAGCAGTTACCCGTCGGGCTGGAACTGCACACTGTCACCTCGCAACCGCAGGCGGTGCAGCGCTCAATCCAGGAGTTCGTGCGCTCGCTGACTGAGGCGGTGATTATCGTGCTGGCGGTCAGCCTGCTCTCACTGGGCTTGCGTACCGGGCTGGTGGTGGCCATCACCATCCCCATCGTGTTGGCGATTACCTTTTTGTTCATGTATCTGTTCGACGTCGGCCTGCACAAGATTTCACTGGGCGCGTTAATCCTAGCGCTGGGCCTGCTGGTGGACGATGCCATTATCGCCGTGGAAATGATGGCCTCCAAAATGGAGCAGGGCTGGGACCGCGCAAAGGCAGCTTCCTATGCCTTTACCAGCACCGCCATGCCCATGCTCACCGGCACGCTGGTTACTGCTGCCGGTTTTTTGCCGATTGCCACCGCACAATCCTCTACCGGCGAATACACCCGCTCCATCTTCCAGGTAACTGTGATCGCCTTGCTGGTGTCATGGCTGGCGGCGGTTATTTTTGTCCCTTACCTTGGCTACAAGCTGCTGCCGGACTACAGCAAACATGCCGGCAAACCCTCCCTGCTGGCAAGGTTGATGGGCAAACGTGCAACCACTGGCGATGCCCCGGCCGTGCACACCGATATTTACGACTCGCGCCTGTATCGCAAATTGCGCGCCGCCATCACCAGTTGCGTGCGTCATTACTGGATCGTGATTTTCGTCACCATCGCAGTATTCATGCTCGCGCTGGTCGGCTTCGGCAAGGTACAGCAACAGTTCTTCCCCGATTCGACCCGACCAGAACTGATCGTGGACCTGCGCTTGACCGAAGGCGCTTCATTTGAAGCCACGGATAATGCCGTTAAGAAAATGGAAGCATGGCTCAGCAAGCAAGCGGGGATTGATAATTACGTGGCCTATATCGGTAGCGGCAGCCCGCGCTTTTACCTGCCACTGGACCAGCAGCTGCCACGCAAGAACTTCGCCGAATTTGTAGTACTGGCCAAGGACCTGCAATCGCGCGAAGAGATACGCAGCAAGCTGATCCGTTTATTCGAGCAGGATTTCCCCAACCTGCGCGGTTCGATATTCCGGCTGGAAAACGGGCCGCCCGTGGGTTTCCCGGTGCAGTTCCGGGTATCCGGGCCGGGTTTTGACGAATCCAATTTTGAGCTACTGCGCGAGCAAGCCAACAAGGTAGCGGCAGTGATGCGCGACAACCCTTACCTGAGCAATATACAGACAGACTGGGAAGAACCGATCAAGGCCATCCACATCAATGTGGATCAATCCAAGGCGCGCATGCTGGGCATCACCTCGGCCGAAATCGCCAACTTCCTCAATAGTGCGCTTAATGAGTTGTATATCACCGAGTTCCGTGAAGGCAACGAACGCATAGACCTGGTGGTACGCGGCAACCCGCTGGAGCGCAGGCAGGTATCGCGCATTGCCGATCTGATGATCAAGACCGCCTCCAGGCAGAGTGTGCCGCTAGCCCAGGTGGCAAGCATAGACTACACCTTTGAAGAAGGGCTGATCTGGCGTCGCAGCCGTATTCCCACCATCACCGTACGTGGCACACTGTATGGCCACATGCAGGCACCAGTGGTGTCCAATATGGTGGAAGCAAAGCTGCAAGCCGTGCGTGAGCACCTGCCTGTCGGCTACCATATTGATACCGGCGGCGCGGTGGAAGAATCCGGCAAGGGCGGCGCTTCGGTAGCGGCGGGTGCGCCGCTATTCATCGTAGCGGTGCTTACCATCCTCATGCTGCAGTTGCAAAGCTTCTCGCGCGTTACCCTGGTCTTGCTCACGGCACCACTGGGCATCATAGGCGTGGCGCTGTTCCTGCTGATATTCGACAAACCGTTCGGCTTTGTCGCCATGCTGGGTACCATCGCCCTGTCGGGCATGATTATGCGCAACTCGGTCATTCTTGTTGACCAGGTGGCACAGGACAAAGCAGCCGGCAAGGAGGATTGGGAGGCCATCGTGGAATCCACCGTGCGGCGCTTCCGCCCTATTGTACTGACGGCCGCCGCCGCCATACTGGCCATGATTCCGCTCACCAGAAGCGCCTTCTTCGCGCCTATGGCCGTGGCCATCATGGGTGGTCTTGCGGTGGCTACCCTGCTGACGGTGATTTCGCTACCGGCGCTTTATGCGGCGTGGTATCGCGTGAAAGTACCAAGCTGACTTATGTACCCTGTTTAGCTTAACCACTTACGCTATAATGATTTTTTTGACGAATATTTTTTGAGTTAAAGGCATCTTCCATGAATCTGGAACAATCTTTTATCGGTACAGGCACCCAAGCCGACTTTAATATGCAGCGGGAGCAAGCCCGCTTTAATATGATAGAACAGCAGATTCGCACCTGGGAGGTACTGGATGCCACCGTGCTGGATCTGCTCAAGCAGATTCCGCGTGAAGACTTTGTGCCGGAACAATATCAAGGCCTGGCATTTGCCGACCTGGAAATCCCCATCGGTAACGGCGAGATGATGCTCTCCCCAAAAATGGAAGCCCGTATCGTACAGGCGCTGGATATCAAAAAGACTGACAAGGTACTGGAAGTTGGCACCGGTAGCGGTTACCTGACAGCACTGCTGGCAACACTTGCCAAGCAGGTAGTCAGCTTAGAAATCAACCCCGAGCTGAGCAAGACAGCCCAGCAACGCCTGGCTGCGCATCATATTGCCAACATCAGCCTGCTTGTCGGTGACGCCGCAAACGGCTGGCCAGCCGAAGCGCCTTATGACGTGATTGTGTTCACCGGCTCGTTGCCTGTGACACCAGCGCAAGTGGAGCAGCAACTGGCAGAAGGCGGCCGTATGTTCGTAGTAACGGGCGAGGCGCCAGTGATGGAAGCCACCATGATCCGCCGCATCGTCGGCAACAATTTTAAACGCGACGTGCTGTTTGAAACCTGCATCCCTGCACTCAGCAACGCACCGCAACCAGAGCGCTTTCAATTTTAAAGAGTCTTATGCGCAATATACTCTTCATCAGCCTGGCATTCAGTGTTCTGCTACCGCATCAAGCGCTGGCAGACGATACACAAAACCTGCTGGACATATACCAGCAGGCCTTAAGCCACGACCCAACATGGGCTTCCGCCCGTAGCGGCAACCTCGCCGCACAGGAAAAACTGGAGCAAGGCAAAGCACTGTATCGCCCTACCGTGACCTTCAATAGCAATGCCAACCATTCTGAAACTGACATCAAGTACAACGGTGCCGGTTCGGTGTTCAGGAACGGCGGGCGTGAGTCATTCGAGAGTTACGGTTATGGCGTAAATGTCAGCCAACCGCTATACCGCAAGCAGATCAGCACACAATACGAGCAAGCCAAAAGCCAGGTTACACAGGCAGATAAACAACTGGCCCTGGCCCAGCAAGACCTGATGCTACGTTCTGCCCAGGCCTACTTTGATGTGCTGCTGGCGCAGGACAAGATAGACCTGATCAACGCGCAAAAAGCCGCCATCAACAGGCAGCTGGAGCAGGCAAAAGCCAATTTCGATGTCGGCACCTCCACCATTACCGACGTCAATGAGGCGCAAGCGCGTTACGACCTGACACTGGCACAGGAAATCGCCGCAATCAACGACCTGGAAGTAAAGAAACGTGCGGTGCAGTCCATTATTGGCGATTTACCGCAACGCCTGGCCACGGTTCAGGCCGAGATCAAGCCTACCATGCCGGAACAGAGCGATATGGAAACCTGGGTACAGATCGCCGAGCAGAACAGCCTGGCGCTCAGCATCCAGCAACAGGCGCTGGCGATTGCCATACAAGAGGTCGAGCGTCAGAATGCCGGCCACCTACCAACCCTTGATGCGGTAGGCGGCTACACCGACAGCCGCGCCAATGGCGGTGCCAACGGCTTCGGCAGTGACCTGCAGAATGCCACCATAGGTGTGCAATTGCAGATTCCTATCTATCAGGGCGGGCTGGTCAGCTCCAAAGTACGCGAAGCCGTTGCCAACAAGCAGAAGGCGATGGATGACGTCGAAGTCGCCAGGCGCCAGGCCGATCTGGATACGCGCCAGGCTTACCTCAATCTTGCCAGCAGCGTGGCCCAGGTAAAAGCCTATGAGCAGGCGCTACTCTCCAGCCAGAGCCAGCTCGACTCCACCAACCTGGGTTATGAAGTCGGCATACGTACCAGTGTGGATGTGCTCAATGCCCAGCAGCAATACTACAGCGCCAAGCGCGACCTGCTGCAAGCCCGTTACACCTACCTGCTAAGCACGCTCAAGTTGAAATCAGCCACTGGCCTGCTCAGCGAAGGCGACCTGGTCAACATCAACCAGCAGCTCGCCAGCAACCACTAACCATGAGCCATAGCAGCCTCCCAACCAATCACTGCTTCACTGCCAAGCGTGATCGCAGTCGGCTGGTGTTTGTCGATTTGCAAGTAAAACTGGCGGGCGTGATGGATAGTGGCGCCATGCAGAAAGTCAGCCGCAACTGCAGCATACTTGCGCAAGCTGCCAGCCTGCTCGACATCCCCCAAGTCTATACCGAGCAATATCCGCGTGGACTGGGGCATACCTTGCCGGAGCTGCAGGCATTGCTCGCCACGGCCGCCTGTGTGGAAAAAACTGCATTCTCCTGCAGCGATGAACCCGCATTCAATCGCCAACTTACCGCCGACCACCCGCAGATCATCCTGGCCGGCATGGAAGCCCATATTTGCATCCTGCAAACCGCGCTGGGCCTGCAAGCGCAAGGCAAACAAGTATTTGTAGCCGCCGACGCCGTGATTTCACGCGATCCTGCCAACAAGGCCAACGCGCTGGATAGGCTAAAACAAGCAGGCATTATCGTCACCAATACCGAATCCGTCGTATTTGAATGGCTGGCAGTGGGTGAAGGCGATGCCTTCAGGCAAATCAGCAAGCTGATCCGTTAATCGCAATCCAGTAATCGCAACACCCCGGCACCACCGCTAGAAGCGACTTAAATACCGCCGTTGACTGACTAGATTTGAGCTCATGAACTGGAAAACCCTACTTGTCATCGGCGTGATCGCCTTCGGCGGCTACCAGCACTGGCAGAAGCGCGCCGTCTCTTACGGCCCCGGCGTTGTCGCCACCCAGGAACCAACGCAGCGCAGCGCCGAGAACAACAACACCATCAGCAAGAACGGCTATCAGCTAACCCCATTGCAAGATTTCCGCATCGAAGCCCGCGTGCTCTCCACAGAACATTACCGCATGGACAGGGAATCCGACCTGGCCCCTGTCGATCTGGCGCTGGGCTGGGGCCGTATGTCCGACGAAGCCATCCTCAACACCATCAAAATCAGCCAGAGCAACCGCTTCTACTTCTGGCATGTAGACGTATTTCCCATCCCGCGCGAAGAAATTGAAACGCACAGCGCCAATATGCACATGATTCCTGCGGATAGCCTGGTAGAAAAAACGCTTAAATCGGTGCGTGTGGGACAGGTGGTCAGCGTGAGTGGCTATCTGGTAGAAGCCAAAGCGCCGGATGGCTGGCACTGGAAAAGCTCACTCACGCGCAATGACACCGGCAATGGCGCTTGCGAGCTGGTGCTGGTCAAGGCTATTTCTGTTCGATAGCCCTAGCTGGCTGCCGGGTTCAGCTGTTTTAATTCCTGTTTCATCCATTCGATAAAAAGTCTGGTTCGTGCCGGCAACAATCGTGCATGCGGATAAACCACACTGATCGTACGTGGAGGCGCCTCAAAACTCTCCAGTACAGGCACCAGTTTATTTTGGGCAAGGTAAGGGGCTACCTGATATGAAATAAACATGCCAAACCCCAAGCCTGCCGCACAAGCTTCAATAGCAGGTGCCGCCTGGTTAAAGTCCAGATTACCCGTGACCGGCACGGTAAATGATTTACCTTTTTCATGAAATGTCCACCACGGCCCGGTTGCCGCAGAAAACCGTACGCAATTGGATTTCAATAACTCTCTTGGGTGCTTGGGGGCGCCTTGCCGCTCAAGAAACTCCGGGCTGGCTACCACCATACGCCGCACACTGCCAACAGGCTGGGCGACCAATGATGAATCCTCCAGCAGGCCGATGCGTATGCCTACATCTATGCCCTCTTCAAGCAGATTCACTACCCGGTCCAATAGCAGTACATTGCAACGCATTTGCGCATAGCGCTGTACAAAACGAGTCACTGCAGGGGCTACATACATCTGGCCAAACAACACGGGTGCGGTGATGGTCAATTGGCCGCCAGGCTCGCTGGCATCCAGTGTCAGTGCCGCCTCTGCATCGGTAACGGCTGCCAATATCTGGCGGCAACTTTCCAGGTAATGCTTGCCTTCTTCTGTCAGCGAAATACGCCGCGTAGTGCGGTTGAGCAAGCGTACTTGCAGGTTCTGCTCCAGGGTTGCCAGCGTGCGCACGACTGCGGGCAATGACGAATCCAGCACCTGCGCAGCAGCGGTGAGGCTGCCTTGGTCGGCAATGTGCACAAATACCTGCATAGCTCTAAGTTTATCCATGCGCTTATATTAATCCACTAAGTGGAGTAGTTAAATGCTATTTACACCATTTATTCAGCTAATAGATATAGACACAATGCATCCCGTAGCCTCACTTAACCAAAAGGGATGATCATGAATACCACTGCAGTTACACGCCCCGCTTCACCTATCAAGCTTTATGGCTTTCCAATTTCTGGTCACAGCCACCGCGTCGAGCTATTTTTGTCCCTGCTTGGCCTGCCCACCGAGGTGATCTATGTTGATCTACCCAAAGGCGCGCACAAACTGCCGGAATTCACCCAGCTCAATATTTTTGGGCAAGTGCCAGTAATTCAGGATGGCGAGGTAACGCTGGCCGACTCCATCGCCATTCTGGTGTACCTGGCCCGCAAATATGACCATGGGCAGTGGCTGCCAGAAGACCCTGTGGCCTTTGCCGAGGTGCATCGCTGGCTATCGGTGGCGGCTGGGCTTGTGGAGTTCGGCCCGGCGGCAGCTCGCCTGGTGAAAGTGTTTAAAGCTTCTTACCATCTGGAAGAAGTGCAGAACCGTGCTTATCGCCTGTTTGAAGTCATGGAAAACGTGCTGCAAACGTCACCATTTCTGGTCGGCACTCACCCCACATTAGCCGATATCGCCAATTACACCTATATCGCCCATGCGCCTGAAGGTGATATTTCGTTAGCTCCTTACCCGCATATCCGTGCCTGGCTATCGCGCATCGAGGCACTGCCCGGCTTTGTGGCCATGAATAAGACGGTTGTGGGTGCATAGCCATGTTACCAGCCAACGCTCACACATTTCACGAAGGCGAACGCGCCCTGCAGGAGCTTGTGGGCGTGCGCGAGCGACTTGAAGAAATCGGTCCTCGCGTCATTCGCAATCACATGCCGGAGCAGCATCGCGAGTTTTTTACGCAATTACCTTTTGTAGTGGCAGGCTCGGTGGATGTTCATGGCCAGCCATGGGCATCGATTCTGGCCCGCCCGCCGGGCTTTATCACCTCGACAGATGCCACCCACCTCAATATCAATGCCATACCGCCAGTGTTTGATCCGCTGCACGAAACTTTGCATGCAGGTTCGCCGATTGGCCTGTTAGGCATAGAGCCGCACACCCGCCGCCGCAATCGGGCTAATGGTATGGTGGAATCCATCTCAGACGCAGGCATTGCCGTCAACGTGCTGGAGAGTTTTGGCAATTGCCCCAAATATATCCAGGCCCGCAAGCCGGAATACATAGCAGAGCAGATGGCTGGCGAAAGGGCAGTCTATACATCAAGCGCACTGGATGATGCTGCGCGCGTTTTAATCACTGCGGCGGATACTTTCTTTATCGCAACCTCATACCCATCTGATGGAAAAGACCCGGATGCCCGCTACGGAGTTGATGTGTCACATCGCGGCGGCAAGCCCGGGTTTGTGCATGTCAATGCGGATGGCACGCTGTTGGCACCAGAGTTTTCCGGTAACTATTTCTTTAACACTTTGGGCAATATTGCTATCAACCCTCGTGCCGGATTACTGTTTATCGACTTCAACTCCGGTGATCTGCTCTATCTGGCCGTCGAAGCCAGCATTATCTGGAACGGGCCGCAAGTCACCGCCTACGCAGGGGCAGAGCGCCTGCTAAAGTTTGATATCCGCGAGGTGAAACGTGTTGAGGCAGGGCTGCCATTGCGCTGGGGAGGAGCGGAACTATCGCCTATGCTCAGCCATACAGGCGCATGGCTGAGAGACGCAATCTAACAGTATTAAAGGCCGCTGAGCTCAACAAGCCGTGCCTGATTAAGATGGCAAATGTTGCGCGATGATGTCTGCAATGCGCAAAGTCGCGCCGCCCTCGCTGGTGCTGAAATCCAGCGCTGCCAGACTCATTCTTTGCCGCTTCTCCACATCGCCAAACAAGTGCTTGAGCGCAATCGCTAGGTCTGCGGCATCTTTAACCCGCCACGCAGCACCTGCGGCAATGGCGAGCTCGGTGGCCTGCGTGAAATTAAACGTATGTGGGCCGATAAGCACAGGCTTGCTCATGGCACTGGCTTCTATCAGGTTTTGCCCGCCCAGCGGCAACAGGCTACCGCCGATAAATGCCACATCGCAAGCGGCGTAATAGGTGAACATTTCGCCCATGCTATCGCCGAGTATCACGCTGTTACTGGGGATATCGCCCGCGACGTTTCCTTGTGAAAATTCCGAACGGCGGCAGAACGACAGGCCGCGCTTTTTAAGTAGCTCTGCCACCGTATCAAAGCGTTGTGGGTGACGCGGCACGATCACTGTCAGTAAATTGGGGATTTTCGCAGCGGCCACCGCATCCAGAACAATCGCCTCTTCATCCTCCCGGGTGCTGGCTGCAAGGAATACCGGCCTATGTCGGCCCAGCAGATCGCGCAGGTATAGCCCACGCTCGGCGGCATCGGCAGGCGGGGTTACGTCAAACTTGAGGTTGCCTGTCACGCTGACATTGTCAGCACCCAGGCTTTGCAGGCGCTGGGCATCTTGCTCGGTTTGCGCAGCAATTGCCGTTAAATTTTGCAGCCCTTGACGCATGAGTTCACCCACTTTGGCATAGCCGGTGGCAGACTTTGCAGAGAGCCGCGCATTCACCAGCAGCAATGGAATCTGTTGCGCCTTGCAAACCGCCATCAAATTGAACCACAACTCGGTTTCCATCAGTACGCCCAGCACCGGTTGAAAATGCTGCACAAAGCGGCGCATTGCGCCCGGCACATCGTAAGGCAGGTAAGCACGGATGACCGTATCGCCAAACAGCTGTTCGCCAGCCTCGCGCCCGGTGGGGGTGGCATGCGTCAGTAAAATCTGGTGCTGCGGGTAGCGCTGCTGCAACTCTTTCACCAACGGGGCGGCAGCTCGCGTTTCGCCCACTGACACGCAATGCAGCCAGATGAGCAGTTTGCGCGTGGCCTGCGCATCCGAAGCAGCAGATATCGCATTGCCATAGATCCCATAGCGTTCAGCGACATGCTGCAGATACTCAGGTTGACGGATACCGCGCCATAGCAGCTTGATGGGCGTAAATGGCAGCAGCAGATATAACAACAGGGAATAGAGGAATCGTGACATGTCGGGATTTTCTCACAGTCTTCATGCTTTTTATCAGACTGTTGGTTGATCGCAAAAACTCGATGCGTTTCACTATTGATAACTCCTTCATAAAACCTTGGGATTTCCTGTAAGACAGCTAAAGCTTTCCTGACAAAACGCCATGCCTCAAACGCTCAGCTTTGTCCAAGGAATTATTTATTTTCCGGTTAGTAATGACTCACCTTGCTGTCAGGCCACGCCTGCATACCGCTTAGCCGCCATGCCCTAAAATCGTGCTTGAAAAGGCCAGGTATGCACCAAAAAAAATGCTTGACCAGCACTACAAAATGACATAATTTTGCAACCAGTCACAAGATATTGTGGTTAAGACAGTTTTTTGCACTAATCAGCCAACAATAAATTCAGGCCATAATAGTTAGTTAAAACTAGGCCAGTTCAATCAGGAAGGATCTAACCCATGCTTAAAGTAGTCCAATCTTCAGATGAGGCAACGCAAGAGGTTCCCATGCAGTCAGTTTCAGTAGATATCTGGGATAAAAAGTACCGTCTGAAGACTAAGCAGGGTAAGCATATCGATGAAACCATAGACGACACCTACAAGCGTGTTGCACGTGCGCTGGCCGATGTTGAAGAGAACGATGCCAAACGCAGCCTGTGGTATGAAAAATTCCTGTGGGCATTGCGCCGCGGTGCCATCCCCGCCGGCCGTATCACCTCCAATGCCGGTGCGCTTGAGCACAAGCCAGCCACCAGCACCATCAATTGCACGGTTTCCGGCATTGTTGAAGACAGCATGGATGGCATCCTGCAAAAAGTCCACGAAGCCGGCCTGACCCTCAAAGCCGGTTGCGGTATTGGCTATGAATTCTCCACCCTGCGCCCCAAGGGTGCCTTTGTGGCCGGCGCCGGTGCATACACCAGCGGCCCGCTGTCATTCATGGATATCTACGACAAGATGTGCTTTACCGTGTCTTCTGCCGGTGGCCGTCGCGGCGCACAAATGGCGACATTCGATATCTCGCATCCTGATGTGATCGACTTCATCAAGGCCAAGCGTGAAGCCGGCCGCCTGCGCCAGTTCAATCTGTCATGCCTGATCACCAAAGAATTCATGGAAGCCGTCAAGGCAGAAGCCGAATGGAAGCTGGCTTTTCCTGTCACTTCGAAAGAAGCCGCGGCCGACAACCTGCAATTGCTGGATGAGACCCAAGTGGTATGGCGCGAATGGCCGATCAAGGGCAAATACCTGACCCGCGAATCTGACGGCAAGACTGCCTGCCGCGTTTACAAGACCATCAAGGCACGCCGTTTGTGGGATGTCATCATGTCCTCCACCTATGACTTTGCCGAGCCGGGCTTTATCCTGATCGACCGCGTCAACGAGATGAACAACAACTGGTTCTGCGAAAACATCCGCGCCACCAACCCATGTGGCGAGCAGCCATTGCCGCCATACGGCGCTTGCCTGCTGGGCTCGGTCAACCTGACCACTTTCGTGCGCCACCCATTTACCGAAAAAGCCTATTTCGACTGGGATGAATACAGCGAAGTGGTCGGCACATTCACCCGCATGCTGGACAACGTGGTTGAGATCAACGGCCTGCCGCTGGAACAGCAACGTCAGGAAATCGCCCGTAAACGCCGTCACGGCATGGGCTACCTGGGCCTGGGCTCTACCCTCACCATGCTGCAGATGAAGTATGGCGATGACAAATCACTCGAATTCACCGAAGAAGTCACCAAGGTGATGGCCGAAGTGGGTTGGAAAGTAGGCGTTGAGCTGGCCGAAGAAAAAGGCGCGGCCCCTATCATGGACGAAGAGTTCGAGATCACCGCCGACATGCTGGACAAGCGTCCGGAAATGGCTGCAGACGGCATCAAGCTTGGCGACAAGCTAAAAGGCAAAGTGCTGATGGGCAAGTACAGCCGCTATATGCAGCAGTTCCCCGAGGCGCTGCGTAAAGAGATCGCCAAAAAAGGCGTGCGCTTCACTCACCATAGCTCCATCGCGCCTACCGGCACGATTTCACTATCGCTCGCCAACAACGCCAGCAACGGTATCGAGCCATCTTTCGCGCACCACTATGCCCGCAACGTGATCCGCGAAGGCAAGAAATCCAAAGAGAAGGTCGACGTATTCTCTTACGAGCTGCTGGCTTACCGCGAACTGGTGAACCCCAAGGCCATGCCTTTTGGCACCAGCGACGAAGAAAAGCTGCCGGATTACTTCCTGGATTCATCCACCATCCAGGCCAAAGCCCATGTGGATATTCAGGCTGCTGCGCAAAAGTGGATAGACAGCTCAATCTCCAAAACCATCAACGTCCCGACGGATTATGATTTTGAAGACTTCAAGAGCATCTATATCTACGCTTACGACAAGGGCCTGAAGGGTTGCACCACCTTCCGCTTCAACCCGGAAGCCTTCCAGGGCGTGCTGGTGACAGAGAAAGATCTGGAAAACACCACCTACAAATTCACGCTGGAAGACGGCACCGAAATCGAAGTCAAAGGCAATGAAGAGATCGAGTACGACGGTGAGATCCACTCAGCAGCAAATCTGTACGATGCATTAAAAGAAGGCTATTACGGCAAACTTTAAGCGCGTTTAAGGCATAAGGCACAGGGTATCAATAACCCCTGCGCCAGTAACGTCGGTTCCACCAATTGGAAAAATGACGCATCAGGAGAAAAAGCATGGCAATTAAAATCGAAAAGAAAATCGTTGGCTACAACGTACTGAGTGAAGACGACAAGGCAAAAGCCGCAGAAGCTGCCCAACCCAAAGTTGAGCAAAAAACAGCAGAAGTAGTGCAACTAGGCGAGCCGCTCAGCCGCCCGGATAAACTCGTCGGCAACACTTACAAGATCAAGACACCGGTCACCGAACACGCGCTCTACATCACCATCAACGATGTCATCATGAACGAAGGCACCCCGCAAGAACACCGCCGCCCGTTCGAGATCTTCATCAACTCCAAGAACATGGACCACTTCCAGTGGATAGTCGCCCTCACCCGCGTCATGTCTGCCGTGTTCCGTAAGGGTGGCGATGTCACTTTCCTGGTAGAAGAACTGCACAGCGTGTTTGACCCCAGCGGCGGCTACTTTAAAAAAGGCGGCAAATATATCCCCAGCCTGGTAGCAGAGATTGGCGAAGTGGTAGAGCAGCACTTGCAAGAAATCGGCATGCTGAAGAAACCCGAACCAGACCAGCACCAGAAAAAACTGATTGAAGAAAAACGCGCCGAATACCTGGCCAAGCAATCAGATAGCAGCAGCGAAACCGAGCTAAGCGCAGAAGGCTTCCCCAAAGGCTCGCAGTTGTGCAACAAATGCCACACCAAGGCAGCGATCATTATGGATGGTTGCCTGACTTGCCTGAATTGCGGCGAAAGTAAGTGTGGTTAAGAGAAAGAGGGGCTTCGGCCCCTTTTTTGTTGTGGGTTAAAGTAGAAGTTGCGATTAAAACTACAAAAGCTGCTAGTACTCACCTCTTAAATTGCAATCTAAATTAATAAAGAAACAATAAGTTATGTGCAATACACTTATTAGTGTGCACTTATTAACTATTAGTAAGAGCTATTTCAGAGCTTTGTAAAGTTTTTTTAGCTTCATCTACTCGCCTAAGTAAAAGGCTAGCAAATACTAAATATTGAGCAGCTTTGGCTTGATCCAAGTCATGCTCAAGAGAATGTGCCTTGGGATTTCTAATTCCTTGATAGGCACCCGAGAATATCTGCATAAATCCTTTTTGATCATTCAAGCCGGATTCAGTATCTATTTCAGATAAAATTAATAAGGGGTGCTCTGTTGAAAAAACTTGCCCAATCAATTTAGCACCATCTGTCTTTAGACCTGTACGTTCCCGTATAAGGTCGAATAATGCGAGTATGGAATTAAACACAGCGTCACGATAATGGCCATTCATGTAATGCTGGTAGGCATGCTTATGAATTTCTGGATGGATTATTTCTGCAATACTAAGATTTTTAAGACTTAGTGAATTTTGCTGAGTGTCATCCGTTTGATCAGCCGAGGTGGAAGGTTGACCGGTATGGCCCTTATCTGAATTATTCTGAGTAGTATTTTTTCCTGCTTTTTTCTTAGCAGGGGCAGGATACATTTTTTTAATTTCGCCTCTATAAATATCGGCTATCGGCTCGATTAAATTTCTAACTTTTAAAAAAAGAGAACTATCTGTCTTTAATGCGGTTTTAGCAGTGTTCCATGGCATTTTTTTGAATCTTCAGATACAAATCTTACCAAACACACAAATCCATTATATTCAGAGTGCCACTTATTAGTTCTGAAGCCATGTTCGCTAGATGAACTTGCTGCGACAATCACTCTATCATTGCATATAAAATATATTCCATAATGTGCAGATATTGCCCTATTACTATCTTCTGAGCGCCCCTTCTTCTTCTCTTCAGGAAAAATATGGGCTGAATGAATACCTGCATCTATAAAAACTTCTACTCCATCATCTTTATAATACTTTTTACGAATAGGTACTTTAGCATCGCTTCTTAGAGCGGGAATGACACCTTCAATTTTCTTTGATTGGCGGTGGGGAATTGATCGAATACTAAGCTTTAAATTCTTAGAGAGATATGAGGCGTATCTAATAGAAAGCTGTGTTACAGCATTTTTGTACCATATTTCCTCTTGCATCTCATGCCGAATATTTAATTTCAGATTAGATACAGAAAATAGAGATTTCTTTCTACCTCTTGTAGCGAATTGATCTGCGGTTAAAGGTTGAGAAGTGAGGCCTCCGAAATTTATATTATTAAACTTCATCTCAAAGGCACTTTCTCCAGTGTCTGTCGACATAGCATAACTGGAGCCTAACTTAAGTAAGGATCGTTTTAACCCAAGGCCGTAATGACCAATGCCGAATGCATGATCGGAAGGTTCAGCAATGCGAAATGTTTTTTGCGATAAAGACTCTTCATCTATACCTAGGCAATTATCCAATACACGGATACTATTTTTATCGATTCTGATATGTATTGAGTAGCCTGAATAATCCGTTGGCAATCCATAGTCATCTAAAGTGTATTTGGATCGAAAAAGATTATCTCTAGCCGCATCGATGGAGTTATCGATTAAATCGAATAAAGCTTCTAGAGGACTAATATCTTGAGTAAGGATTTGCTCTAAAAAACTAGCGCTAACACCTGATGAAACGTTGATTGTCTTTATTTTTTGTTTTGACATATCAATCCTATCCCCGTCGCTCAATAAATTACATAGTGATAACCTGCATCGCTTGGTTTTGTTCTAATTTCGATTTAACTAGTGTCAATAAGGATTTTGCCACAATTGGCGAAACACTATTGCCTATCATTCTGAAACTATGCCATTTTGTATTGTGAAAGCAAAACCAATCCGGAAATCCTTGAAGCCTTGCAGCTTCTCTTACGGAAATAACTCTAGCTTCTTCAGGATGCAAAGGGCGAACGGCCTGAAAACTTCCCTTATCAGATCCAGTACCTGCTCTTAATGTAGGGCATAATCCGCCCCACTCCAATTTTTTCGATCTACTTATTGCATCGATTTCACCGGGAATAACCGATGCATAGCGTATTCTCACGGGTTCAGTATGAACCGTGTCAAAATTACCGGATGTAAGACCAGCTTTTAATTTATCAATTGCTGAAGCGCACCCAAATCCCTGCGGAGGCAACTTTCTCATTTTTTTAGCGTATGCGGATAATGGTATGTAAGCTCGGTAAGGAGCCCAACCGAAATTGTCTTTATCTTTAGATTGTCTTACTGGGAAAGAGATGTCTGCTATTGCATCTCTTACATTCACTTTAGGTATGTTTTTGGGGATGATTTCTTCAATAGAAATAGCAGAGATTACTTCTGGATCGTACCCAATCACTACCACTCGCTTACGTTTTGTCGGAGCTCCGTAAGCCTGTGCATCGACAACTACAGGAGAAAGCACTTTATATCGTTCATCGACGATTTTAATTGCTATTTCCAGCTCTTCTTTATTACCTTCATCAAGTAAACCTTCAACGTTTTCCATTATGAAAAACTTAGGCTGGATTAAATTTACGGTTCTAAAGAAATGCCCAAGCAGAGACCTACGTGGATCGTCAGGCTCATTCTTCCCAATACGACTGTAGCCTTGACAAGGAGGCCCCCCGATAACACCGTCTATTTCTTGACCGGCCAGCAGGATATGCCAGGAATCCTTATCCATCTTAGATAAATCACCTGGTAGAACTCGTGTATTGGGGAAGTTTGTTTGATATGCCGATTGCAGATTGGGATCAATATCTATAGCTACTACAACGTCAAAGCCAGCCTGCTTTGCCCCTAATCCGAAGCCGCCGCACCCTGAAAATAAGTCTACTATCTTATACTTTTCGGACATTTGCGTACCACAATTTACAGGTTAACGCATTATTTCACATAAAAAGTCAATTGTCGACCGCCTCTCAAATTTATTTTCGAGCATATGACAATGAAGATTACACGTTTAGGCTCTTATAGCACTACCCGAGAAAATAAGGGATACATTCGATAGTAATCGATGTAATTCTGAATCAGTGAAGCCATGTGATCATCGTTCCCATCAATCCGGTATCCCAGAGAGGCTTTGATGCTTTCCTTATCGCTTTGAGGCAGTAAATTATCTATATGTATTCTTTCTTTTACTGATAGCTCAGGAACATTAATGAGTTTGGGCTCACTCCATTCGAATAATCCTGAAGGCCAATTTCTTACTCGGGTAGCATCGAAAAATTCATCAATTTTCGCTTCCTCATCCTCCAGTATGATCCCTGTCACCGTTAGCATCGGATGACCTCCATCTTGATAAAGGAAAGCGGAAAGAATCTGAAAGTAGGATTTCTGTTTTCCCTTCATACCTCTTTGCATTGCGAGCTCAACCGCTTTGAAAATTGTTTTGCCGTAATGTGCACGAGTCATCATCCTCGCCTCGGTTCCTGAAGGAAAGTAATCATTTAATCTAGACTCCAAGATGCCCAATCGAACCTCCTGAAGATCTTGTTCGTGAGTTGCCTCCCCTCCTAATGCGGATGGATTGCTATTTAGAGTGACTTTTAAGATATCGCGCGTGGCGAGCTTAGTCACTAAATAATCGACTTCTTTGAGTTGTGCTCCTATTTGAGCGGGTTCTGTATAGTCTAGCCAAACAATACTCGGACCATTGAAGTCATCCGACTCTATGAAGTCATCACTAGTTTTATTTAAAAAAGAAATGCAGTTTAGTGGAGAATTGAATTGCTGCCGAAGATGAACATCTTTGTCAGACTCTATCGATACCATGCGGCCTATGCGTAAATGAGCATGCATCAATTTGAAATCCTCTAAAAAAGGGCCTCCAAATCCGTAATAGGTGTAGTCGGAAATATTTACAATACGATTTAGTTTATTTAAAAGGTCGATAAATAAATTTCGGTCAACAGCTTTATTTGGACGTAGCTGGTAAGCAAGACTGCCCCCACTCATTTCGTAGCTCTTTTGAAAATAGTGTCGAAGCACGCCTCCCCAACGTCACCTGGCGATTTTTTCTTATCATCGAAAAGGAATTCGGCAACAACCTCTATGTCGCTCAACCTTTTCGAGAATCGAATCTGTTTTTCTGGGTTTTCGACAGTAGGAGATGGAAGTGCAGGTACAAAACGTCGTCCTCCGAAGTCTTTTCGGACAACTGACCAAGAAGCCTCGGGTATTGATGAGGAAATTTTTAGTGCTTCTATGGAAAGACTCTTTCCCTGTAACTCTTTTCTTTCAGGAGTATGACTTTTCCACTTATTAGTGAAACTAGTAAAGTGTCTCAAACCATCTCGCATGATATCTTTAACAATTAAATATGTTTCTGAATTGCCGTCTATTCCTCGCTTTGTGGTAGTGACTGGCAATTGAGTCGCATCGTTGCTTTTGAAAACTACTGTTCCAGAAATAGCAATGAATTGACTATGATAGTTAGGCACTCCAGCTTCACCCCAGCCAGTTAATCTGGTTTTATCGCAGTACACGACAACACGGTCATTACATATAACCGTCCATCCCGCATTTTCCTTATGGTTTCTACCTAAAATTTCCTCTTCATTTTCTTCCTCGCTGGGAAGATCTCGGTACAAACCGATCGCTAAATTAACCTCGACACCATTAACGTTACCTTGATATAGATAGGGGGCGATTCCCTCGCCGCCGATAGTTTCAGGATCGAACATCAGTCCGATCATTTTTGACTCTATCTCTCTACCATTTACCACTACGCTGAATCCTTTTTCGATAATGAGGCTGTAATTAGAAGTTACAGATTTTCTGAAAGTCTCCTCGAAGTCGGTTTTATCCGCAGAAAATAGATGGCTGATTTGATCATGGAGGGAGGTGACTGTGATGCAAGTTCCATTTGCCGCGAAATTCAACTGGCGTTCAATAATCGGTAAAGTCCAATTTTGATCATCCTCCATCCAAGCAGAATCTATCTCAACCGCAAATCCTGCTCCGTTGTGCTGGCTTGAAACTGTACTGGCTTTACCTATTTTGAAAATGGCTCTTTTCATACCGATTCCATACATTCCAACTGTAGGAATTTGAGCATCTCTTTCTTTATCTGGCCGCCCCATGCGAAAGGCATAAGACTCCGCAAGATCCCTAGGAATACCTCCGCAATTATCAGTAATTGTGAGACCATCTTTATTAAAATCGATGTGAGCAAATCGTCCCTCGTATGGCCTTTCAATATTTTGAGGGACGTTAACTTGATTTTGTCTCAGTGCGCCGTCAACGCAATTATCTAGCATATCCAGAATTGCATCCTGCAATTCGATATCACGAGTTAACATTTCCACGAAAAATCTTTTTGCCGGAAAAGCCGATACTGTGTTTGCCATTGATCAATCCTTGATCTTAATTATTACCGTGCGTTTAATTATTGAGAAACGAAATTAACTCTAATTCTAAATTTTTTATGTTTTTGATTTCACATTGCCAAACGACATAAACCTTCCATCCCATCTCCTCCAATTTCTTAACGTTTTTCTCGTCGCGTTTTTTATTATTTTCCAGTTTAGGTATCCAATAGTCTAATCTAGATTTAGGCGGCTGTCCTTTTGAACAAGTATGTGCATGCCAAAAACACCCGTGAACAAAAATAGCCTTTTTCCTACTTCCAAATACCAAATCCGGATGCCCGGGTAATTTTTTTGAATGCAACCGATATCTGTACCCAAGCGAATAAACCAACTTCCTAACGGCCAATTCAGGCACCGTGTTCTTGCTTCTAATATGACGCATAATTTCTCTACGTCTAGCTGCACTTATATTATCCAAAATAAATACTCGAATAATTTTTCGTCTTAAAGGTTTTTAAGTTAAAGATAGTACAGAAGTGATCCCACTTATCACAACTTTTCAATTCGTCAAATTTGAAACTCAATAGAGTTAACTCAAATTTCCGATACCAAAAAGATACTTTTTCTAAATTTAAGATCAACTTATACACAAGCTGCGTGTTTGTAACCTATGGTTCCGCTTAATTAACCATTAGTTACTATTAATCAATGACTTAATATTTAATTTCTCTTGCAAAAACCTTCAATTTGAGCTACTAATTTCAGTTAGCTTTCAAATTTGACAGCTTTAAAACCTGTGCTAATTTGGATTTCATGTCACCTGATCAGAAAAAAATTGGTCGGTGTACATGATGAGACGGTAGCCGTAAGGCTGCCATTTTTAGAAAGGGAAGAACTGAAGAAATTGAACGTGTGAAGTAACAGTCTTGCGGGACTTAAAATGCGACCGGCCCAGTTCGCTAAAACGTGGGCCGATGTGTGTCGTGATGGGACTCTAACAATTCCATTCTACTCAAGCAGTGTCGGCTGTCAATAGCGCTGACTGCTGCTCAGCATTTCGTATCCCGAACCTACTGGGCGATGCCCGGCAGGATGAGCCTCTTCACGCCTAAATTTCCCAGTTCTCCTGATCGCCAATTAGCGCAGGAGTCAATCATGTATCACGCAAGCGAATACCAACCCTCTTATATGGATGGGCTGGAACCAGAGTTTCCTTCATTCGATATCACCATCCTCTTTGCCGACCCGGCCACAATCCGGGCACGCCGGGTGGTCAAACGTTCCAATGCCCGGGTCACCGGCAAATACCCAGGCTGGAAAGCACGCCGCATGCTGCAATGGGAATCGCCCCATGAGCGCAATGCCATGCGCCTGCTCGATGCCTGCCCGGCTGTCGTCAGCTTCAATGAACAGCCCTGCGAGATTCATTATGTAATGCATGGCGAAAAGCGCAAACATTACCCGGATCTGCTTGTGCAAGGCGACCATTGGAAGGAGTTCTGGGAAGTCAAAACCCGGAGCGATGCCGAGCAGCCGGAGGTTGCTGAACGTACTGCCTTTATGGCCAGTGCCCTGCCGGCATACGGCTATGGGTACCGGATCGTCCTTGCCGAAGATCTGAAATTAGAGTGTCGGCTGAAGAATGCAAAACGCCTGCTCAAACTCGGCAGGATCGATATCCCTTCCTTAGAAAGAGAGCGTATCCGGCAAATGTTCTTTGGATACGAAACCCTGCCCCTGGGTGCCCTGCAGTTCGATGACGCTAATCCAAACCTCAAGCGGCATATCTATCGGTTGATCCTGGACGGCGTACTGACCGTCGACATGGATAAGCCCTTCGAAGATTCCACCGCTATTTACTGGTCAGCCAATCAACAAGATAAAGGAGAGCAATCATGGGCATCGCTTATTTCCAAAAAGGTGTAGAGCTAGAAATAGACGGTCAGCCTTTTCAATTGAATCGAAAGATAGACGATCACCTGTGGCAGGCTGAAAAAACCAAGACAGGCCAGATGAAGGAATTCACGATGGCCGAACTGCAGAAACTGCTGCTCGATGGCAAGCTGGTTTTCTGTAAAGACAAGATAGTCAGGGATGAAAACAGCAAACTCGACCCTGCGAATGTGATCGTCATGCGTACCGACATCTCCACTGCTGACTGGGAAAAAGCCAAACATCGGCGCTCCTATGTCAGGGCGGTAGAAGAGTTGCCGTGTACGGAGAATCTATTCAAGCCCGCCATTCTGAAGGTTTGGGAAAAGTCGGGGCGCCTTGGCCGGATGCCCCATTGGACGACCGTTGCGCGATGGGTGGCAAAATACCGTAAACACGGCAAAGATGCACATGCCCTTGTCGAAGAAAACCACAAGAAAGGTAGGCAGGGGTCCGACTATTCCCAGGAAGTCGTCGATATCGTCAACGCCTCTATCGACCGGGTCTATATGACCCGTGAACGAGGGACCGTTGCCGAAACGCATGTACATGCCATGGTCCAGGTGGACCGTCAGAACAAGCAGCTTGCTTCTGCCGATCAATTGCAATGTCCGACGCGCTACTTAGTACAACGGGAGATCGATGCGATACCGGCATTCGATCGGTGCGTGGCTCGCTACGGCCAGGTGGCAGCGCTGCGTATATTCCGCAGCAGGACGAACCACCGCATTACCAACCATGCCTTGGAAACTGCAGAGATGGACCACACCCAACTGGATATCTTCGTCATCGACGAGGATGGTGTACCGATGGGGCGACCCTGGATCACCATCTGCATCGATGTACATACACGTTGCATCCTCGGCATCTACATCGGGTTCGAACCGCCCAGTTATCTGTCGGTGGCGCGGTGCCTGAAACACGCGTTCCTACCCAAAGTCGATTTTCAACAGCAGTATCCTGGGATTAAAAATCCCTGGGCTGCGCATGGGGTGATGGAAACCATCCGGGTAGATAACGGGATGGAGTTCCATAGCCATGCCTTTGAACAGGCCTGCTATTCGTTCGGCGTGGAAATCGAATTCATGCCGCGCAAAAAGGCCTGGTTCAAGGGCACCATCGAGCGCTTCAACAAGACCCTGAACGATAGCGTGTGCCACGGCATTCCCGGCACTTCCTTCAGCAATATTTTCGAGAAAGACGATTACGACCCTAAGAAGCACGCCATTCTGACACTCCCCAAACTTCGCTTAGTGATCCATAAGTGGATTGCAGACTGCTATCACCAGGCACCTCACAGAGGTTTGGAAGGCATAGCGCCGGCCGTTATGTGGTCCAAGAGCATCCAGGACGAGGACATTCCATTGCCCGAAGATCCCGCCAGGATCGATGTGATGCTCGGCAAACCGGCTAACTGCACCCTCAGCCACAAGGGCGTGGAGATCAATAACCTGTTCTACAACAGCCACGACCTCACGGAATTGCGCAGGCAAACCGGCGATACGCTGAAAGTAGATGTCATGGTGGACGAAAGCAATGTGGGACATATCTACGTCATGCTGCCGGACGGTATCGGCTATGTGGACGTGCCGGCTGTCCATTCCGCCTATGCCGCCGGTATCTCGCTCTGGCAGCATAAATTGTTCAGGCGTCATGCCAAATTGCATGACAGAACTGACGATGTCCGTGGCTGGGCGCATGCCAAGGTCGAGATCATGGAGATCGTGCAAGGTGAGGTGAACCTCAAAAAAGGACGCAAGAAAGCGGCTGTTAAAAAAGGCCGTCTCCTAGAGGCCGACTTTCATGCGACGGAATCCGTCGTTGCGGCGCTGCCGGAAGAATCGCCCATTCTGGCGTCAATGCCTCGCAAAAAGTCGCCTTCCCGCTTCACTGCGATTATCGAAAACCGCCCCAAGTAATCCATAGCCCATACTCATAAAGGACATACCATGCAAAACTCTGCTTACAACATTATCGACAACCTGTTGGTACCTCACACCCTGTTTACTCGCGCTTGCGATCGTATTCGCATCAATTACGAGGCTTCGCGGACCTGCCGCGAACCGATCTGCCTGGCGCTCATCGGCGAATCCCGTACCGGGAAGTCGCGTTGCCTGGAGCACGTGGAAAATCTATTTCCAAGGCAGCGTACGGAGGAAAGCATCCTCATTCCCATCCTGCGCATCAAGACCCCGGCCAAACCTACGGTGAAAGGACTGGTTGAGGCGTGCTTGCGTAACATCGGGGACCCGCACTGGGACAGCCGCGGCTCCGAGAGCACCAAGACGGAACGCCTGAAGAAGATATTGCGCCGGACCGATACCACCATGGTCATGATCGATGAATTTCAGCATTTTTACGACCAGGGTTCGCATAAGGTCCAGCATCACGTTGCTGACTGGCTGAAAATCCTGGTGGACGATGCCAAGCTGGCATTGGTGGTCAGCGGTATCCCGAGCTGCATGGCCGTGATCAACCAGAACGAGCAACTGCGCGGCCGGTTCACCAGTGCCGTTCATATGTCGCGATTCGACTGGATTAATCAGACCGATCGCGAGGACTTCATCGAAACCCTGGTAGCGCTGCAGGAGGGCTTGTCCGATTACGACATGCCGGATCTCGGCTCAGAGGAGATGGCCTTCCGTTTTTATTGCGCCTCCGGCGGGCTGATCGGCTATGTCACCAAGATCATGCGCCAGGCCTTGTGGAATGCCATCAATGCCGGCACCCATACCATCCGCATGCAGGACCTGGCAGTGGCCTGCGAGGAGGCGCTATGGCGGCATCAGCCCGATTGCCCGTACAGTCCGTTCGATCCCAAGTTCAGTGCCGTCCCGACCGAGCATAAGGTACGGCTTGCCCAGCACATCGGCAAATCGGACCTGGATGAATCTGCCTTGACCGAGACTTCAACGCCGATGTCTCGCAGCCCCTCTAAATCCGGAAAGGCGCATTAACCATGGAAACGGCAATGCATGATGTATTCGAATCCGCGTCCAAGGCCGCTTTGATCGTACGGCCCCTGCCGATACCCGGCGAGAGCACAATGGGATTTCTCTTGAGGACGGCGGAGGCCAACGGTTACAGCTCTATCAATGCCTTGTTCCGGCTGGCACGTCCCCCCTTGGCGAAATTGGCTCCGCTGTTTGAACGCGATGTTGAGGAATTCAACATGCTGGACAGCGACCAGGGCGTTCAGTGCAGCGGACGCAAACAGACGCTCATGCAGCATGCATTGCCTTCTATCTACCTTCGCAGCAAGCATGCGCGTCTCTGTCCGGATTGCATAAACGAGCTCCATCACGTACAGGCATTCTGGGAGTTGAAGTATGCAGTCGCATGTCCCATCCATAGGCGAAAGGCGCTCTCCAGTTGCCCGGAATGCGGCCATGATATCAACTGGTCCCGTCGAGGACTGAATACCTGCCGTTGCGGTTATGACTTTACCGACGCTTGCAAGGAGGCGACGACCGACCAGGCACTGCTGACGCTGCTGGAACTGCTGCAGGCCAAGCTGATGGGCGAACCCGCCAATCATGATGCTCTAAATTATGTGGGCTTCCCTGCATTCGCCTTGGAAACTGTCTCCTTAGCTACCCTCATCGGCATCGTCGGGCGGCTTGAGAATTTCCTGCCAACGGAGCGCCGTGACGATAACGACCTCCAAGCGATAGAGTCTGCAGCAGAAGTGTTCTCGAACTGGCCGCATGGTTTCCATCGCTATCTGGAGCGCGTGCATGCACCGAATGCTCTCATGGAAGCCAAAGGGTTGCGCGGGCAGTTCAAATCGTTTTATGAATCTTTCTTCAAAAACGACTTGCCCAAGGAGGAGATGGCATTTCTGCATGAAGCGTTCGTCGAGTTCGGACAGGTATGGAAACAGGCCGCCATCCATCCCAGATTATTGAAAGAGAAAGCCTCCAATATCGTAGGTATAGAAGGCCTGGCCAAGGCTATCGGCATGCAACCCAGTACCGCACGGAAATTGGTGAAACAGGGAATAATCCCGGTGCATGCACATCATCCAAGGAACGGACGTAAACTGTTCGATCTGTCCCAGCAGATGCCGTTTGAATTCGCCAAAGGCAAGGCCTTGAGTCTGGATAAAGCAGCTGAGTTGCTGGACATTCCGGTAACCATATTACGGGCTTACCGAGAACTTGGATTTTACAGGGCACGCCACCTGGTTTCCCCCACATCGCTGTACCACGAAGTGGATGTGGCAGCGCTTAAAGAGGACCTGGTGCGCGATTGCCCGATGCTGGATTACCTGGATGAATTGCGGCAGACCACCCTGCATAAGGTGATGCTCAAAAAACTGGGGGATCCCATGGTCAAAGCCGGTTTCATTGCAGCCGTCAAACATCGTGAGATAAAGCCGCTTGGCATACTGGGCTATAAGCCGGGCGATTTAGTCTTCGATTTAAAACAAGTCAACGAGTACCTAAGCACACTCGCTACGCAAATCAGCGACTCCGTATCGCTTGATGACGCTAAATTCTCTTTAGGTATCGATGAAAACGTCTTTACTCAACTAATAGCGGAAGGATTGCTGGATACTGTCATTACCGAGCATGGGGCTAGGATATCGATAGCATCGATGAAGACATTTTCCAGTCGGTATGTGGCTTGCCGGCAAATTGCCAAGTTGAAAGCAATGCCGCAACAAGACGTGCTGGATTTATGTAGCGAGGTGGGGATTCACCCATTTAAGCTGAATCGACAGGGTGCGATGGCTAAAAATGCATTCTTACCGCGAGACCGTTTGGAATTGCTGGGGATTAGAGGTGTTATGCCGCATGACCTGAAAGCAGCTTAGCGTGAAATAAGTTCTACGAAAAACAGTTTAAAGGCCAAATGATTTTACGTATAATTAATACGCCATTCACTTTTCGTCCCGCACCCGGTCAGCAGAGTCGGTAAATGCCGTGGAAAGGAATGGCATTCTTATAGGACTGACGGGTTACCCTGTTTCCGCACTTCTCATCCTATCGCGACACCGTACCATCGGCAGGGTACTTTACTCTTCTCTAGCAATATATTCAGGTGCTAGTTCCCCAGCTCTAATGATGATACCGGCCTCTTTAAGGAAGGCTTCAGCCTGCTTAGGATCTCTAGCCATTTTCATGAGCGGAGAGTCTTCACTCAGGCGAGAGCCGGTCACAGCAGTCTTGGCCGAAACCTTGTCGTTTGGCTCGCTGGGTTTCCCTGTTTTCGTCTTTTCGCTCATGCTCAAAATTATGGATTTTTGGATGTGTTTTACAAGGTCAATCAGCTTTTACTACAAATAATTGTCTGCTATCGACCCATAACAGTTGGTTGTTTAAGCACAGAATAGCTCGCCAATTCAGTGATTGCCGCGACCATTTCGGCCAGAGAATTGGTGCTGTTATCCCTGGCCATTGAGTTCCGCAGGGCAGCCACCAGCCAGCCCAGGACAAAGTTCTTTACCAACGTCTGGCATTTGCTCCCAAGTGACCATATCCGCAGGCATAGGCTCATCGGGTTTGCACTCCGCTAACAAGTCGGCAAGGGAGTATCGCGGCTTTTGCTTATTGTTGAGCATCATCTGACCTCAATATCTAGATATAAACCATACATAATAATCCCACTATTAAAATTTAGGGTGAGCGCTTTTGTCCGTTAGCTGCCTCTCGATTGATGTCCGGTATCGGCCAAAAGCAGACGTTCTCTCACTGACACCAGCCAATATGACGTCTATAACCTATCCCTCTATAACTATCTAGCCGACCGCGCGCAAAGCTCTTGCAGTATCGTGCCCATGCACCAGCGGTAAAACTTCTTCACCCACGCGGTATGCTTCTTCCAGATGCGGTGTACTGGCCAAGATAAATGCATCCGCGCCTAGTTGTACAAGATCGTCAAGGCGTTCTGCCACTTGCTCGTAACTGCCGACTATTCCCTGTGTCTGCCCACCGCGCAGCAGGCTAAGGCCAGACCATACATTGGGGTGGATGATGAAATCACGATAATTGTTTAGGTCCTTGGGGGCATTGCTGCGCTGGCGCCCAGCACCCACAGAGTCGCCAGTTTGCTGTGCAAACCGCTGATAGCGTTGTTTCGCTGCATCGTCCAGGTTTTCAAAGCCGCGCCGGACTTCACGCCAAGCTTCCTCCTCTGTGCGGCGGGCAATAATATCGACTCGCACCGCGCACTTAATCTTTCGGCCTAAAGCATCCGTGCGTTCCTTTACGCGATTGAATTTATCGCGCAGTTGATCGAAAGGCTCAAGCCAGGACAGGTAATACTCGGCATGCTTGGAGGCCGAGGCAAGCGCAGCGTCAGAAGAGCCCGAGAAATAAATTTCCGGGAAATCCTGTCCGAGCAGCTGCGGCGGCAAACCGCCATCCTCAATGTGGTAAAACTTGCCGTGATGCGAAAACGAACCGCCCTTCCACAATCCGCGCAACACATCCAGGAATTCGGTCGTACGTGCATAGCGGTCATCGTGCGGCGCTACGTCGCCCCACCATAGCTGCGACGGCCCTCCACCGCCGGTGATCACATTGAAGAGCGCCCGCCCACCAGTTGCGCGTTGCAGGCTGGCTGTCATTTTTGCTGCAGTGACGGGGTTGAGGAAACCGGGCTGGAACGCAATCATGAAGCGGAACGTCTTGGTCTCGCGGGCCAGGAAGGCGGAGACTGCCCAGGGCTCATCCGTCATCGGGAACGAGGGGATCAATCCGCCGTGAAAGCCCGAAATCTCTGCAGCGCGGGCCACTTCGGCAATGTAGTCAAGGCTGGTATAACCATCTTCACCGCCGCCGCTCAGGCCTCTGTGCACGATGTGGTCGCCTTCCTGCTGCGACCAGTCACCGCGGTGATGCAGCTTGTTACGTAGAGAGCTGGGCTCGCCGTGTGTCGGTATGCGCCAGAAAATATCGATAGTCATGGTTTAATTCCTTATGCTTTAAGCGACGCGCCGACCGGCACCGCTGATGAGTGAGCGCACTTCCGGCAGGATAATTTCGCCTACGCGGTATGCCTCTTCAAGACTGGGCACAGCGCCCAGGATAAATGTGGTGATGCCTGCTTGCGCATACTCGACCAGTTTGTCGATCACCTGTTCATAGCTCCCGACCAGCGTTGCGGCGGCATCCGTGTGCTTGCCGGACAATCCGGCCCTCAATAGCGATGTCGATCCCACCTCGTAGGTGTTGCCGGACTGCTGGCCGAACCGTTCTGCGTCAAACTGCGCTTCCTCTTCCGTTTCACGCGCCAGCAAATCGATACGCAATGCGATATCCAATTTGCGTCCGTGCGCAGCAGCCAGTGCGCTCAACTTTGCGATTTCAGGCTTAAGCAGCTCCACCGGTTTAGCATCCAGCACATGCACATCCGCCAGCTTTGCCGATAGTTGGTAAGCCTCTTCGCTGGAACCTGCAAGGTACACCGGGGGAACCTTCTGGTTGGAGAGCGGGCCTTTAAAGCCACCTTCCAGCACTTGGAAGAACTCGCCCTCAAAGGTATAGGACGTCTGCGTGATTACGTTCTGCGCCACAGTGACAAATTCGTCGATACGCTTCAGGATGTCCTGCTCGGTGATGAAATCACCAGCGCTATGACGCTGCTTTTCATTGCCTCCGGTACCGATTTTCCAGGCGAAGCGGCCATGACTAAAGCGCTGATAACTGACGGCATTCTTTGCCGCATAGACTGCCGAACCGCGTGACGCATCGAACTCGGCAATGATCGTCAGGTATTTGGTGCTGCGGGCCAAGTAACCAGCGACAATCCAGGACTCGTCGCCATCCGGGTCGTTGCGTATCTGGATACCATTGAAACCGCCTAGCTCAGCCGCCCTGGCGATCTGGTGCAGGTAATCAAAATAGTTATAGGTGTCGCCGCGCGGGTCGCTGACACCGGGTGTCAGGTAGGCGGAATGGGCATATTCACGTTCGCCCCGCCTGCGCTTTTCCGCATCGGCATAACGTCCATCGCCATTGGTAGGTAACTGCCAAAAAAACTCTAATGCCATCACAAAACTCCTCTTTATCTTATCGTGAGGAGTTTGCAGAAATCATGCCACACTGGCGAGCAGGCCGGAACTTACTAAAAAAACTTATAAGTGCATGAATTTATAAAAAATTACATCCGTGACTACAAAATCAACAAGGCAAACTGCTGTTACTCATGCAACTTCGGGTGTTCCATTATCAACAGTTGTATGCGGCAAGTGTTCTGCATGCAACTGCGCTAAATTGACTACAGGGTTGAGCATTAGGTAAAAACTGTATCAGGTGTTGAACTGGAAAATGCCTTCGGCAAGGAAATCCTTTAACGGCCTGCGCGGTGTAGGGCGCTCCCGTTCATGCAGGTCGGCATCCAGGGTTTCAAGGCCGGCGCGTTTGCCGATGGCGATGAGTATCTCTATATGGAAATCGTCAGGAATGCCCAGTATTTGCCTGGCCTTTTCGCGATCGAAACCGCCGATGGCATGGGTGCTCAATCCTGCATGCACAGCCTGGAATGCCAGGCTGGCCCATGCGGCGCCAGCATCCAGCGAGTGGTTGCGCAATGTGGAAGGCTCGGTGTCGCCCTGGCGCAGATGCGTCTTTTTTGACACCAGTGCCACCAGCGCACCCGCTTTGGCAGCCCAGCGCTGGTTATTTTCATTGGCGAGCTGCAGGAATTTGGTCCAGTGCTCGGAGCCGTTTTTAGCGTAGATAAAGCGCCACGGCTGGGAGTTGTTGGCCGAAGGCGCCCAGCGCGCAGCCTCGAACAGGCTGAACAGCTGCGGGTCTGATACCGGCTCTCCCGTGAACGACCGCGGCGACCAGCGGTTGGTAAAAACAGGGTCGATATCGTACTCGGGCAATCTATGAGGTTTGTCGGTCATATTCATTTCTCTATGCATAATCAAGGTTGATGGAATCACTTCACGCCAGCGCGGGGTTCCGGTGACGGCTAATCAGCCGTCAGTCTTGCCGTCTTCCCAGTTACGCCATTTTTTACGGTTTTGCCGTCTTTTAAGGTCCCGTCCCACCAGTACGCCAGCACCCACTCCTGCGGCCCGTAGTACATCGGCAGGTTAGGCGAGCGGTGCAAACGCTGGTTGTAGATGATGTAATGGTTAACTAGGTACCGCCAGGGCGTGAGGTAATGGCTATGGATAAGCACGCGGTCCAGGGCATGCGCCGCGACTTCCAGCGACTCCTGGCTATCGGCATCCAGCACTTTCTGGATCAGGTCATCCACCGCCCTGGATTTCACGCCGATGACATTCTCCGAGCCGGGCACATCCGCATCCCGGCTATTGAAATTGCGCCACAGTTCCGCCCCCTGCATGCGATTTTCGCGCAGGGATATACTGGTGTAATCGTATTTGAAGTTCTTCATCAGGCTACGTCCCGTCGGACCGTCGGAGACCCGCTTCTTGAGCACGATGCCAAGCTTTTCCAGGTTGAGGTAGATGGCATCCATGAACGGGCTCGGTGCGCGGGATACCGATACCTCCATGACAAACGGCTCCCCTTTGTCGTTGCGCAACACACCGTCGCGGTTATGCCAGCCGGCTTCGGCAAACAGCTCCAGTGCACGCGTCAGGTTCGCGCGCAGGCTTGAAGGCGACTTGGTGGTCGGCTGAATGAACATCGGCCCGAACACCTCCGGCGGCAATTCCGCACGGTAGGGTTCAAGCAGCCTCAGCTCTGCCTCACTGGGTAGGCCCCTGGCAGCCAGCGGCGTATTGGAAAAATAGCTTTGCGGGCGTATGAACTCGTTGGCAAAAATCTTCTGGTTCATCCACTCAAAATCCATGGCGTAGTTCAATGCCTTGCGCACACGGATATCCTGGAAACGTGCATGACGCAGGTTAACGGCATATCCGTTTATGGCGGGCGGATTCTTGTGCGGGATGACTTCCTTGATGAGTTCGCCGTTATCGAACCGTTTGCCAATGTACTGGCAGCACCAGTAGCGCATCTGCGGATCGCTGACAAAGTCGAAATCGCCTGCTCGCAGGGCGGACACCTGCGTATCCTTGTCTTTGTAAAGCTTGAAAATGACGTGGTCGAAGTTATAGCTACCGCGTCTCACCGCGATGTCTTTCGCCCAATACTCCGGGTTATAGCGATAAGTGATGCCGCTACCGCTGTTGGCTTTTTCTATGAGGTAAGGCCCGGTCGCAACAGGTTCCTGCAGGCCGATCTTGCCGAAAAGCACTTTTTTACCATCGGCGTCCACCCCCCATTTTGGGGAGAACACCGGCAGGCTACCGGCGATAAACGACAGGTCGCGCCCCTTGCGCTTGAAGTCGAAACGGATGGTCTGCGGGTCGAGTACCGTGGCGCTATCGATCTCCGAGAAATACGACTTGAAGCGCGGATTGCCTTTGGGATTGGTCAATGTGGTGAAAGAATACTTCACATCCCTGGCCGTCACTGCATCCCCATTCGAGAACCTGGCCTTGGGGTTGATGTGGAAGGTGACCGACTTGAAATCCGGCGCGACCCGGATATCGTCGGCGAGCAGTCCATACTGGGTATTGATCTCGTCCAGGCTGTAAATCGTGAGGGTTTCGAACATAAGCTCGACCAGCCCGGGCGCCGCTTTTCCTTTCAGGCTGAACGGGTTGAATTTATCGAAGCTGCTGTTCTGGCTAGTCACCGCCAATGTAAGCTGGCCGCCCCTGGGCGCATTCGGGTCGGCGTAATCGAAATGCTGGAAATCGGCCGGGTACTTGGGCTGGCCGAACTGGGCAACCGCATGATCCGCCATGGCATCGCCGGGAAGCAGGGATAAAAAAACCAGCGATGCCGCGAGAGTACGTGTAATCGAAAACTTCATGAAGTGCCCTTGCATGGAATACCTTGGATTTAGAGCGAAGCGCTGACGAGGGTCTGTGTGTAGGGATGCTGCGGATGGGCGATCACCTGTTCGGTATCCCCCGATTCGACTATTTCACCATCCTTCAATACGTACAGCCGATGCGCCAGCGCATTGATCACCGTGAGGTCGTGGCTGATCAGCACATAACTGAGTCCATATTTTTTCTGCAGGCTAACCAGCAGTTCAAGCACCTGGTTCTGTATGGACACATCCAGTGCCGAGGTCGGCTCATCCAGGATGACGACCCTGGGCGACAGCACCAAGGCGCGTGCAATCGCGATACGCTGACGCTGGCCGCCCGAAAACTCATGAGGATATGAATTCAGGATGCTCGCGGAAAGACCGACTTCGCGCAGGACATCGATGATTTTGGTCTGCTGTTCGTCTTCATCAAGATCAGGAAAATGCAATACCAGACCTTCGCCGACGATTTGTTTGATGGTCTGGCGCGGGGATAGTGAACCGAACGGATCCTGGAATACCACCTGTAAACTTGCCCGCAAAGCACGATGGTTCCGCCGGCTTAGGCGCGAGATGGGGGCACCATCAAAATAGATGTCACCCGACTTGACCGGGATGAGGTCAAGGATGGCTTGCGCCAATGTGGATTTACCGGAGCCCGATTCACCGACCACGCCGACCGTCTCCCCTGCGCGCAATACCACGTCCGCCCCCTGCAGCGCGACATGCGAGGTTTTACCGAACAGGCCTCGCCAGCCTTGTTTAGGCTTATAGTACTCGACACGCAGCTTATCCGACTCGAGCAAGACAGGCGCATTATCCACCACCGGCTCAACACGCCTTACCGGGATGCTGTTGATCAGCTTCACAGTGTAGGGGTGTTGGGGATTAGCGAAGATAGCTTCGGTCTCCCCGGTCTCCACCAGTTTGCCGTGCTCCATGACGGCCACACGCTGGGCGAATTTACGCACCAGGTTGAGGTCATGGGTGATCATCAGGATGGCCATGCCTTCATTGCCGTTACGGGCAATTTCTTCCTGCTGTAGATCCAGTAGCAGTTTCACGATACGTGCGCGTATCGTCATGTCCAGTGCTGTGGTCGGCTCGTCTGCAATCAGCAGCTTGGGCCGGCAAGCCAGGGCCATGGCGATCATGGCACGCTGGCGCTGCCCACCCGATAACTGGTGCGGATAGCTATCGATGCCGCGCTCAGGGTCGCGGATGCCGGTACGGATCAGCAGTTGCAGGGTTTTTTTACGCGCATCCGCGTGGGATAAGCCCTCATGCAGGATCAGCGTCTCGATGATCTGGTTGCCGATCGTGAAAAGCGGGTTAAGCGCGCTCATCGGCTCCTGGAAGATCATGGCGATTTCCGAGCCGCGTATCCTGCGAATCTCCTGCTCCGACTTGGTCACCAGGTCATGGCCCTGGAAGTTTATACGGCCGCTAATCCTGGCCTGGGACAACAGGCGCAATATGGATAAGGCTGTCACCGTTTTCCCGGAGCCGGACTCGCCGACCAGGGCAAGCCGTTCGCCTGGCTTAATTTCCAGGCTCAGATTATCTACCACCAGCTTCTTGCCGAAGGATATAGAAACGTTTTCGAGCGAAAGCAATGGGGACGACATCAAATGCTCCCCTGGTCTTTATCGCTCAAAGTCAGGCGCGTATCCAGTGCGTTGCGTAACGCCTCGCCCATGAAGGTCAGCAACAGCAATGTCACTACCAGCACGCCGAACGCCGATACGGCTATCCACCAGGCATCCAGGTTGGCCTTGCCCTGCAGCAACAACTGGCCGAGGCTGGGTGTAGGGGCAGTCACTCCCATGCCGAGGAAATCCAGGCTGGCCAATGCCATGATGGCGGCACTCATGCGGAAAGGCAGGAACGTGATTACCGGGGTAAGGCTGTTGGGCAGGATATGGCGCCAGATGATTTGCAAATTGGATAGACCTAACGCTTTCGCCGCTTTTACATACTCCAGTTGCCGGTTACGCAGGAACTCTGCGCGCACATAATCTGACAGGGTGATCCATCCGAATAAGGACAATAATAAAAAAATCAAGATCAGGTTAGGTTCGAAAATAGAGGCGAAGATGATCAGCAGATAAAGTTCGGGCATCGACCCCCAGATCTCGATCAGGCGCTGGGTAAACATGTCGACCTTGCCGGCAAAATAACCCTGGATAGCACCGATGACGATGCCGAGCACGGTCCCGACCAGAGTCAGCGCCAATGCAAATGTCACCGATACGCGAAAACCGTAAAGCAGGCGCGCGGCAATGTCATAGCCGGCGATATCGGTACCCAGGAAATTCTCGCTGTCCGGCGCACCGGGATAGTGATCCGCATTGGAAAAATAATTCAGCGTGTCGTAGTAATACGGGTTGAGCGGATAAAGCGCGAAATTTCCCGGCTTCTTTAATTGTTCCTGGATAAAGGGGTCGTGATAATCGGCAGTGATCGGCAGGTTGCCGCCGAACACTGCTTCCCTGTAATCGTTGAAGAGGGGGAAATACCAGTGTTTATCGTAATAGACCACCAGCGGTTTATCGTTGGAAACAAGCTCCCCAGCCAGGCTGAAGACGTACAGGCTAACAAACAGGATCAGGCTCCAATAGCCCAGGCGGTTATGCTTGAACCTGTGCCAAATACGCGATGAAGGCGAGAAATGTACAGGCGCCCGGTTGAGGGCTTCTTCCGGGTCGAATCTCTTATCCGCTGGTGTTCCCACGATAGCCTCGCCTATCGTTGGATTAAGTGTGGGCATTTCAGTTAACTCCCCTGTGCATCAAACTTGATGCGTGGATCAACCAACACATAGGCGATATCGCCGATGAGCTTGGTAAATAACCCGATCAATGTAAAGAAATTGAGCGTGCCGAGCACGACGGGATAATCCCGCGAATTGATGGATTCATAGGACAGCAGCCCCAGCCCATCCAGCGAGAACAGGGTTTCGATCAGCAGGCTACCGGTAAAGAATGCGGCAATGAAAACCGCCGGGAAACCGGTAACGAGGGGCAACAGTGCATTGCGCAGCACGTGTTTCCACAGCACCTGCCTTTGGGATAAGCCTTTCGCACGTGCCGTCAATACATACTGCCGGCTCAGTTCGTCCAGGAACATATTCTTGGTAAGCAAGGTCTTGAAGGCAAAGGTACTCACCACGGAAGCCGTCACCGGCAGGGCGATATGCCACAGGTAGTCGGTGATCTTTGCGAACCAGCCCAGCTCGTCCCAATTGTCGGACACCAGGCCCCGCAAGGGAAAAATATCCCAGAACGAGCCGCCGCCGAACAGTACGATCAGCAATACGCCCAGTACAAATCCAGGCACCGCATAACCCGTCAGGATAACCAGACTGCTGATGAAGTCGAACCGGCTACCGGCCCTCACTGCCTTGGCAACCCCTAGGGGCACGGAAATCACATAGGTCAGGATGAATGTCCACACCCCAAGCGAAACCGAAACCCCCAGTTTCTCCTTGATCAGGGACCAGACACTTTGATTGCGGAAATAGCTGTCGCCAAAATCGAAGCGCAGGAAATTGCCGAGCAGCTCGCCGTAGCGTTTCAATACCGGTTTATCGAACCCGTAGAATTCTTTTAACTGTTCCACCTGCTGCGCATCGATGCCCTGCCGAGCGCTGTAGTTCCAGCCACTGCCGCCACTGGACGAATCCTGCCCGGTGCGCGCATCCGCCGAGTCCAGTTGGGAAAGCACGCTGTCCACCGGGCCGCCAGGAACAAGCTGGGTAACCGCAAACGTCAGCGTCAACACGCCTATCAGCGTGGGTATCATGATCAGTATTCTTTTTAGCAGGTATTGCCACATAACTGACCCAGTCAGGCTCGTAATCCGGCGTTAGCCTGCAGGACATGCTGATTTACAGGTGTATCAAGACCGACATTTTCCCGGTATGTCTTGCCTTCGTACTCTTTGCGGAAAATACCGCGCTTCTGCAGTTCAGGCACGACCAGACGAGTGAAGTCTTCCAGCCCCTGGATCGAGTAGGGAGGCACGACATTGAAACCGTCCGCCGCCTTTTCCGTAAACCATTGCTCTATCAGGTCGGCGACCGTCTTCACCGAGCCAATGGCCTGCACATGGCCGCGCGCTACCTGAAACTTAAGCACCAGTTGTCGAATAGTCAGATTTTCCCGCCGCGCAAGTTCCAGTTGCTGCTGGAACCGACCGCGCCCATTTTCACCGGCGACATATGGCAGGTCAGGCAAGGGGCCATCCAGAGAGTATGCGGAAAGATCGAAGCCACCAAATTCGAGCTTGCTGAAGTCCACTAAGTCCTGCAATTCGCCGTATTTGTCCTGCGCTTCCTGGTCGCTTTCGGCGACCACCACGTTCAGGCCCGGCGTGATTTTTAGCTGGTCTTCAGCACGGCCGTACTTGGCCATACGACCTTTGACGTCAGCATAATAATCCTGGGCGACTTTGAGGGAGGTGGCGGAGCTGTAAGTCATTTCTGCTACGCGTGCAGCAAATTCACGTCCTGTATCCGAATTCCCGGCTTGTACAAACACAGGGTAGCCCTGGATAGGTCGTGGGAAATCAAGAAGGCCTTCGGAACTGTTGTATTTACCTTCATACTCCACTGGATGACCGGACTGCGTGTCGAAGAACACACCCGATTTACGATCCGGATTATCGAACGCATCATCGTCCCAGCTATCCCATAACGCTTTGGCTATCTGCACGAATTCCTCTGCGCGCTCATAGCGCTCGTCATGCGAACGCGGCTCGGCAATGCCGAAATTCTTGGCGGTGACCGGATTAAACGACGATACGATGTTCCAGCCTGCCCTGCCGCCACTAATATGATCCAACGATGTGAACTGGCGTGCTACGTTATAAGGGTCGGAAAAATTGGTATTCACCGTTGCCACCAGCCCGATATTCTTGGTATGCGTCGCAATGGCAGACAGCAGGGTAAAAGGTTCGAAATGGAAGTTGGTGGGATTCTTCGCGCTTTCCGCGTCCAGTTTGCCAGAACGCCCGATGAAGTCGGCTACAAAGAAGGTATCGAACTTTGCAGCCTCTGCGATTTGCGCCGCCCGGATCCACCAGTTCAAGTCTGGCCGACCATTTTCGGTCCAGCTAGGGTGCCGCCATCCTGCAGGATGGTGTCCGTAGCGCAGTAAAAATACATTGAGTATTAAATGACGTTTGCTATTGCTCATATCGATCTTTTTTCATCCCTAACAACAAAGCCGGGCATAGAATGCCCGGCTTTGGCTAACTATTTAAGTCCAGGTCAGTTAACTAACAAACCTTAAGTGATATCGGCTAGATACCTGCCGGTGAATGCCTTGGCTTTTTCCAGCAGACCAGTGCGTTTCCACTGCACTTCCAAAGCGCCAGGGGTGTATACCTGCGCACCGCCTATCTGCTCAGCAATTGCCTGGTAGCGTGCAGCTTCTTCGATAAACAAGATGAGTTCTGAAGTCTTGGTGATGCCTTTACCCCAGAAATTAGCGCCACCATTGGATTCCAGCAAAGCAGGTGGCGGTGCCAGCTCAGGGTGCTTGTCCAGGCGCTCCTTGATAGTGTCGTAAACGCTGCGGGTTCTATCCAGATGGTTCGGTATTTCACGAGCAGCAAGATGGCGTGCAGCAGCTACATATAAAATGGGGAATGGCTTATGAGCCAGCGACCACGCAGAAAGAAAATTAGTGTGCGCATGGATAACGGTATCTGCATCGAGGCGGGTTTCATGCAGGATATGGTCTTTCTGGTCAGAAAATTTGGTAATCGCGATGGTCGGCGATTGATCCCTGGCCAGCCCACCCGGAAAGCGGATATGTAATAGCTTGTCGTGCCCGGAAATATGATGGGTCACGTGAAACGTCAGGCTAGCAGAGAGTGTGCCGTTTTTGCCTAGTACATTGAATGCATGGATAGCATCAGCTTTCGCATCTTCCACATAAGAAACTAAATCTACATCAGATAATTGGTCAGACATTTCTCTATTCCTCTATATATAACTTACATAATTAATTGTCTTTAAATCCAGGCCTTAAAAGCTACGCCCTGAAAGGCAGATTCCGGTAATTATCAGACTGTGTATTTACTGCTCTAGCCATGTTTCGCAATCATTGTGCCAACTGAAAATCTTCCTCCATGAGCAGATCAATTCAACAAAGCACTGACGTGTATCACTTTCTAAATAAAATTTAAGTATTTGTAATATTTAAATAAATTTTATTGTTAATACGAAAACTCAGGGGCAATCGCCTAACACCAACGCTCGCGAATTCAAACTTGCGTTTGTGTGGATTCGAACAGCACTTGGACAAACTGCTTCCAGTGCAACATCTCATCAAAAATCAGGTGGATTATTTGGAATTCACAGAGCACACGATCTGTTGTGAACGACTGTTGTAGATGCAACAGTCATATTGAATATAAGCAAATATGTTGCTGCATCTAAAACATTTGAATTATTAGGAATATAACAAATTAACAATAAAAATCCTTATAAATCATATACTAAAATCAACTTCACACTTATTTTCAGGACTGGCATGCTTCCTGCGATTAGCGAAACGACCATTTATGGCGTGCATTTTTTAAAAAATATCAACGGGAATCGAGAACCATGTCAATTAGCAATCGCCTGCAAAAGGCAAAGTATGAATTAACCCCATTTCGCAAAAAAACTCTAACAATTGCATTGGCCGGAGTACTCGCAAGTGGAGTAATGATTGGGTCTGCATATGCTGCAGATACCAAAGAAGTGAGCAATGAAGCCAAACCGGCTGATGACACAAAAGCGAAACCTGCCGTTACCGCAACAGATGACAACCAGCTTGGTAGCGTAGTGGTAACTGCGAACAAGCGTGAAGAAACAGCGCAGAAGGTAGCAACTGCCATCACCGTGCTCGACGGCAAGGAATTGCAAGATAAGGGTATAGGCCGCTCTGCCAGTGAAGTGTTGAACTACGTTCCCAATGCTTCGGCCAATACTCAAAGCAATGGCCGCCCGCGCTGGTGGATACGCGGCGTGGGTGCAGGCCAGCAACAGATTGACTTTCCAAGCCCGGTCGGTTTCTATCTGGATGATGTATACATCAGCAATGCAACTGCTACAGGCTTTCCTATTTTCGACCTTGATCACGTCGAAGTTTTACGTGGCCCACAAGGCACGCTATGGGGCAAGAATACTACAGGCGGTGCCATCAATATCATCTCCAAGAAACCTACATTCAACCAGGGTGACAACTATGTCAAGGTAGATGCCGGGACTTACAATGAAAGGATTATCCAAGGTGCTGTCGGCGGAGAGATCATTAGCGAGCGGGTAGCAGGTCGTTTGTCTTTCTACGATCAGGACCGCGATGGTTACTTCCGCAATCAGTTCAACGGCAACCGTGACGGAGCTATCAAGGACTCTGCAGTGCGCGGCCAATTGTTATTCCAGGTCACTCCTGATCTGGAAGCCTTACTTAATGTGCACTACCGCGATTATGATACTGACGGAACTATTTCTACGGTAACAGGAACCGGGCCCGGCGGCGTCTTCCGCAATGGCTATATCCCCAGTGGAAAGCGCAAGGACGTCAACTCCAATGCGGATAGCTCTAGCGACTCCAGCCAAACAGGCGGTGCATTGACACTGAAGTGGCAACTTGGCAGATACGCACTTACCTCAATCACTGCCTATGAGGACTGGAAGCAGAAAGCCTTTACAGATAGTGACAATACGCCGCTTGAGCTATCAAGGGGTTACTCAAATGCTGACAGCAAGCAAATCTCACAGGAAATACGTCTTGCATCGCCACGCGAAGACCGTTGGAACTGGCTGACCGGCTTGCATTTATTCCGTGAGGACATCGACTCCTACGCCGCTACTGCAAGACTGCCAAATGGCTCTGTACCACAACTGGCTGGCAGCACGGCACCCAACTCTTACGGTGATACCGACTTCAGCCACAAGACCACTAGCTTCGCGATATTCGGGAGTAACACCTACAACTTTACCAAGGAGTTTGACGCCACACTTGGTGCACGCTGGTCAACAGAAAAGAAAGAACTCGATATCACTCGCCGTAACCAGGGGGCAGGCATTACTGCCGCGAACTACGGGAGTCTTGGATCGTGGTGGAATACTTATAATGGCCCTTTCACCAATAGTGGTGGCGTAATCACCAACTTCGACGAACGTCAGGAGAAACGCTGGGATGCCTTCACATACGATTTCACGCCACAATGGAAATTCAACGAAACCAACCGTGTGTTCTTCAAGTATGCCCATGGCATCAAGTCAGGTGGCTTCAACACTGCGGCCACCGCCACCGTTGCGCTGAACGAAGTCAAACCGGAGACGCTGAACTCCTACGAGCTGGGATACAAGTCCGAATGGCTGAGCGGTAGACTGAACTTTAATGCCAATCTGTTCTACTACGACTACAAGGATGTCCAGGTAAACGTAGTCGGTACACCTGCTGGAGCCACCACTACAGTCTCCTATCTGCAGAACGCAGACTCCGCACACGTTAAAGGTGCTGAGATCGAAGTAGAAGCAGTTCCGACGAATAACCTTCGCCTGCTGGCCAACGTCGGCCTGCAAAGTAGTGAGTTCGAAAAACTACAGGTGGTCAATAACGGCCCGATTTTTGACGGTAATGACTTGGTTCGCACGCCTAACTTGAACACTTTGCTGTCTGCCAATTACCGCATCCCGCTTAACAACGGCAACAAAGTTGTAACAAGCCTCGACTGGCGGTATACCAGTGACCAGTACTACTTTGTAAACGCGCAGAATGCCGTGCAGAACCCCAACTATAAACTGCTAGGGCAGGATGGCTATTCACTAGTCAATGCCCGCATCACCTACAGCACGGCCGGCGATCGCATCGCTGTGACAGGTTATGTCAACAACCTGCTGGATAAAGAGTACATAGCGCATGCTTTGCCAGCTGGTGGTGCTACCGGAGCCACCACCATCTACGGTGCCCCACGCACGGCTGGTGTGTCGCTTACGCTTAGGTTCTAATTCTCTTGATCCTTACCGACAACCCGGCTGGCTGGGTTGTCGTTTCTTTTTTAGTACTACTTTCTAATTACTTCGCCAAATGATCAAACACCCCCTTCTTCGATGCCTTGCCCTATACCGCTATATGCCATGGAAGTTCAGCCTGACTGCATTGCTATTCGTGCTAGTCAATATCGGCATGGCCTGGCAATTGTGGCTGGTGGGCAAAGTGATCCATAACGTACAACTTGGCAAAACCGTCACGCGGCTTGCGGACGGCAGTCTTGACCTGTCGCTGGCGAAATACTGGCTGGTCATCCTGGTGGCGGTCGCATTAGCAAGAGGCGTGCTTCAATACCTGGGCGGGGTGATGTCGCTGATCATCGGCCAAGATCTGTTGACTATCCTGCGCGACCGTATCCTGATCCAGGTGCAACGGCTGGACCTGGCCTACCACTGGCGGCACGGCATGGGCGAAATCGTGACGCGGACTACGCGCGATGCGGACAAGGTACGGGATGCCCTCGTCAATTTCTGGCGCCAGGTATTCGAGGCAAGCCTGTGGGTCATCGTGTCCGTGGCCCTCCTGTCCTGGTACAACCCTTGGCTGGGTTTCGGTACGCTGTTTTTCACGCTCAGCGGAATCAGCATATTCGTGCTGCAGACCGACAGATTAGTGAAGTTAGACAGGGCTGTTGGGGATGCCTACGACCATGTCAACCAGGAGCTTAGCGAAGGCGTCAATGGGGTACGCGTGATCAAGAGTTTCGGTCTTGAGCAGCAGCGCATCGCCGTATTTACGGAACACATACAGCTATTCATGCAACAGGCGCGCGCAGCGCTGGCGTATGCGTCTTCGCGCATTCCATTGCCGCAAACCATGGTCGCCATGAGTCATGTGTGGATACTGGCGTACGGTGCCTTGCTGGTACAAGACGGATCGCTGAATGTCGGTGAGTTGGTGGCATCGTTGCTGATCGCCAATACCCTGGTGTTCAGGATAGAAGGCATAGGCCGGGTCATGCAGGTATTTGCCGATGCGCGTTCCTCCGCGGCCAGGATATGGGAACTGCTGGATGAACGCCCCACTATCCTGCCCGGCACGCTGCATGTGCCGGATGGGGCTCTCGGTTTCCGCTTTCACCATGTGTACGTAAAAACGCCAGGCACTCCCACTCTAATATTGCAGGATTGCAGCCTGGAAGCGTCGCCGGGCGAAGTGATTGCCGTCGTCGGCGTCACCGGCTCCGGCAAGAGCACGCTGGCGGGCCTGCTGCCCAGGTTACTGGAAGCGGATGCCGGCGAGGTGCAGATAGGCTCCGCATGGGCGAGCTGGCAGAACGTGAAATCGTTCAGCCTGGACGAGTTGCGCAGGAAAATCCATGTAGTGCCGCAGGAAAGTTTCCTTTTTTCGGACACGCTGGCCGCCAACCTCAGGCTGGCGAAACACGACGCTACCCAGCAAGAACTGGATGAGGCGATTGCCCTCGCATCCGCCACGGAAGTCATCGGCAACCTGAGCGATGGATTTAACACCCGTATCGGCGACCGCGGCATTACACTCTCCGGCGGCCAGCGCCAGCGCATCAGCCTGGCCAGGGCGTTTCTTTCCAGGCCGGCTATCCTGGTGCTGGACGATTCCACCAGCGCGCTCGACGCGATCACCGAACGCAATGTGCTGGAGAATATCCGCAAACTGCGCCATAGCAGCGGGCAAACCACCACGGTGCTGCTGATCGCCAGCAAACTTTCGACGATACTGCTGGCGGACCGCGTCGCCATGCTGGATAAAGGCGCCATCATCGCGCAAGGTACGCACCAGAACCTGGTGGCTACCAACGCCGAATACCGCGACTTGGTAGGAGTGGACCATGGCGGATAATCTAAGGCAGGAACGTGCACTCAACGATATCGAACTGGAACAGGCGCTCGCGAAAAAGAGCCTTGACCGCAATATGTTCTGGCGACTGCTGCCATTGCTGAACCTGGTGAAAGGCAGGGTCGCCACCGTGGTAGTGCTGGAAACCCTGCTGGTCGCCGTGATTTTCATACGGCCATGGTTCCTGCGCGAAGTCATCGACTTCGGTTTCATCCAGACGGCGCAAGGCATCGTCCTGAATGTGCCCCTGCTGACCTGGATGTCTGTCGGCATGGGGCTGAGCTGGGCGGTGCGTTTCGGCATATCGGGCCTGTCGCAATACCTGGCGGGTACGGCAGCGATCACGATCCTGAATGATTTGCGCATCAAGGTGTTCTCGCATGTGCAGGCGCTGAGCGTGCGCTATTTCGACCAGACCAAGGCCGGCCGCATCATCTCGCGCGCAGACCGCGACGTGGATGCCCTTGAACCCTTGCTGATCCAGGGGCCGCCGGAGCTGTTTTCCGCATTGCTGCGCTTCGTGGTGGCAGCCATCGCCTTATGGTGGATTTCCCCCAAGCTGTTCCTGGCGCTGGCCAGCATCGTGCCTTTCCTGGTGGCAGGCACCTGGCTGTTCAAACGCATCTCGCAGAAAAACTGGGCGAGGGTCGCCGAAGCCCGTGCCCGTTTCACTGCCCACCTGGTGGAAAGCGTTTCCGGGGTACGCATCACCAAGCAGATGGTGAATGAAGTCCCCAATGAAAACCGCTACCGCGCCCTGCTCAATGATTTCAACACCACGCTGATAAAAGGCAACATCCGCGCCAGCTGGTTCCTGCCGTTGACGCAGGTACTGAGTACGGTAGGCATGGCGGCATTGCTGCTCTCGGGCGGCATCGGCATCGCCGAGAATGAAATGACGGTGGGGCAGCTGGCGCAGAGCCTGTTTTACGTCCAGCTTTTCCTGGGCCCGTTGCAGGAGCTCAACGAGTTGTTCGAGCGCTATTCTTCCGGCGCATCGTCTGCGCAACGCGTATTCCTGTTACTGGATACCGAACCTGAGATCAACGATCCGGAAACGCCAACACTACCCGGCAGCCGACTCGGCGAGGTCGAATTCCGCAATGTGGTGTTCGGCTACTCGCAAGACGGCCTCAAACCGGTGATCAAGAACCTGGACCTGCATATCCCCGCCGGCCAAGTGTTGGCCATCGTAGGTCCGACCGGCCATGGCAAAAGCACACTGGTACAGTTGCTGACGCGCTTCTATGAAGTGCAGTCCGGCAGCGTGCTGATCGATGGCCAAAATGTCAAAGCCTATGCACAGCAGCAATTGCGCCTGAATGTGGGCGTCGTGCTGCAGGACAATGTGCTGTTTTCCGGCAGCGTGCTGCACAACCTGCGCATGGCGGCGCCCGGTGCGAGCGACGATAAATTGATTGCAGCAGCCCGTGAACTGGGTGCGGATGAAGTGCTGGAGCGCCTGCCCAAAGGCTACCGCACGGAGGTCGGGCCTTTGGGCGGTTTCCTCAGCCATGGCCAGCGACAACTGGTCTGCCTGGTACGCGCCTACCTGGCCAACCCGTCTGTGCTGGTGCTGGATGAAGCCACTTCTGCCGTGGACATCCACACCGAACGGCGTATCCAGGCTGCCTTCCGCAGGTTATGTGTCGGCAGGACGGCCATTATCATTGCCCACCGGCTGGCGACGATCCGCGATGCAGACCGCATCGCGGTGATATGGAACGGCGAGCTGGCCGAGATAGGTTCGCACGTGGAACTTATCCGCCAGGGAGGCGCGTATTCGCGACTGTACAAGGCCTACGAAGCGGCATCCGTATCCGAAACAGTTGCATGACAGCTGTTGCGCAATCAGCAGCGCCTTCACCCACTGATGCTGTACAGGCAACATTATGTAGTAACGGTGGATGAATATCGTCACGGAATATAGTTAAGTAATTGAATAATAATTACTAAATATATTCGTTTATTTCATACGCCAATGGCATGGAACATGCAAATCAGTTAATTCAGGCACGACCATATTCTATGCCGTGCATTCATGAAATCAGGAGATATCCATGTCACAAACAAAAGTTGAAAACATCTGGTACACCCGTTGCCCAGTCCCAACCCCACTCGGCCTTGCTGCCCGTGAAGGCTGGATAGACAAAGAGTTCGCTGCAGACGGCATTACCATCAAGACCCTGCAGGACACGCAGGATCCTGATATCCGCGAATCGCATTACGACCACCGCCTGCCGCACTCATTCCGCCAGGGCGGCAATGTTCCGGCTATCTGGGCACGCGCCAATGGCACTGACACCAAAGTGATCGGACTGAACTGGGTAGACGAAGCGCAATTGATCCTGGCATTGCCGGGTTCCGGCATCACCAGCCCGGCCGACCTGAAGGGTAAGCGCATCGCCCTGCCACGTAACGCCATCAGCATCGACCACCAGCGCGCCAGCGCACTGCGCGGCATTATCGTCACGCTTGAGACAGCCGGCCTGACCGACAAAGACGTGGAACTGATCGATTTCGACGTTCCGGTAGCACCTGTCGGCGAAGGCTGGGCAGGCTGGTCTACCGGCCGGCGTGTTGCGTATTCGACTGAGTTCGATGCATTGAACAGCGGCAAGGTAGACGCGATATTCGTAAAAGGCGCACGCGGCTATGAAGCCGCAATCACCAACGGCACCACCATTGTTTACGATATACGCAATCATCCAGACCGTAAGGTACGTGCCAATAACGGCGCTCCAAGGCCGATTACCGTGGATGGCGCATTGCTGCGCGAACGCCCCGACTTGGTAGTGCGCTTTCTTGGCCGCATCCTGGCTGTTGACGCATGGGCCAAGACTCACGAAGCAGAAACTGTGGCTTACATCGCCAAGGAATCAGGCTCTACAGATGAATGGGTGCGTAAGGCTTATGGCACGGGCAATAACGTGCATTTGCAGCAAGGCACTGATCTTGATCCACTGAATATCGAAGCATTGTCAGGCTACAAGGATTTCCTGCTGAAATGGGGTTTCCTGAAAGCTGACTTCGATGTCAATGATTGGATAGACCCTAATCCGCTTCAACAATTACTGTCAGGTGAAGCTAAAAAGGCGGCATAAGTGATAGCCATTATTAAGCAGGCTTACTGTCTACTTAATATAATAAGGGCCGATTTCATTGATTGGAAGCGGCCCTTTTCTTTATACCCCAAACAGCTTGGTCTTTCGTAGAACGGATTTAATCTTATCCATCTCAATAATGAAGCTAAAAATTTCATTTGGATCAAGTGCTCAAAAGCTCAAGCGGCTTTTCCTCAGTCAGGATTTCAGAGCCATCTTCATAGGCACGATAAAGCTCGAAATAACTACCGCCTCGGCTGATGAGTTCATCGTGGCTGCCGAGTTCGATAAGTTGGCCATGCTTGATCACCGCGATGCGGTCGGCATCGCGGATGGTAGCTAGCCGGTGAGCAATGATAATGGCGGTACGGCCTTCGCAGAGGCGTCTTAACGCATGCTGGATGCGGCGTTCAGTCTGGATATCCACGGCTGATGTGGCCTCGTCCAGGATGAGTATCTCAGGGTCTGCAAGATAGGCTCTGACCAGGCACACCAGTTGCCGTTGTCCGTGGCTGAGATGTGCGCCCATGGCGCCTACCTCCGTATGGTAGCCATGCGGCAGACGGGCAATCAGGTCATGCACGCCGAGCTCCTGGGCTGCTGCGATGAACGCTTGCTCGGTACCATCCGGTCTTGCCAGGCGAAGGTTCTCGAAGATAGTGCCGCTGAACAGGACGTTATCCTGCAGCACCACGCCGACATGGCGGCGCAGGCTATGCTGAGCAATATTCCGCACATCGACGCCATCGATCAATACTGCACCGCCCTGCACCTCGTAAAATCTGGTCAGCAACTGCACCAGCGTGCTTTTACCGTGCCCTGTCGGCCCCACGATTGCCAATACCTGGCCTGCCGGCACGTGCAGGTTAAGCCCACGTATCACCGGCCTTGGGGCCTTTGGATTGTAGGAAAACACCACATTACTGAACTCCACCTCTCCACGGACACAATCCAGTTCGACAGGCTGATCGGCATCCTTGATCTCCGGTTTGGTATCAAGTAAAAGGAATATACGCTGGGCAGAGGCAGCGCCGTTAACATAGCGCTCGAACAAATCCCCCAGCTCCTGCAGCGGGCCCAGGAACATGAATACATAGAACAGGCTGGCGGCGAACTGGCCGAAGGTGATGTGGTTCAGTGCGATCTCACGTGCGCCGAACACCAGTAGCATCATCATGCCCAGGGTGGTCAGCACCCCGGTGAAATGGCTGAACCATCCCGACATCAGGGTATTGCGGATCAAGGACTGTATGAAATCATTGATAAGCGACTTGTACCGCAGTCGATTGCTTTCCTCCTGCACCGTCTGCTTGATCATGCGCACCCCGGCGACCGTTTCGATCAGGTGGGCCGTAAAACGGGAACGGTTTTCGGCGACTTTTGCATAGTTGCGCTGGGCCAGCCGCCTGAACAGCACGGTAGCCAGGATGAGCAGGGGGATCACGGAAGCCAAGCTGAAGAACAGCACGGGGGAGATCACCCATAGCAGTACTCCGGCGACCAGGCAGCGCAGGATTGCCGAGAGCATCTCCGGCGGGCCTTGGATCATCAGTGGCTCCAAGCTATCTACATCGCGGTCTATGCGCGAAACGATACGGCCGGATTTGGTCCGGTCGAAATAGCCGACGCTGAGCTGTTGCACATGGCTGAACACGCGCACCCGCAGGCTATTCAATACCCGTATGGCGGCTGAACCGGACAGAAACTGCGATAGGCCGGCCACGCCGAAACGCCCGCCCCAGGCGACTGCCATGCCTATTAACGAGCCGGCCAGCACGTTCCAATCCACCGTGGATAAACCGCTAGCGCCATGCACAAGCCCATGATCGAAGGCATTCTGGATAAACAGAGGACGCAGGAAAATAAACCCCACGAGCAATATTTCCATGAGGATGGAACCGAGCACGTAATAACGCACCGGGTAAAGAAGCGGCAACAGACGCCAGAACATGCCGCGATCCAGTTTTTTGTCGGCTAACAATTCTTCCAGTTCTATGTCGGACAATACTTTTACTGCCGGTAAGCTATCAACTGCCATCATTCAATCCCATCAATTCCCGGTATTCCACATTCGTCTCCAGCAATTGCGCATGCGTGCCCTGGGCGGAAATATGCCCGTCGGAAAGCAGCAGCACGCGGTCGGCCAGCATGATTGTCGACAGTTTGCTGGCGACAATCAGTACGGTAGTCGCATGTCCGCCATTGTTGTGAAGGCTGCGGATATTATTGAGCACCTTGCGTTCGGTCACGGTATCCAGCGCGCTGGTGGCATCGTCCAGTACCAACAGGCTGGGGTGGCTTAACAGTGCACGTGCCAGGCAAATGCGCTGGCGCTGGCCGCCGGACAGGGTAATGCCCCTGTCGCCGATCTTGGTATGCAGGCCCTCGCTTAAACCCGCCAGCACTTCTTCAGCAGATGCCATCGCGATGGCCCAGCGCAGCTGTTCGTCACTGGCATTGGGGGATGCCAGTCGCAGGTTCACCGCCAGCGTTTCGGAGAAAAGAAAGCCCTCCTGCGGCACCACATGTACTTTATGGCGCAGGTCGTCCAGTTGCAGGTGGCGCACATCCAGCCAGGCCCTGCCGCTGGTTCCCTTGCTATTCCCGGTATCCGGCTGGCCTTGGGTGGCGAGCAGGACCTGGCCGGTACTTACCTCCGCCAGGCGCGGCAGCAAGCTGCACAAGGTGCTTTTGCCGGAGCCGGTAGCACCGACCAAAGCCACGATCTCCCCCGCTTCTATATTGAATGTGCAATTGCGCAGCACGGCGTTACCGCCGCCCGGCGGCAACACCGTTACTTGATTGAAGTGCACGGCGACAGGCCCGTCGTCCAGCGTCTGCTCTCCGGACTGTATGCTGGGCACCGCATCCAGCAGATCCCATATGCGTGCGGCAGAAGAGCGGGCATCGGCGAATACCTGCATGACCCGGCCGACCCCTTCCACCCGGAACACCAGGGTATTCACCATGAGCAGGGACGCCAGCAACTCACCCAGGTTGAGCTCGCCCAGCGATACCAAGTGCAGGCCGTAGCCCAGCACCCACACCTGGCCCAGGGCCACCACAAACTGCGGCAATGGAATACGTGATGCGGAGTAAGACAAGGCGCCCAGGGCCTGCTGTACAAAGCTGAGGACATGGTATTCAAAACGTGCAATGCGCACCGGTTCAAGCGCGAAGGCCTTTATGACCCGCACGCCATTCACGCCTTCGGTGAGATCCTGGTTGACCGCATCGAACGCCTTGCCGACAGCGCGATCAAGCCCCACCAGGTGATCCGTCTGCCAGATCAGTATGCCGAAGCCGGCACAGGTGAGTATCAGGGGCACGATCCCCAGTCCCGGGTGGTACCAGAACAGGAACCCCATCGCTGCAATGACCACAAACGACGTATCCACCACCTGCCGCCAGAAACTGATAAGTGCATCGCGCAATTTATCGGCATCGCGGGTGGTGCGGGTGACGATTTCACCTGCGCCGTGTTCCCAGTGGTAAGCCTGGTCCAGGAGTTGAACCTGCACCAGTATCTTTTCCCGCAGATATCCCAGTAGATCCTGCTGGATGACCAGCGAAAGCCAGCCGACGAAATACAATAAGACGGCACGCCCAAACGCGACACCGACAATGACCAGCAGCCAGTGCCAGGCAATAGTGGCATCCAGCCCTGTCGCCGTTCTGACGATGGCGGCGCCGGTTTCTACTTCATGGATGGCTTTTGCAATCAGCGATTGCTGCCATGCCAGGGCAAAGTTGATGAATGCGAATAATCCGGCAGATAGCCAAAAGCGGATCGGGGTACGGCGGTACAAAAACAGGCAGCGTAATAATGGGTAGTATTTGAGGTTCAGGGGTATTTTCAAGTGAAGCTTTCAGGCTAGATTTAAAGTAACACCAAGGTAACGCGTTTGTAGTTAAGTCTGCGCAGTGCTGTGCCGGCTATCGCATCGAAACCAGCACAACTGCGCCGGTCATGTGCGCAGATTGCGCCAGCGGAAAAGATACGCTCCCAAACGTCCTATCAGGAAGTTCATGGAGAACCCAAGCGCGCCGATGAGCAGCGTGAGGATGATCAGGATGTCCATGCGTGAGGTCGACTGTGCATTCATCATCATGTTGCCCAGACCCGCGCCGGCATTGAATAATATCTCGGCACCGATGGTAGAAAGCCAGGCGAAGGCCAGCGCGAACGACAGGCCCGTGAAAATGTTGGGCAATGCGGCTGGCAACAGGATAGTGAAGAAACTGCGTAGCTTGCCGAGTTTGTAAACATCGCCCACTTCGCGATACTTGCTTTCTACCTGGTTGATGCTTTCGTAGGTCGCAAGCACCAGCGGGTAGAACGACGAAATGCACACCATCAGCAACTTGGAAGTATCGCCATTGCCTGTCCACAGGCTGAACAGCGGCACCAGACCCATCAGCGGCACCTGGCGGATGATATTGTAGAGGGGTCCGACCAGGGTATCGGCGATACGCGATGTCGCCATCAGCGCACCGACTGCGAAACCGATGCTGCCGCCTATGGCCAGCCCGGTCAGGGCCCTCAGGACACTTGCTTGCAGGCTCTGCTGAAGTTCGCCGGTCGCCGTGATCTCCAGCAACGCAGCGTATATCTGTTCCAGCGAGGCAAAGGCATACGCATGGTTGCTGTCGGTGCGCGACATGAGCTCCCATACCAGCAGTATCGCCAAGGGAACTACCCACCCGAGCAAGACATTGAATGACTTGATGCCGGGTACTTTCATTTTGTTGACCCCGATTTTGTTGTAAGTAGCCATGGCTATTGGATGTCGCTATTGAATATATAGGTGTCGATGAATAACGGTTTATGAACTGACAATTGGTATTAGCGCACGGTGCGCCATGGGATGAGATTGACTTCGCCCCACTTGAAGACGCGGTCAATGGAAAACCCGATCAGGCCGGTCAGCACGACGCCCACCATCACAATATCAAGCCTGAACATCTCCCTACCCATCTGCATCATTTGGCCGATGCCGCTGTCCGCCGCAAGCAGTTCGGTCGCCACCAGCACTGTCCATGACCGTGAAAAAGCGATGCGCAAGCCTGTCAGCACAGGCGGCAGTATCGCCGGGAAGATGACTTTCCTGTACAGCGTCCAGGTGGGCAGCTTGTACATCTGCGCGACTTCAAAGTAATTGCGCGGCAAGCCCTTAGTCGCCTCGTACGAAGCCAGGCCTACCGTGAAAAAGGCAGCTTTCACCACCAGGGCGATCTTGAATACCTCATCCACGCCAAGCAAAAGGATAAAGATGGGGATCAACGCAATGGTGGGTATCTGCCTGACAGCCTGGAAGGTCGGCAGGAAAAACACTTCGATCTTCCTGGACAGCGCCATCAGGATGCCGAACAGGATGCCCGCAAAAGCACCGGACGTATAACCAAATGCCAGACGGGACAGGCTGTCCTGCAAATGCTCCTGCAACTCGCCGCTGGCGACCAGCTCCCTGAAGCTGGTCAGCACCGCAAGTGGCGACACCAGCAGTTGCGGTGAAAACCATTGCATATTCGTGACCCATGCCCACACCAACAGCAACGCTATCGGCGAAATGAAGCTTGCCAGGCGCCACCTTTTATCGAACCAGTATTTAGTGTTCACTCTACCCCCGGAATTCTCGAATGCTATTCAGCTTGCGTAATAACCGCGAGCCTGGTGATACCTGCACGCTCGATAGATGCCATCACTTTGGCCACTGTGCCATAGTTGACAGACTCGTCGGAACTCAGGTGCAGCGAGAGTTCGGGGTTGGCAGTGTGCAACCTCTTCAGCTCCTGCTCCAGGCGGCTGACAGCAAACTCCTGCTTATCCACATACACTTTGCCCTCAGCATCCACACTCACCGTGACGGGCTTTTTAGGCTCAGCAGGCTGGGTAGCGGCCGTCTTGGGCAGATTGACGGTGATGGCATTATTAAGCACTGGGATGGTGACGATGAATGCCACCAGCAGCACCAGCATCACATCTACCAGCGGCGTGATGTTGATTTCGCTGAGGACTTCATCAGCCTCTGTTGTTGATGAAAATGCCATTATGCGAGCGCCTCTTTTTTCAGGTTAACGACTGAGGAATTTGTATTTACGCCACTCTCATTAGATGCCCTGGTATCTGTTCTTGGCTGCAGCACTTTCCCCTTGAAAGACACCTTGCGGGAAAGGCTGATCAGGTCTGCCGCAAAATCATCCAGGTCGCCGCTGGTAAGTTTCAAGCGGCGGATAAAGAAGTTATATGCCAGCACAGCAGGCACGGCGACGGCGATGCCGAGTCCGGTGGCGACAAGCGCTTCACCTATGGGACCCGCTACCACCTCAAGACTTGCAGAGCCCAATGTGCCGATATTCTTCAGCGCATTCATGATGCCCCATACCGTACCGAACAGGCCTACGAACGGGGATGTGCTACCGATACTTGCCAGCACTGCCAGCCCGCTTTCCAGCCGGCGACGCTCCCTCAGGATTTGCTGGCGCAGTGAACGCTCTAGCAAATCCTGCCTGTCGCCGCTGTGCTCGAGGTCATGCGTGTCGTAGTTATCGGAATCGCGCAAGGCATGGAAGCCGGCGAGCGCTACCCGTGCAGCAGGCCCTTCCTGGCTCTTGAGTTCCGCAGCAGCCAGCAGGCTCGGTGCACCCCAGAATGCGGCCCGGAAACGCTTGTTCTGACGGCTTGCACGAAAATTCTGTACACCCTTGATAAGCAGCAGCGTCCATGTAACGACGGAGAATGCGATAAGCGTCCAGAGGACGGCATCGACGATGAGGGAGGTTGAAGTTGAAGCATTGAACATAATTGTTTCCTTGTTAATTAATACTGATTACTAAAGCTATAACTTGTAGGGATTACTTAGCCAGCTTGAATTCGATGGGCACGGTCGCCCAGCCGTCGATGGCCGTACTGCCGCGCTTGGCAGGGGCGAATGTCCAGCCCTTGACCACTTCGATCGCTGCCTCATCCAGGGTCTTGCGGCCGCTGGACTGCTTGAGCTCGACGTTGCCTGCCTTGCCGCTAGCCAGCACGCGTACCCGCAATACCACCTTGCCTTCCCAGCCTTGGCGCTGGGCAAATGCCGGGTATTCAGGCGGTGGGTTGTTCAAGTAACCAGCGTAGCCCGATGCTTCGGTCACCGGCTCTTCCTTGACCACTGGCGGGGCGGGCGGAGGGGTGGGTTCCGCCACCACTGGCACAGGGGTATGCTGGGCTTGGGTGTTTTCCTTTACCGTCATGTCGTCGGGCTTGATATCGGGCTCCGCTTCCCTGGTTTTCAGCACGGGGGCCGGTTTTGGCGGCGGCGGAATCGCTTTCTTGATTTCAGGCTTTGGCGGCACAGGTTTAGGCGGCTCTATCTTCGGTGGCGGAGGCGGTGGTTCCGGCCTGATGAATTCCACAAGAACTTCATTTTTCTTTTCCGGGATCAGCACAGTCTCATTATGGAACCTGAGATAGGCACTGACGGCAGCAGCATGCGCGACGACCACCAGCACACCCAGGATAGCGTAATCGCGGCGACTGAACCCTTTCGGCTTGTCCAGGGAAGTTAAGCGCCTGGCCCGGAAAAAATAATCAGAGTTATCGTTGACGTAAGCCCTGGACAAGGCTTCCCTTACCGGGAAAAAACTTTCGGGATTCAATAAATTCACTGTTGGCTTCAATGCAATCGACATAGCACCTCCTTTTCCACAAACTCGTTACACGCTGGATAAATAAAACTAGATAAAATCGGTCAACACATCTTCCTTGATGCGCTGGAATTCAATAGAGGCCCGCTGCCTCGGACGCGGCAGCTGTACCGGTACGATGCGCTTGATACGGCCGGGATGCGATTGCATCACCACCACACGGTCGCCGAGGAAAACCGCTTCCTCCACATCGTGCGTCACCAAGATGGTGGTCAGGCCCTCATGCTCCCAAAGACGCTGCAACTCCTGCTGCAGCTTAAGCCTGGTCAGTGCATCCAGCGCAGCAAACGGCTCATCCAGCAACAGCAGTTGCGGCCGCAACACCAAGGCCCTGGCAATCGCTACGCGTTGCGACATACCGCCGGAGATTTGGTGCGGGTATGCATTCTCGAAACCGCCCAGGCCCACCGTCTCGATGAGCACCCGAACACGCTCATTACGCTCAGCCTTGGAGACATCGGTGGATGCAAATGCCAGTAGGATATTGTCCTGCACCGTCAGCCAGGGAAATAAACGGTGCTCCTGAAAAACGATACCCCTGCTCAGGTCCGTGCCGCTGACGCGCTGGCCCTGGTAGACGATCTCACCCTGGTAGCTAACATCGAGTCCAGCTATCAGGCGCAGCAGGGTGGATTTTCCGCAACCGCTGGCCCCTACGATGGACACAAACTCGCCTGACTGGATTTCAAGATTAATGCCCTGCAGTACGTTCAGCTCGTTACCATCCAGTCGGTAGGACTTCTCGACCGCTTTTATACGCAATGCAGTTGCCTTGGCACTTTCATGGAACCTGCGCAGTACGCTGGGGGCGGTTGCCGCGTGTACACCAGGCTGCGTGCCTGGATCATTGGAATCAAGCTTGGCAAGCCCATTTGCACGCAGACCATTTGTATTTAATGCATTCAAAAAACCCATCACTTCCCCACATGTCCTGTCATTAACTTACTGCCAGCAATTCCGGCAACGCCATGCATATACGCAATAGCTATGCCAAATATTATTTTTAATAAAAATCATGCAGTTATAAATTAAAGTGAGGAAATGAAAGGCGCTAATGTTTGTTAGCCACCAGAGATTTGGGCTAGCTGTTGCATCAGCAACAGCTAGCCCAATCAGGATTTAAATAGAGGGGCCGTGCTATCTACAGCACCCTTATTCTTTAGCTAGGTTATTTTAGCTACGTTATTTTTTCGACCCGATACTGGCGGCTGTCCAGAAGCTTTCCAGTTTCAGGTCTTTAAGTGCCTGGTCTGCGAATTTGGGATTCAGCAACTGCTTCAGGTCGACATCGTTCTGTATCAGTCCTGACTTCCTTGCGTATGAAACGGAACGGCGATAGTGCTCGGTCAGCGCCTGGTCGTACAGCGGCGACCAGCGATCCTTCCAGGCGACGCTATCTTCTTCGTAGTCGCGCCGTATGACGCTTTCAGGCTGCACCTGCGCCGCATATTCCTTGATGTACTGTTCCTTGTTCTTGTCCTGCGCAGTCCAGTAATTCACTTTGATATAGGAAGTGACAATCAGCTGCGTCAGTTCAGGATACTTCTGCACAAATGCGTTGCTTGCCCACAGGCCGCCCATCAGCTTCCAGTCAGGCGGTGCATTCTTGGTGGACCAGATGATCTTGCCTACTTTCTTATCAACCAGGTTATAAGCATCGTTCAGGCTGAAATAGGCATCCACCGAGCCGCTTGCAAGGGCGGCTGCGCCCACCTGGGGATTCACGTTCACAATCTTGAAATCCTTCAGCGTCAACCCTTGAGACTCCACCAAGTTGGCGAAGGAGATTTCCCACGGTCGTCCCCGGTGCAGGGCAATGCGCCTGCCCTTGAGGTCCAGTATGCTTTTAGCGCTTGAAGCAGTCGGCACGACTAGGTAGGAATTTCCGTTACGCCCCCACGGCGCAACTAGCTGCACCGTCGGCCGCGAAGCGTTGAGGATGATAGGAGGCAAATCGCCATAGGCAGCAAAGTCTATGGTGCCGTTGGCAAATCCTTCATTGATAATGGGGCCAACCGCCGAATGCGCGGCCGGTACCCATTCCAGCTTGACGCCTTTTTTCTCCAGCGCTTCCTGTAGGCCGCCCTCCTTAATCAGCAAAGCACCATTCATGAAGGTGGTCTTGCCGGCGATGTTGTAGGCAACTGCGGCGATGCGTACCGACTTCGGCAGCTCCTCTGCGAACGACTGCAATGGCAGCATCGATAAAACCATGCCGTAAGTAATGACGGCCAGCGTATATAAACTCTTTTGAGACATGCAAACTCCAGATATTAGGGACAACAAGGGTAAGGATTATGCGATAAGTGCGACCGGCCTGCCGGCCGCACTTTTATTGATTACTGGGTGGCTGGTAACGACTGTAACTTATGCCGCCTGCGCCTTCTGATGCAGCCACTTCTCTGCCTGCTCAAGCGGACGCCTGTCCACCCAGACATCCAAGTCGATATCGCGGTCGAGCAGGCCATGCACCAGCATGAAATCCTTCTGCTTGCGGAAAAGCTCGATGCGTTCATCCGACAGCGTAGGCTCCAGCGCCAGATGGAATCCTTCGCCATACGCGGTAGCCACGCCGCCGTCGTCCGAGCGCGTTTCGGCCTTGAGTATCTCGCGTACGCCATGCAGGTTGGTTTTGGCCCATTCCGCGGCGCGCAGGCTTTGATACAGGAAACGGGCAACCAGGTCGAAATGGTTCTCCAGGAAATCTTCGTGGACGGTGATCGGGCGTGGCGTGCCGTTGTTTACACGCGAGGACTGCTGCGGGAAACTATCCAGATCTATACCGACGACAGCGCCTACCTTCTTGGCCGCATCGACGGCGGAAGCGCCTTTCACATAGACAGCATCCACGTTGCCGTTGACCAGTTCGTCCAGTCCGGCCCACAGCGCGCCCAGGTTTTCCTGGCGGTTGCCGCGTCCCGAACCAACTTCCACCAGCTTCACGTCATCCAGCGTCAGCCCGGCGATACCAAGCGCGCCTTTATAGCCGTGCAGGCTCATGCCCCTGGCGATGCTGCTGCCGCGTATATGGTCCTTGAGCGGATGCTCGATGAACGCAGGCAACGCCAGGCGTTTGCCTTTAAGGTGCTCAGGTTTGCTGATACCAGAATCGGCACGCACCAGCAGCACCTGCCATTCATCGATCCAGGTCAGGCCGATCAGGCGCGTCGGCGCATGCTGTGCCCTGGCGGCAAGGGCAAGCAGGTTGCCGCCTTCGCGGATCAGGGGAGGTAGCTGGTGATCGTAATGATGGCGGCCAAGCTCTTTCGGCGCGTCCTGCAGGGTCGATAGCGTGATGCCATCACCAGCGAATTCCTCGGCCAGCCAGCCCAGCTTATATGCCAGCCCGGTGGCGGTAGGGACTGGGCAGCGCGTGAACCAGATCTGGTCTAGTTTCCCGCCTTTTTCGCCCGCTGGCGCTTGATGCTTCGTGATGTCTGTCATGCTTATTCCAATTCTTTAGCGTCGGTTAGGCTTATTTGGGTCTGGCATAAATAAAGGCCTGTCTTACAGGTCTGTCGCGGGCAAGAGGTTTTCTGCCTTGGCCTGATCGAAAATCTTGGCCATCTTCCACTGCTGGGCTAGGACGCCTGGACCGTAATCCCGTGAGCCGCCGATGGCTTCGGCACGCACCTGGATTTGGGCGCCTTCTTCCAGCAGAAGGATGAATTCCGCAGTCTTGCGCAGACCCTGCTTGCCCCATACGGTGGAGCCGCCATTCGCTTCCAGGATGGCAGTGTTATGCGGGTTCAGTTTTATCTGGTCGAGGATGAAGTCGACTTCCTGCTGGCGGCGGTCGATATAGATAGGCAGTTCACGTACCAGTTGGAAACGCTGAACAGGCACATAACGAATCGGCAGGGTGCGGTGCGTTTGCGCCCAGGCGCCAAGATAGGGGGAATGCACGTGGGATACCGTCGTGATGTCGGGATGCTGCTCGAATATCTTGGCGTAACGCAGGGCTGCCTTACCGTTGCCATTCCCGTAGTACAGCGTGCCGTCCAGGCCCGCCACGATCGCTTCCAGTTTCTTGCCACGGTTGAAAGGGCCGGCGTAGTTGACGATGACGACCTTGTCTTCGCCAGGAACGCGTTCCACGAAGCCGACGGTTCCATTGGCCGTGATGGTGTTGGTTTCCCTGAATACATCGAACGCCAGTTGCGCTTCTTCGATTACTTTAGATACGAAGACTTCGATGTCGCTTTCGGTCTCGAGTGTGGTGATGGTCATGTTTTTCTCCTTGGCATATAAGTAATTCTTTTACTTCGCAAAACATATGCCAGAAAGACGAGGAAATAAGATTAAAGAGTTATTTGTTAAAAAACATTACCTTAGTTAAAAAATTGAAATATAGGATTGCCGAACATGTTGTGTGGATGTTGCCTTTGAAACAATTGCCAGGTGAGGATTGCTGTACCAGCAACACTTGAATAGGTCCATTCTTATACATTTTAACTATATTAATATAAGTTCTTATTCATAGCTTTATTAATAACTATTTAGTATATTGGCGCCCTAATCAATCAATACCAAGGTATCGATATGCATGCCAAGTTATGGAATTACGAAACGGAGTTTGACCGCGGCCACGATGGTAGCGAACAGGTCATCACCCATCCCAATCCCTCGGCCGTCAGCCTGTCCATACGGGCCAGCGCGCTGGTGTTCAGCGACCCCAAGTCGCAGAACCTGCTCAGCCTGATGGAGAAAATCGCCGACAGCAATGCCACCGCACTGATCATCGGTGAAACCGGCACCGGCAAGGAGTTGATCGCCCGACACATCCATGCGTTAAGCCAGCGTAAAGCCGGCCCTTTCCAGGCCATCAATTGCGGCGCCTTCTCCGAAACGCTGGTGGAAAGCGAATTGTTCGGCTACGAGCGCGGTGCATTTACCGGTGCCAATACCTCCAAGATAGGCTGGTTCGAAAGCGCCAATAAAGGCACCTTGTTCCTGGATGAAATCGGCGACCTGCCCCAATCGACACAAGTGAAACTTCTGCGTGTACTGCAGGAGCGCGAAGTAGTCAGGCTGGGCTCCAGGAAAGCGACGCCTATCGACGTCCGCTTGATTGCTGCCACCAACGTGAATCTAGAGGAAGCTGTCCGCGCAGGGCGTTTCAGGGAAGACCTGTATTACCGCATCAAGGTCGTGCCTGTTGAATTGCCGCCATTGCGTGAAAGACAGGGCGATATCCTGCCGCTGGTGGAACACTTTCTCAAAGTTTACCAGCACCGCCTGCAGACCGGCACGCCGCACCTTGCGCCGGAAACCGTACGGGCAATGCTGGAATACCCCTGGCCCGGCAATATACGTGAGCTGGAGAATGTGATTCACCGTGCATTGCTGGTCTCCAACTCAGCGACGCTGTACCCAAAAGACTTGAACCTGCCGACCATTGCGCAAACCCATGACGAGGAACAGCGCTTTCAATCGCCATCCACTTCACCTGTTGCCGGCAGCAAGCCTGATGGCTATGGCAGGCATGCCCAGCAGCTGGAAGCCATACTGAACAATATGTTCGAAAATAACCTGCCAGACCTGTATGAAGTGATCAATGCCATCACCGTCCGGAAAGCTTATGAATTCAGCAACAACAACCAGGTTCATACGGCAAAACTGCTTGGCATCAGCAGGAACATACTGCGTGCCAGGTTAAAGGAACTCAACCTCATCGCCTGAAATTGATAACGCTTCTGAGTCAGGCCTGAGCGCTCAACAAGTTCAGGCGATTTATTAATCCCATAAAGCCGGGCCGTTTTGCCCGGCTTCCTCTATCTTTACGCAACCTTTATGCAACAAGGGCTTGCGGTGGATTCTGGCTCAGGAGGAAATGTGCTTGGTCGATTGCCACGTCTATCCGCTGTTTCACAGCATCGCTGATCAGTTCATACTTATCGAATTCCGTATCTTTTGCGTAGATAGCGGTAGGTACCGTGTACAAGCCAAAAAAGCTGGCCAGGGTGCGCAATTGATAATCCAGTACTGATGCATGCTGGTCGCTACCGCCGGTTGCAGCCAGGATAGCCACTTTACCTACGAGCACCTTGGGATCCATAAGATCGAAGAAATGCTTCAGCATGCCGGTATACGACGCCTTGTATACCGGGCTTGCGATCACGATGAGGTCGGCCTGCTGCAGCTTTTCGTACACCAGCCTCAAGCTGTCGGGAAACTGGTTATAGCTGAGGGTGGCGCCAAGCACAGGCGCTATCTGCGCGATATCGATGATTTCTGCGCCGGCATGTACCTTGTGCGCTGCTCTGCTGACGATCTCTTCGACCAATGCTTTGGTCCTGGACGGCGCAGAAATGCTTCCAGATACCCCGATTATTTTTGCCATAATTTTAGCCCTTAATTAATTATGAGCAATAAATAGCATTATGCATGCCAATATTTTTATTCAATTAAAACAATGAATTATTAATTTTTTCATAGTTAAAATTGTTTCAGAATAAAGATAACTGTTGCTGCACTGCTTAGATAGCAACAATTAATGTTGAAGCGCAAATCACCTTATCTTAAGAATAGGATGAGATTTCTATCGCTAGTAAAAATTTTAGGAAAGGTTTTTGTGAAATCAAAAAAATATCTCAGTCAATATATATGCATTAGACTCCTAACATTACATTCTGGGTGAGCCTTAGTATTGACTTAATGAATGACCACTATTGGCCGAAACCAGCCACTCACGCCTAATTAATGGGGGTTTTGAGAAGATTGCAGTTTATGTGTAAATTGTTACCGAAACTTGCAGCTTATGAGGATTTTCAATTGCATCATATGTTGATTAATAAATTGTTAAAGCAATGATTGATAAGTAAAGACGATTGCAGCTTTTGGGCTAACCCACATTTGTAGATCCAACCTTAAAGTGGAAATCTACTCTAAAGAATCGCCCTTCGCAGCTTGTTCAAGCCTCTCTTGAAATTGAGGCAGCTTCCCTATTAGCACATGGTCCAATGAGTTGAAGACGGAAAGTAGCTGCCGACGATACTGATTGCTTGTTGGCATGAAGTCTCCTTCGATAATGCTCCGTTCCAAGATGTCAGCCACTTCTCTAGACAAAGGATTGTTTCGTACTTTTTGGTATCTGCGTAGTGCAATCTCAAGTGTATATTCTTTGAAACTCTTACTCAATTTCGGCGACTCTAATATATCTTTGATAATCGTACCCAATGCATTACATGCTTGCTTAGAAATGTAAAATTGATCAAACCCTGGCTCGTTTCTCTCTCTCTCAGGGATATCTGCCAGAGTCACTTCTAGCCCGTCCTCCACCCAGTTGGATGTTATGGCAACAATCTGGTAAAGAAGATAATAGAAAGCTGTTGGATGTTCATGGTATTCATCATCATTCGCGTAATCACGCATTTGTTTAAGAATTTTCTCTGTGAAATGTGTGAAATAAAACAGCCAAAGGTGATCTTGTATCCCTTGATGAATTCCTTCGTGAATCATAATCTCAAAGAGCTTGATGCCAGCGTAGATAGGACAACGATACTTACCAACTTCACTATAGTATCCAAGCGCTTGATTATATAGCTCTGCAATACTTTTATCTTCCTCCAAAGTCATACATACCGACTCTCCAATTCCTCTATAGACCCCTAATCTTTCTGCATACGAAATATCTTTAAATAGGAAGTTGATGATACGGTTTTTCTCTGGTAAATAAAGTCGATGACGCCCATTCAGGTTTTCATTGTTTTTTAGCTCAATGTAAATCCTGCTACTGCGATCACTCAAAAGTGCCGCCATAAACATTTCGAAGAAGTCCTCCCGAAGGCAATCAGGATGCTTAAGAAGATGCAAACAAAAGTACGGGTGCGCTACTGCCAAATATGCGATTAACTCTGGCGAGTTGGATATGTCTTCAAGAATGTTCTGGGCATGTATGCTTGATTTATTTATTTTATTGGAAGCAGATTCAACCCGGGTAAGTATATTTCTAAGGAAACGCTTAAGTTTTGTATCTTGTTTAGATGCCTCACCACGAAGCAAGGCGTTAATGTCGAGTACAGGTTGAGGCTTAAGCTTGGCGGCAATCTTAGTTAACAAAGGCCGATGGTTGCTAATCTCAATTAGCTTAGGCAACTGTGGATGAACTAGGGAAGCAAGCTCATCATATCTTTTGGTTCTCAACAGATGATCAAAAAGCTCTTCAAAGATTCCAACATTCCTATTTGCCAATTTTAGGGAACGACTTCTGAAAAGAAGGTACAACGCAAGTAACAGAAGCAGCATGTAAACTGAGCTGTTAGTATCAAACCCCCATAGCCATGGCCCCAGTGTGTAGTAATACCCTAATGCTCGAAAGACTTTTTCAAATGATAGATAGTGAACCAAACAAAATAGTGTAAATATTACTAACCCGTCAAAAAGTGTAATACTTAGGCGAAATCGCAAACGATTATTGTCAGGAATAATTGCCCATATGGCGGCTGCCAAACCCAGTATGGTAAGCAAACTATTAGTATCAATGGCATTTTCTGTGATCAATTTGCTAGCTCCAACTCAAACGATAAATAGCACAAAAATAAATGGGGTCAGACTCGTTTACTCTTCCAAGAAGTCTAAACCACAGCTTTAGTTTTAGCTTTCTTTTCCAGCAGTTTACCTGGTTGCCTAAAGCGGTTCTTACCTGCAATATCCAAAAGCCTTAGAAACTTAGGGCACTCAAAATGGCTGGGTGCTTTACACGCCGCTGCATGGCGCAGGCCGTCGCGCATTGCGCTTAACTCCTTAATCTTGCTATCCAACTCATCCGCTTTGGCGAACAGCAGTGCGCGATTGATCTCTGGCCCCGTCGGCGTAAACATTGCAACAATCTCATCCAGCGAAAAGCCGGCGTTTCTACCCAAAGAGATAAGCGCCAACCTTTCCAGAATATTGCCACCGTATTGCCTACGCAAACCGCTACTACGATTGGACTGGATCAGCCCTTTTTCTTCATAAAACCGCAGGGTTGATGAGGGCAACCCGGATGCTTTTGCAACCTCGGCAATATCCATTTTTCACCTTTCAAATTCAGCGCTTGACTTCAAGTCGACTTGAACTTGTATTCTGGCTCATGTCGTCACCAGATACTAGGCACAAGTCGGGATATCGGTGACATACTATTAACAGATGAAGAATTTCAGGAGCTGATATGGAAGCAAGTTTTTGGCATAGCAAGTGGCAGCGTGGTGAGATCGCGTTTCATCAGAGCCAGGCAAACCCCTTGCTGGTCGCGCATTTTGAGAAGTTGGATTTACCGAAAGGCAGCCGTGTATTTTTGCCCTTGTGCGGCAAAACACTGGATATCGCCTGGCTGCTCGCAGGTGGGTATCGGGTAGTTGGCGCCGAGCTGAGTGAGATTGCGATTGATGAGCTGTTTGAATCACTGGGCTTGCAGCCTAAGATCACCAAGGTTGGGGCGTTGATTCACTACAGCGCAGATAATATCGACCTGTTTGTGGGCAATATTTTTGATCTGACTGCCGAATATTTGGGGCCGGTTAACGCGATATACGACAGGGCGGCAATCGTCGCCCTGCCTGCGGACACCAGAAAGCAATATGCATCCCATTTATTGAACATCACCCAAGCTGCGCCACAGCTGGTGATTGCCTATGAGTATGACCAGTCGCTGGTGGATGGGCCTCCGTTTTCGGTCAGCGGGCAGGAGCTCAAGCAACACTATGGTGCTACCTACGAGCTGGCTGCGCTTGAAACCAGAGAGGTTGAAGGTGGCATGAAAGGCCAAGCTGCCTCTACCGAGACAGCCTGGCTTTTAAAGTCACAATATTAAATCAGCATTCCGCCAGAAACTTCGATGCGTTGCGCATTAACCCAACGGTTATTTTCTGATAGCAGTGAGGCGATCATGGGGCCGATATCGTCTGCCACCCCAACACGGCCTAGTGCGGTTTGCGAGGCGATATAAGCATTCACCTCATTGTTATCGCGTACCAGGCCATCACCAAAGTCCGTTTCAATGGCGCCGGGTGCTACCGTATTTACGGCGATCTTGCGTGCACCTAGTTCTTTTGCCATAAAGCGGGTGAGCACTTCAATACCGCCTTTCATGGCTGAGTAGGCAATGTAGCCAGGTATGGCAAAGCGTGCGAGCCCGCTGGAGATATTGACGATGCGGCCACCATCATTGATGAGCGGCAATAGTTTTTGCGTGAGAAAAAACACCGATTTGAGATGGATATTCACCATCTGATCAAACATGGCTTCAGTGGTGTCTGCAAATGAAGCATAAATGCCGGTGCCTGCGTTGTTGATTAAATAATCAAACCGGGTGCGCTGCCACTGAGATTGCAAAGCCTCGCTCAGCTGCGCTGCAAAGCCAGTGAAGTTAGCAGCGTTGCTGACATCCAACTGCAGCGCCACGGCCTTGCGCCCCATCGCCACGATATCGGCAACCACTGCATCTGCTGCGGCTTTTTGGCTATGGTAGGTCAAGATCACATCGATGCCTTGTGCGGCCATTGCCAGTGCTGTGTTTTTGCCAAGCCCGCGACTACCACCCGTAATAAAAGCAATTTTCTGAGTCATGATATTTCTCCAACTGTTGTAGAAGGTTTGCATCTTATTGGCATTGTATTTTGTGATAAATATCGATTAAATGATTACACTGTTCGTTATTAATTAATAATTGGCCTGATATGGACAATACAGAAGCAATAAAACGCTTTGTGCGCGTGGCTGAGCTGGGCAGCTTTACCAAGGCTGCGGATTCGCTAGACCTGCCCAAAGCCAGTGTATCGATAGCAGTACAGCAACTGGAAAACCGGCTGGGTACCCAATTGCTGCATCGCACCACGCGTAAAGTACAACTCACGC
>Ga0208125_100123_pt1 | contig 74337 bp, 70 predicted proteins | sample LakWasM128_HOW14_2_FD_183938 | JGI IMG/M metagenome (GOLD analysis project Ga0208125, IMG submission 183938) | Freshwater sediment methanotrophic microbial communities from Lake Washington under simulated oxygen tension - Sediment Metagenome... | ecosystem: Environmental > Aquatic > Freshwater >...
CAGTGGGTTTGAATGTATTAGAAAGCGCTTAATTGTTTAGAACTTTTTGATTGCATTAATACTCTATTGAGTTGATCGGTTGCATTTCGACCGTATATAGACAATTAAGGAATAAGGAATGTTAAAAAATATAAAGTTATTAGGATTAACAATCTGTCTGGCGGTTGCAACTAGTGTTCAGGCTGAGGAAATTTATACACAAAGCCGTGCCGGTGAACCGCAGCGTGTTGATGACGGTACAGAGTTTAAAGTATGTGCAGATCAGGACAATATGCCGTACTCCAATAATAAAATGGAAGGTTTCGAGAATAAAATCGCAGAAGTTTTAGCTAAAGATTTGGGTAAGAAATTGACCTATCAATTCTGGTATGACCGTATGGGTTTTTACAGAAATACAATTAATGCTAAAAAATGCGATGTGATCATGGGTACAACACCTGACAATGATGCGTTGAGAACTTCAAAGCCTTACTATCGTTCCGGCCACGTATTTATCTATAAAAAAGATAGCGGTTTGAACATTACAAATTGGGATAGCCCTGATTTGAAAAAATCTACTATCGGTATTGTTGGTCAGAGTCCCGCAACCATCCCTTTAAATGATCATGGTTTGATGGCTAATGCCAGACCTTATCGTATGCAGCGTGATTTGAACTTACCGCCAAGCTATCTGGTAGATGACGTGATTAAGGGTGATATTGATGTTGCCATAGTGTGGGGTCCAATCGGTGGTTATTTTGCAAAACAGTCAAAAGTGCCATTGGAAGTTGTAGTGATTCCTGAATATGAGCAAGAAAATGTTAAAGGTAAAGAGTTCTGGAATATTTCTATTGGTGTGCGTAAAGCCGATAAAGAGCGTATTGCTTTAATCCAAGGCGCTTTAGATAGAAATAAAGACAAGATCCAGCAGATTCTTGATGAATATGGTATTCCAACAGTGCCAGTGGTTGAGGGCGATAACCTGATGAAGACTTATCGTAAAGGTAAAGCTGTATCAAAAGAAAACCGCGGTGACGCAATTCCAAAAACAGAGTAAAATAATGAACTTATTCGAGTTGAAGCGTCAACCGAACTATTAATAACTACGTTAAATGAACACACGTCCTATAATGCGCCAGCATGTAAGTACGTAGCTAAATTCATTACATTAGGAGATGACATGTTAGGCAATAAATCAATTAAAGCAGCGTTGCTGGTAACAATGCTTGGTTTAGTAGGTATGACTTTATCTACACAAGCTAGCGCAGCTTGTAATTTAGTTAAAACAACTGATGGCAGCCCACTAGGCGTTAAAGCCACAGACGCTGATACGCCAGAAGCGAAACAGTTTCTTGAAACATGTGTAAACCCATACACAAAAAAATTCGTAGCTGATAAAGAAGCTGCAAAAGCTGGTAAGAAAAAATTCGGTTATTATTCATGCACACAGTGTCATGGTCCTAATGCAGGCGGCCAAGTAGGCCCAAGCGCCACTGACGCAAACTGGCAGTATGCAAAACACATCACTGATAAAGGCTTGTTTGAAACAATCGCTGGTGGTTCTAATGGCGGTATGTTTGCCTGGCATCAACAGTTGGGTAACCCAGAAAACTTGAATACAGACGATATCTTGAAAATTGTTGGCTGGTTGCGTTCAGAGTATAAGGGTGGTGGCGATACACCTTGGTTGAAATAATAAGCGTTCAATGTGAAACTGATGAAAACTTAAGTCAAAAGCAGAAGTTTTAATACAGTTACATGCTGTAACAACTTTAAAGGCTACTGTATAATTGCAGTAGCCTTTTTTATGTAATGCACCTGCCATGCTAGCGACTTTTATTTCGCGCAGCGTAAGTAGCATTACTAATTTTATATAGTGGAGATTGAGATGTACAAGTCAAAATTCGGTTTGGCCATAGTACTGGTTTTATTGGCTTTAAATGGATGTGGTAAAAAAGATTCAAGCACAGCAGGTGCAGATGCGTCAACAGACAGCGGCACTACAATTCAGTTTGTAACGACACAAGACGACAAACCATTAGTGATTGATGCAAAACTGTTTGATACACCAGCAGCTAAAGAGTTTTTGGCTACTGGCAAAAATCCTTACGTCGGCAATGCTGAAGCCGTAGCAAAAGGTAAAAAAATATTTCAGTTATATTCATGTACGCAATGTCATGGACCAGAAGCAAAAGGTCAAGTTGGTCCTGGTTTGATTGGTCCAACGTTCAAATATCCAAAAGATGCGACAAACAAGGGTATGTTTGAAACAATCTGGCACGGAACTAACGGCGGTATGGGTGCTAAGGGTGTTGGTTTAATGGATCCTACAGATCCAAAAAATGGTATTACACCTGATGAACTGTTGAAAGTGATTGCCTGGATTCGCAGCATGGGTGGCGTTACCGGTAACGAGTAATATAGTAGTGATAGCTAAAACGCGCTTACTCTTACCAAGTAAGCGCGTTTTTGTTTTATGATGATAGTAAATAATGATTGATTGGGATGCCTGTGAGTAGTAAACAAGAGCAAAACTTGCACCACGTAGTAATTGTAGGCGGTGGCGCAGGTGGTCTTGAGCTTGCAACAAAGCTTGGGGACACATTAGGCCGCCGCGGCAAAGCAATAATTACTTTAATTGATAAATCAAAAACGCACGTATGGAAACCGCTGCTGCACGAGATTGCGGCGGGCAGTATGAATCCTGAGCGGCATGAGTTGGTATATCTGGCACAAGCACATTGGCATCATTTTAATTTTCGTCTTGGCAGCATGGATACGCTGGATAGAACCAAGCAAGAAGTATCAATAGCACCACACTATGACGAAGATGGTAATGAGGTAATCCCACGTCGCACTTTTAAATACGATACATTAATCATTGCTGTCGGCAGCACGACTAATGATTTTGGTATTAAGGGGGCGCGTGAGCATTCGATTGCACTTGATACGCAAGATCAGGCTGAGAAATTTCATCGCCGTCTGCATAATGCGTTATTACGCGCACAAACACAGGTTGAGCCGGTACAAGCTGGTCAATTGGAAGTGGTGATCGTTGGTGCAGGTGCGACTGGCGTTGAGCTTTCCGCTGAGTTGCACAATACAACGCGTGAACTGGCAGAATATGGCCTGGATAAAATTGATCCAGATCGTGATGTAAGAATATCGCTGATTGAGGCGAGTGATCGTGTGTTGCCTGCACTGCCGCCAAAATTGTCAAACTCAGTGGATTTGGAATTGAGAAAGCTGCGTGTGCACCTGTATACGGGAGAGCGTGTGACTGAGGTGACCAGTAAAGGCGTACAGACACATAGCGGTCGTTTCATTCCATCTGAATTAGTAGTGTGGGCTGCAGGCATTAAGGCGCCAGATTTTCTGCATGAGATAGATGGTCTGGAAACAAACCGTATTAACCAGCTTGTTGTAAAACGTAATCTACAAACTACTATGGACTCAAATATCTTCGCGTTTGGTGACTGTGCTGCATGTCCTTGGGTTGGACATGACGGCGCAACGGTGCCACCGCGCGCGCAGGCTGCACATCAGCAGGCATCCATGTTGTTTAAAACGGTTAAATATAGAATTGCCGGAAAAAAGGATCTACCAGAGTTCACCTACAGGGATTATGGCTCATTGGTTAACTTGGGAGCCTATACTACAGTAGGTAACCTCATGGGAGCGCTGTCCGGTGGCAGCCTGTTCATTGAAGGCATGATTGCACGCACCATGTATCGATCATTATATAAACTGCATTTGATGGCGCTGCATGGGTTCTGGTCAACTGCATTGCAGACTTTGGCACGTATTATTACACGCCGCACTGAAGCGCACGTTAAGCTACATTAAGTTGCGTTAACTGTTTGGTAATATCGCAAAAGAAGCTACCGTTTTATTGCTTAATGAAGCGGTAGCGTCTGTGAATGATTGTCATGCATACGCTTACAAAAAGTCCGAATGCAATCACGATGAGATTAATTGATATTTCGGCTTTTACCATCATTAAATAAGCACCCAGCATTAATAAGATGCCAATATGCTCGTTGAAATTCTGCACTGCAATCGAGTGTCCGGCACCGATGAGTTCGTGACCACGATGTTGCAATAGCGCATTCAAAGGAACAACAAAAAATCCTGCCAGCGCACCAATGATAAATAGCAGAACAATTGCCACCTGCCAGTGCTGTACAAATGCCATTGCAATTACCAGTAAGCCCATTAAAATGCCTGCTGGCAGTACTCTGGTAGATTCTTCAAGCTTGATATAGCGTGCTGCCACAATCGAGCCAACAGCAATGCCAACCGCCAGCAAAGCCATCAGTTGTGTTGCCTGCTCCAAGCCGAAGTTAAGTGCACTAGCTGCCCATGCGATTACAACCAGGCGTAATGTCGCGCCAGCACCCCAGAAGAGTGTTGTTACTGCTAAAGATACCTGACCGCGTGCGTCATGCCACAAGGCTTTAAACGAGTACCAGAAGTCGAGCAACATGAACACAGGGTTCTTCTTGGGTAATTTGTGGTCAATCGGCAATTTAGGAATGTAAATGTTGAATATTGCCGCTAGCATATAGAGCACAGTAATAATGATGATGGCTAGTTGTGGATCGTTGCTTGCCAGAATGCCGCCAATAATAGCGCCAAGGATAATTGCGAATACCGTTGAGCCCTCCATCCAGCCATTTGCACTGACTAATTTTTCTGGAGGTAATAGCTCAGTCAGAATACCGTATTTTGCGGGCGAGTAAGCGGCAGCGCCAATGCCGACAATGCCGTAAGCATACAGCGGTGGAACGCCTATAATCATAGCCAGACTACCAATGAACTTGATAGCATTGGCTATAAACATTACGCGCCCTTTGGGTAAGGCATCAGCAAATGAGCCGACAAAGGGCGCCAGTACTATATAAGAGATTACAAAGAACTGCTGCAGCAATGGCGTGTGCCAGTCAGGGGAGTTCATCTGTGCAAGTAATGCAATTGCTGCAAACAGCAAAGCGTTATCTGCCAGCGCAGACAAAAACTGCGCTACCAGCAGCGTGTAGAAACCCTTACACATTTTCATTGTGCTTGGCTCAAGCGCATGCTCTTTTCAATATTGCAGCTATACATTGCTATCCTTATAACACTTCTGCAGCAAAATCTGCCAAACGTGAACGCTCGCCGCGTTGCAGCGTAATGTGACCGTTATGTGCCCAGCCTTTAAAGCGATCGACAACATAGGTGAGGCCTGAGCTACCCTCGGTCAAATATGGGGTGTCGATCTGGGCAATATTGCCTAAACATACTACCTTTGTACCAGGACCGGCGCGTGTGATTAGCGTTTTCATTTGTTTAGGCGTGAGGTTTTGTGCTTCATCAATAATTAAGAATTTATTGAGGAAGGTACGTCCGCGCATAAAATTAAGTGACTTGATTTTGATTCGGGTGCGAATCAAGTCTTGTGTTGCAGCGCGACCCCAGTCACCGGCATCATCATCACTTTTATTCAGCACATCGAGGTTATCTTCCAGTGCGCCCATCCATGGTGTCATTTTTTCTTCCTCAGTGCCCGGCAAGAAGCCAATATCTTCGCCAACCGGCACCGTGACACGTGTCATGATGATTTCTGTATAGAGTTTTTTATCAAGCACCTGAGTAAGTGCCGCGGCAAGCGTTAACAGGGTTTTACCGGTGCCGGCCTGGCCTAGCAGTGTAACGAAATCAACTTCCGGATCCATCAACAGGTTCAGTGCAAAGTTCTGTTCGCGGTTACGCGCGTTGATGCCCCACACGTTATGTTTGGGCAGTAAATGATCTTTTACAACTTCCAGTACGGCAGTGTTGTTTTCGACACTGCGGACTATGGCATGAAAAGGTTTCTCAAATTCGTAGTACAAAAATTCATTAATCAGAAATGTTTTGCATAGTGGGCCGGTAAGCCGGTAGAACATGCGGCCAGATTCCTGCCATGACTCCATGGCTTTACTGTGCTTTTCCCAGAAATCAGCAGGCAGTTCTTTCATGCCGCTGTATAGAATGTCGGTATCTTCCAGTACTTTGTCATTGAAGTAATCTTCAGCCAGCACGCCCATCGCACGCGCCTTGATCCGTACATTAATATCCTTGCTGACTAGCACTACCTGACGATTGGTATATTGCTTCTGCAGGCATATTACGACGCTGATAATCTGATTGTCAGCTTTGTTGCCGGCTAAGCCCGGTAAATCAATATTCAGCTGTGTCGTTTGTAAAAATAATCTGCCGGTGGCCTGTTTGTTGCCATTGAGTGCTAAAGGGCAACCCAGTTCCAGGTTGGTCAGATCAGTACCGACGATCTCTTCCAGACTGCGACTTGCCTGGCGCGCATTACGCGCCACTTCCGTGAGGCCTTTTTTGTTATTATCAAGTTCTTCCAACGTTACCATTGGCAGGTAAATGTCATGCTCTTCAAAGCGGAACAGTGATGAGGGGTCATGCATTAACACATTGGTATCAAGAACGAACAGCTTTGTAGCGGCGGCGGATTTTTTAGCCATACATAACTTTCTCTGAAAGTGATTGAATACAGGGCACATCTAAAAATACATTCTTTGGGCGCATTACTGCGTTGCGCGGTACTCGCAACCTCGCTGTATATTGCATACTATCTCGGTTTCTGCGTTCCGTGCGCCTGGCACTGCATCCCAAATGCTGCATTTTTAGAAGTATCCTTAATAAACTACATTGTTTGGATAAAGCTTAGCACTTCTGCGGCATGGCCATCTACCTTAACACCACGCCACTCTTTTACCAATGTTCCATTTGCATCAATAACAAAGGTGCTGCGCTCAATCCCGCGCACTTGTTTGCCATACATATTTTTCATTTTAATCACATCAAATAAGGTACATGCCAGTTCTTCAGTATCTGACAGCAATTCAAACGGAAATGTGAACTTGGCCTTAAAGTTCTCATGTGATTTAAGGCTATCACGCGAGATGCCAAAGATTTCAGTATTGAGTGCCTGAAACTGAGCGTAAGCATCACGGAACTGAATACCTTGCGTAGTACAGCCTGGTGTAGAGTCTTTTGGGTAAAAATAAATGACTAGATTCTTACCAGCATACTCTGAAAGTTGAAATGTTTTACCGCTAGTTGCTGGTAGTTGAAAATCTGCTACGGATTGATTAAGCATTGGAGTGAGTATCATCTTTGTTAAAGCCTTCCTACATTGTTGATAAAAAGCGCTGTTAAGGCAAGAGGAGAAGTTATGAAAGTAACAATTTTTTTAATAAGCCCGCATGAAGTAAGCCTTAAAGCACGTCTACTAGGCAGTCAGCCGTTAATTAAGTTCTATTATTTTAGGTAATTTTATTGTGATCGCAGTGCCGCCGCCAGGCCTGATGTTATATTGCAGACTGCCACCCAGTGCATCACATACTTTGAAAGCAAACGGAATTCCCAGCCCAGTACCGAATCTTTTTGTAGTCGGCGCGCTCATTGCGCTGGGGTCAGGTGTAAATGGCATGCCGCTGCCGTTATCTACTATCTGCAGCGTAAATTCTTCAGAACTAGTCTTAAGTTGTATTTCAATCTGACCGGTTTTATTGCAGGCATCAATCGCGTTCAGTACCAGGTTGTAGATGACTTGTTCCAGCAAGTGCTGATCAGTGAAAATAGTATCAGTGTCGGCTTTGTTGAAACTAGACCAGTCAGGCACAGTAAGTTGTATAGATTTACCAGATATTTTCTGCTGCAGAGGTTCTAGCGCACCCTCGATAATATCTCGCATTCTGGTGGTGCTGGGCTGTGGTTTCAGTGGATGTAAATAGGCCAATAGAGCGCCAGTCCAGCGTTCCAGTCTGTCAACGGTGTTGATAATGCCGTGCAATGACTCCCGTGTATCAGTATCAAGTTCCGGCTCATCCAGCACTTGGGCAGTGGCGCGAATACTGGCTAAAGGATTGCGGATATTATGCGCAAGCATAGGCACCAACAGGCCTTGAGCGGCCTGTTTTTCAGTACGCACCAGGTTTTCCTGACTCGTGATCAACTTTTCTGCCATTTCGTTGATAGCTTTTGATAAAGAGGCGAGTTCCTCGATGTTTTCTTCAGGTGCTTTATGATTAAGATTGCCAGCACTGATTTCCGAAGTTGCTTTTAATACATCTTTGATCGGTTTAACGATAGAACGCTTCAGGAATATACGCGAGAAAATAAGCAGCAATGCTGCCAGAATCAGAGGGGTAAATAATAGAAAGTTTGATTTGCGTTTACTTTCTTTTAACTTAAGATCAAGCTCAGCCTGCTTCTCATTAAGCAGCTGTTCGGTGTGTGCCAGTAAGGATTCGTAACGGTTGAAAAGACCAGCTTCGATGTCTGTGTTTAATATTTTTTTTAGCTCATCGCCGGTAATGTTTTGCTGCAGGTCAAACAAGGCCGATGTTTCCATCACAAAAGCTTTGTAACCCGCGTGCAGGTCGTTGATTGCGGTTTTCTCTGCCTCACCTTCGGCAATTTTGTGTAATTGCACAAAATGACTTTCTACCGAAAGTGTAAAGGCGTTATATTCGCTGCGTGCCTCAATATCTTTCAAAAAATACGCGTCAAAAAGCTCTTTCATCTGCCGGTAGAGGTCACCACGTGTCTGCTGCACTTCCTGCACGATTAAGCTGATGCGGTTTGATTCCTGGCTGGATTTCTCCTGCAGGTGAATGCCGATGGCACCTATGGTAGCCACCAGAAATATCAGTAAAATAAATGCCAGCTCATGAATGAGTAGCAGGTTTTTAAGGGAGGTTTTTTTCTTGTCCACGAAGTTCTTGGTTACTAAACTGGAAGTGTAACAATTACTCGAGTTTGAATGGTACGGGTACGGTAATGGTAAAGCTGTTGCCGCGAAGTACGTCTGGCGGTGCCGGGAATGGCAGCGCTTTTTCTACCATGTCCAGAGCCTGTTTATCCAGCACCTCATGGCCACTGGATTGGATGATCTTTTTAGACTTCAGTTTGCCATTACCATCAAGTTCAAGCTCAACAATGGCTTCACCCTGCCAGTTACGCATGGCAGCAATTTTGGGATATTTCTTGTGTTTACTGATTGCACCCCATAATGAGTTGCCATATTTGCTGCGGGCATCGTCATAATCGGCCTGATTAGTTACGGGCGGCGGTTCCTGCTTAACAGGAGTTGGTACGGGTACAGTCTGAACCGGCGGTGCAGTATTGGGTTTAGGCGCGACTGCTATTACCTCGGTTGGCTGTGAAGGCGGTGGCTCGGCTACAGGTTCACTCTGTTCCACTACCGGTGTTGGTAGCGGTTTAACTATGGGTTTAGGCTCTGGTTTGATTTTCGGTTCAATTTTAGGCTGCACGACTTCAGGCTGCGGTTGAACCGGCTCAGGTAGCGCTACCGGTGGAGGTTCCGGTAGTTTTACAAAATCTACGTTTAAAATCTCAGGTTCTTTGACTTCGTCAAATTTGACGTTCGGTATGATTACCACCAGCAAGGCGTGCAGCAGCATTGAGCAAATGACTGCCCAAACGATTGTGTTTGCTGAAGCGGGATGGTTAACTGCGATATTCAAAAGAACGAAGAGCCTGTATTTTTTAATTATGTAATAGATAGTTAAGTTGAAAGTAACGCAAAATTATACAACAAGCGCACATGATTTATGGATGCTAAATTTGCAAGCATGATTTTGCCGGTCTTTTTAGCCTGTCTGTAATCAGATAACACCTTGCAACACCTGTACTTGTACCATAGTGCCGGCATCAAGGTTGCCTACGTTTTCATCAAGTACAATAAAACAATTAGCCAGTGACATTGAGCTCAAAATCGCAGAGCCCTGTGCGCCGGTAGGTTTTACTTTCCATATGCCTGCTGTATCTGTATACAGAATTCCACGCTGGAACTCGGTACGGCCTGTGAGCTTTCTTATGGGTGCCGTGCATTCTACTTCGAACATCGGTAATGCATTCGTTGCAGGCTGGCCCATGAGAGTTAGCAATGCTTCACGTACAAACTGGTAAAAAGTGACCATGACAGCTACCGGGTTGCCTGGTAAGCCAAAATAGTGTGCATTACCTACTTTACCGTAAGCCAATGGCCTGCCCGGTTTCATGGCGATTTTCCAGAACATAACCTGACCATGTTTGGATAGTAACACTTTCATGTAATCAGCTTCGCCCACAGAAACGCCACCACTGGTGATAATGACATCGGCCTGTGCGGCTGCGTTCAGCAAGGTGTTTTCAAGTTGAAGCGGGTCATCGGCAATGGCTCCCAGGTCTATGATCTCTACTCCTAGCCTGCTTAGCATGCCATACAGGGTATAACGATTGCTATCGTATACCTGACCGGTTGCTAAAGGATTGCCAATGGCAACTAACTCATCACCGGTTGAGAAAAACGCCACTTTCAATTTTCGATATACGCGGATTTCTGCAATACCCAGTGAGGCTAACAGACCCAAGTCAGCGGGCTGCATCAGATGTCCCGCTGACAGTACATTCTGGCCTTGCTGCAAGTCTTCACCTGCGTAGCGCACATTTGCACGTGGCTTGGGTGCTTCTGTGAATTGAATGTTGTCGCCATCACGTAATACTTTTTCCTGCATGGCGACGGTATCAGTACCTTGCGGCATGGCAGCGCCGGTCATGATGCGTACGCATTCGCCACTTGCTACAGCAGTGTTAAATGCTTTTCCGGCAAATGCGGTGCCGATTATTTTTAGCGGGGTAGTATTTAAATCCTGTGAATTAAATGCGTAACCATCCATCGCCGAGTTATCGTAGTTAGGCACGCTTGCCGGTGACTGAATATCTTGTGCAATTACGCGACCTAAACTTTGGTGCAGGGTCACGGTTTCTGTTTCTGCAACCGGGTCAAGGTATTGTTTGATAAATTGGCGGGCTTTGTCTACCGGCATGGAGTTAGGGTCGTAATCATCCATGCAGCTAGGGTTCGAGATCAGTTGAGTTAGAGTCGGGTTTGTCATTTGCTGTTAATTACTTCTAGAATGAAATCTGCGATCTGTTTAATGTTGTTCAGGTTCAGCACTGGCAGCTTAGTTTGTGTTGTAAATGGGTCATCACTGGCAACGGCAATGAAATGGCTATCATTTGCAGATGCCAGTGGCATTTCCAGAGTTGGGCGATGCACTTCTATTTTGGGAATGTTTGCGTTTTTAAAACCTTCTACCAGAATTAAATCCGCATAATTCGGGTTGATCAGTTCAATCAATGATTCCAAATCTGCTTCTTCTTGCGGGTTAGGTGTGCGCTGCATTTCAGTGATTAGCGCCCAACGCTTGCTGGATGCTACGAGGGTCTGCACTGCGCCGGCTTCACGAATTTCGTAGCTATCCTTACCAGGGTGGTCAATATCAAAGTGATGATGTGCATGCTTGATGACGGAAACGCGGATATTGCGTTCGCGCAGTTCAATAATCAGTTTGTTAATGAGCGTGGTTTTGCCGCTATTGCTGCCAGCGGCGCAGATGCCGATAATCGGTAGTGTTTTAGATACAGTCATAACAGAATTTTCAGGATGACAGGTTTTGAAGTTTTGTTTCAAAACCGGCTAAGTCTTGTTGAGAGTTCAGGTTGGTGAATGCCTCAGCGCAGTCGCTGAAATCGACATAAACGTGGTTTAGACTCTGCTGCCATGCACTCACTTTTCTTCCGCCGTGTTTAAGGTAGTCATTCAGTGTCGGTAGCACAGACTTTTTACATAGGCAGAAAACCGGATGGGTATTGCCATCGCTGCTCACGATAGCAATGTCTGCATCATGTACAAGCATTGCAGCCTGCAGGCGAGAGGTCAAGTCTAAAGGGAGTAGAGGAGAGTCACATGGCGCTGTTAGTATATAGTCACAGCTGGCATATTTCAGTCCGAGTTGCATGCCTGCCAATGGTCCTGCGAAATCGATTATTTCATCTTGCAGTACTTGGTAGCCTAATGCTTTATAGGATTCTAATTCGCGGTTGGCATTAATGATAATTTCATCTACTTGCGGTGTTAATCGGCTAACTACATGTGCAATCAGCGGTTTTTGCCTGAACAATACTAGGCCTTTATCCAGACCGCCCATGCGTGTAGCTCTGCCGCCAGCAAGAATAATGGCTGAAATCGACACGTTTAACCGCCTGTATGGGACATAAACCTGATGACCGCAGGTTCAGCGCGGCGCAGGTCAAAGTCGTGGCCTTTGGGTTTAATTGACATGCTGTTCAATATCGCTTGTATGACAGGCATGTCATTATCCGGATGTTGACGCAGTAGCGGCATGAGGTCGATTTTGTCTTCCTGGCCTAAACATAGAAACAATTCGCCTTTGCAGGTGATGCGCACACGATTACAGCTTTCGCAGAAATTATGGCTGTGCGGTGAAATAAAGCCGATTTTGGTTTGCGTGTTTGCTACCTGCCAGTAACGGGCAGGGCCCCCGCTGTTGTGGGTGCTGGGTGTAAGTGTGTATTTACTTTGCAGTAATTTCAGCGTATCTGCATTGCTGACAAAAGTAGACTCGCGGGTATGATTAACTTCACCCAGCGGCATTTCTTCAATGAAGGAAATATCAATGGCTTGCTCAATAGCAAAGTCTACTAATGGCAGGGCTTCATCATCATTAACGCCGCGCATCAATACGCTATTAAGTTTGATGCTTTCAAAGCCAGCCTGTTTCGCTGCCTGTATGCCATTGAGCACTTTATCTAAATCGCCGGTACGGGTGATAGATTTGAAGCGATCGCTATTCAAGCTATCTACACTGATGTTGATGCGCTTAACACCTGCATTTTTTAAATCCTGCGCCTGTTTTTCCAGCTGGCTGCCATTGGTGGTGAGCACTAATTCGTTCAGATTTTGCAAATGGCCGATTTCATTAAATAGCCACAATGCGTTTTTGCGCACCAAAGGCTCGCCGCCGGTGATGCGTACTTTAGTGACGCCTAGTCTCACAAAGATTTTAACCAGCCGCGCACATTCTTCCAGACTCAGCACTTCGTTACGTGGTAGAAATGTCATATCTTCCGCCATGCAATAGACACAGCGGAAGTCGCAGCGGTCTGTGATAGACAGGCGGATATAGTCGACTTTGCGGCCAAACTGGTCTACTAGTTCACCGGGTAGTTCGCTAGCAATTTTTTGTGCGGATATGGGCACTTTTTTAATCATTACAGGTCGGTATAGTTAGTAGTAAATAACTGTATTATACTAGCACTAACTTTAATTAATGCTAGGGAAACACGGATTGAGTACCTGCGATAGCAAATTACTGCTTTCGTAGTATTCGCATCCTCGCTGTAACCGCATATTATCTCGGTTTCTGCGTTCCGTGCGCCGTGTAGTTTATCTCGCTCGGCGACTTGTTCCGTGTTTCCTTAGTTGATACGGAGAGAATAGCTTGTCTGATTTACAAACAACACAGGAAGTTAGCGCTGCAGTTATAGATGCGCTAATTGCTAAGCATCGGCAACAACCCGGCGCTTTATTGCCACTTTTGCATGCGATTCAGGATACTGTCGGATATGTGCCGGAGTCTTGCTATATATCTATCTCTAAAGCTTTGAGTCTGTCAGTTGCAGAAGTTCACGGCGTGGTGACTTTTTATCATCATTTCCGTACACATAAGCCAGGTCGCCATATTATGCAGATCTGCCGTGCCGAGTCTTGCCAGGCCATGGGTTCCGAAGCGCTGGAAGCGCATGCCAAAAAATGTCTGAATGTGGATTATCACCAGACTACGGCAGATGGTGCTATTACACTGGAGCCGGTTTATTGTCTGGGCAACTGTGCATTATCACCGACTGTGGTAATAGATGATGAAATATACGGGCGCGTATCTCCAGCGGAATTAGACGCTCTAATTACAGAGGTTAAGGTTTCGGAGGTTAAAGCGTAATGGTTACTAAAGTTTATATTCCCCGTGATTCCAGTGCACTCGCTGTTGGCGCTGAGAAAGTAGCTGTAGCCCTTGCAGCTGAAGCTAAATCGCGTGGCTTGGATGTCGAGATTATCCGCAATGGCTCACGCGGCCTGTACTGGCTGGAAACCATGGTGGAAGTAGCAACCGAACAAGGTCGCGTTGCTTACGGTCCGGTAAAAGTTAAAGATGTCGCTTCGCTGTTTGATGCTGATTTTATCCACGGTAAAGCGCATGCCTTGAGTCTGGGTTTGACTGAAGAAATCGAATGGCTTAAAAAACAGCAGCGTTTGACATTTGCCCGTGTCGGCATCACCGATCCAGTATCGCTTGAAGATTATCTGGCACATGACGGCTACAAGGGCCTGAAAAATGCACTTAAATTATCCGCTGCAGATATTGTCAAAACAGTGACTGACTCCGGCTTGCGTGGTCGTGGCGGTGCAGCATTCCCGACCGGTATCAAATGGAATACGGTTTTAGGCTGTGAATCTGAACAGAAATATATTGTATGCAATGCAGATGAAGGTGACTCCGGTACTTACTCTGACCGCATGATTATGGAAGGCGACCCTTTCGTGCTGATTGAGGGCATGACGATTGCCGGTGTGGCAGTCGGTGCAACACAGGGTTATATCTATATTCGTTCCGAATATCCGCATGCTTTGGCTGTGCTCAATGAAGCGATTGACGCTGCGAATGAGGCAGGCTATCTGGGTGATAATGTTCTGGGCAGCGGTAAAACGTTTAATCTGGAAGTGCGCCGCGCTGCTGGTGCTTATGTCTGCGGCGAAGAAACTTCTCTGCTGGAAAGTCTGGAAGGTAAACGTGGTCTGGTACGCTTTAAGCCGCCACTGCCAGCGATTGAAGGTTTATTCGGCAAGCCAACTGTAGTGAACAATGTAATTTCACTGGCAACCGTACCGATTATTCTGGATAAAGGTGCGCAGTTCTATGCAGACTACGGCATGGGCCGTTCACGTGGTACGTTACCGATTCAGCTTGCTGGTAATCTTAAGCACAGTGGTTTGGTAGAGCTTGCATTCGGCGCAACATTACGCGAATTGCTATACGACTATGGCGGCGGCTCTGCCAGTGGCAAGCCAATTCGTGCTGTGCAGGTTGGTGGTCCGCTAGGTGCATATCTTCCAGAGAGCCAGTTTGATACACCGCTGGATTATGAGGCGTTTGCCAAGTTATGGGCCGTGCTGGGTCATGGCGGTATCGTGGCGTTTGATGACACGGTCGATATGGCAAAAATGGCACGCTACGCATTTGAATTCTGTGCGGTTGAATCTTGCGGCAAGTGCACCCCATGCCGTATCGGCTCTACACGCGGTGTAGAAGTGATTGATAAAATCACTGCCGGTAAAGACCGCGCTAAAAATATTGAGCTGGTACGCGATTTAAGCGACACCATGCTGAACGGTTCACTTTGTGCTTTGGGTGGCATGACGCCATACCCGGTGCTGAGTGCGCTTAATCATTTTCCAGAAGACTTTGGTGTTTCATCAGCTGGTCTTTCATCAGAGGCCAAAACAGCCTAGTCGTAGGTAGGGATAAATTATGGACGAGATCAAATACAATCCAAAAACGGATTACGGTACACCGACTAGTCAGTCAACTAAAAAAGTGACACTGACAGTAGATGACAGGCAGGTAACAGTGCCCGACGGTGTTTCAATTATGCATGCGGCAGCATTGGCGGGTGTCACGGTACCTAAGTTATGTGCCACAGATAGCCTGGAGCCGTTCGGTTCATGTCGCTTGTGTCTAGTGGAGATTGAGGGTCGCCGCGGCTATCCTGCATCCTGTACTACGCCGGTAGCTGAGGGTTTAGTGGTACACACGCAAACGCCGAAGCTGGCCGATATTCGTCGCGGTACCATGGAACTTTACATTTCAGATCATCCGCTGGACTGCCTGACCTGTGCCACTAACGGTGACTGTGAACTGCAGGATATGGCCGGAGCGGTTGGTCTGCGCGAAGTACGTTATGGTTATGATGGTGAAAATCATCTTAAAGCGGCTAAGGATGAGAGCAACCCGTATTTCACCTTTGATCCAAGCAAATGTATTGTCTGTTCGCGCTGCGTGCGTGCCTGTGAAGAAACGCAGGGTACGTTTGCGCTGACGATTTCCGGTCGCGGCTTCGACTCGAAAGTTTCAGCCGGCAACAAGAGTTTCCTCGATTCTGAATGTGTATCCTGTGGTGCCTGTGTGCAGGCTTGCCCAACCGCTACCCTGATTGAAAAAACCGTGATTGAGGCAGGTACGCCAGAGCATAGCGTGACGACCACCTGTGCATACTGTGGCGTAGGCTGCAGCTTTGATGCGGAAATGAAAGGCGAAGAAGTCGTACGCATGACGCCGAGCAAGCACGGCGGCGCCAACCATGGACATTCCTGTGTGAAAGGCCGCTTTGCGTGGGGTTACGCCACACATAAAGACCGTATCACCACGCCAATGATACGCAAGAGTATTAAAGACCCTTGGCAACAGGTAAGCTGGGATGAGGCGATCAATTATGCTGCAAGCGAACTTAGCCGCATTAATGAAAAGTACGGTAAGGATGCAATTGGCGGTATTACTTCATCACGCTGTACTAACGAAGAGGTTTATGTAACGCAAAAACTGATTCGTGCCGTATTCGGTGTGAATAACGTAGATACCTGTGCGCGTGTTTGCCATAGCCCAACCGGGTATGGTCTGAAACAAACGCTTGGTGAATCTGCCGGCACACAGACCTTTGATTCAGTGATGCAGTCAGATGTGATTTTCATTATCGGCGCTAACCCAACTGACGGCCATCCGGTATTTGCATCACAGATGAAACGCCGTTTGCGTGAAGGTGCTAAATTAATTATCGCCGACCCGCGCGAAATTGATCTAGTGGCAAACTCTCCGCATGTGCGCGCTGATCATCACCTTAAATTGCGTCCAGGTACTAACGTTGCTTTGGTTTCTGCGCTTGCGCACGTGATCGTTACCGAAGGGCTGGTGCAGGAAGACTTTGTGAAAGCCCGCTGCGAGTGGGATTCATTTGTGGCGTGGCAGGAATTTGTCGCTAAGCCGGAAAACTCACCAGAAGCTTTATCTGAAGAAATTGGTGTAAAAGCTGAAGATATCCGCGCTGCGGCCCGCCTGTATGCTACTGGCGGCAACGCCGCAATCTATTATGGTTTGGGTGTTACTGAACATAGTCAGGGCTCTACTACCGTGATGGGTATTGCCAACCTGGCAATGGCTACTGCCAACATTGGTCGTGAAGGCGTGGGCGTAAATCCATTGCGCGGCCAGAATAACGTGCAGGGTTCCTGTGATATGGGCTCAATGCCGCATGAGTTTCCGGGCTACCGCCATGTTGCTGACTATGCGACACGTGCGTTGTTTGAATCCGCTTGGGGTCGACCATTAAGCAGCGAACCTGGTTTGCGTATTCCGAATATGCTGGATGAGGCCATTGAAGGCAGCTTTAAAGGCTTGTACTGTGTGGGTGAAGATATTGTGCAATCTGATCCAAATACCCAGCACGTCACACACGCGCTTGAGAATATGGAGTGCGTGATCGTGCAGGATCTGTTCCTGAATGAAACTGCGATGTTTGCACATGTGTTCTTCCCTGGCGCGTCATTCCTTGAGAAAAGCGGTACCTTCACCAATGCCGAGCGTCGTATCTCACCGGTGCGCCGCGTCATGAAACCTAAAAATGGCTATGAAGACTGGGAAGTCACCGCTAAATTATCAGAGGCTTTGGGTTATCCGATGGGATATCAGCATGCGTCTGAAATCATGGATGAAATCGCATTGCTAACGCCAACTTTCCACGGTGTAAGCTTCAAAAAACTGGATGAGTTGGGCAGTATTCAATGGCCATGTAATGATGAGCATCCGAATGGCACGCCGATCATGCATATTGATGAGTTTGTGCGCGGTAAAGGTAAGTTCTTTATCACGCAGTACGTACCGACTACTGAAAAAGTGAATGCGAAGTTTCCACTGATATTGACGACTGGTCGTATTCTGTCGCAATACAACGTTGGCGCGCAGACCCGCCGCACACAAAATACTGCATGGCATCCTGAAGATATACTGGAAATTCACCCACATGATGCTGAAGATCGCGGCATTAAAGAAGGTGACTGGGTCGGTATTGCCAGCCGTGCGGGTGAAACTGTGTTGCGTGCCAAAATTACTGAGCGCGTGCAGGTTGGGGTAGTGTATACAACATTCCATCATCCCGAATCTGGCGCCAACGTGATTACGACCGATAATTCAGACTGGGCAACCAATTGCCCTGAATATAAGGTCACTGCAGTTCAGGTGTCACGAGTGAGTCAGCTATCTGATTGGCAAAAGCATTACAAGACTTTCAGTGAAGCGCAAATCGCTTTTGCCGGTAAAAAAGCAGAAGCTATTTAAGTCTGTAAAGAGTTAAGTTGCCTAAAACACTTGAATCGCAGCTACTGTTAGACAGGCCATTGAGCACATATGAGGTGACGCAATGGCAGGATGGTCAGCAAGTGCAGGCGCAGGACTGCTTGGCAGAAGAAACGCCGGTTGCATTGATTTACAATGGTGTTTCACATGCCGTGATGCTGGCTACGGCGCAGGATCTGGAAGACTTTGCGTTAGGTTTTTCATTGTCTGAAGGTATCGTGCAAAATATGACTGAACTTTATGGGGTGGAAGTTCGCGTTCAGGCTGAGGGTATAGAACTACACTGTGACATCGCCAGTGAGCGTTTTATGCAGCTGAAAGACCGGCGCCGCACTTTGGCAGGCAAAACCGGCTGTGGTTTATGTGGTGCTGAAAGTTTAAGTCAGGCCATGCGTTATCCGCAGCCACTGCAATCGGAGACGATGTATAGCGCGACGAGTATCAAGCGTGGATTGCTTGCAATTCAGGCACAACAGTTGATGCAGAAAGAAACCGGAGCTACGCATGCCAGTGCTTTTGTGTTGGCGGATGGAACCGTCAGTATCGTGCGTGAAGATGTTGGCAGGCATAATGCCCTGGATAAACTGATAGGCGCATTACAGAAAATGCGCACGCAGCAGGGGCAGCAGTTTGATGGCTTTATTATTACCACCAGCCGTGCAAGTTTTGAGATGGTGCAAAAAACGGCAACGGCCGGTGTAGCAATGTTGGTAGCAGTTTCTGCGCCTACAGGCTTAGCAGTGCGAGTGGCAGAGCAGTGCGGTTTGGCACTGGTTGGATTTGCCAGGCAGAACCGATTTGTGGTGTACACCCACAATGAAAGAATTTTGAATCAGTAACGTGACTCGTAAATATTTAGAACTTTTTAGATAGAAACATGCATATATGGATATTCAGCGCTTAATTTCAATGGCCAATCAGATTGGTGATTTTTATGAATCCTATCCTGACCAGAGTCACGCCCAGCAAGACATTGCCGGACACCTTAATAAGTTCTGGGCATTGCCTATGCGTAAGCAGATTGCAGAATACGTGAATGAACAAGGCGGTCAGGGTTTGCATCAGCAAGTACAGACGGCGATTAAAGCGTATCTGCAAATTTAAGCTGATTAGATCACGGGCTTCGCTGATTTAAGGTAAACCTGCTCAGATGCAGGTTTACGCAATTATTGACGTTGGAATAGCCTGAAACTCTCTTTGCGATCAGCTGCACGTTTTCCTTGCCAAATTAATTTCCACTCATCATTAGGCTGCATTCGAGCAACGCCTCTTTCATCCTGAATCAGATAAAAATTGCAATTGAGCAATTCAGTAGTTTCAACGGACTTTAAATTAATACTGGTGTAGTAACTAAACAGCATGCGTTGTGCTTGGCCAACGCCAAGACTGTTCATGCAACTTGTATTGGCAGGTAATAGTTTATAGATGCCGGTAAATACAGGCTCATAGCTTTTAGCAGAGTCGATCCAGGGCAGCCATAATGACATGAGTAAACTCCAGCCAAATGTCATGCCTACAGCCCAGTTGGTGACGGTTGAACGATTGCCTTGTTTGGCGCGTATGCAGGTGAATAGCCAGATTGCCGTAACCAGTATTGCCGGTACCAGCATGAGCCACTGTATTTCTGCACTCGTTGCGCCCGATAAGAACAGCATGCGCTCTTTAATCTTGGCCGGGTGGCCGGTTGCCATTGCTATCCAGCCTAACCAGATTAAGAAACCAATCATGCCAAACAGTGTGATGCCAAACCAGTTCAAGGCAGAAGCCGCGCCGCGTTTTAAATATTCAACACTACCGGCACCGAGCGCCACTAGCGGCAATAGTAATGGCATGGCATAGATATCTTTCGACGGCGCACTAAAACCTAAGAAAAACAGACTGCATGCGAAAAAGATGATAATGAGCTGAAATTTAGGTTTGGAAAACAGCTTGTCGCGATTACGCCATAGTCCCCATATTGCCAGCGGCAGTGCCGGCCATGCATACCATAGCAGGATGCGAAGAAAGTAGAAGTGGTTATGCAGCTTAAATGCGTTTAAGCTGGCATTCAACCATTGGCTGAATATGGCTGGGTGCTGAAAGTAAAGTAAGGCAAGCCAGCTGCCTGCTATCGGGCAGGCAATAATAATTGCAGTGATTAACACTTTAGCAAAACTGGCGGTGCGCCAAGGCTTGAAAATTACTGCCAGCAATACTGATGTGCTAAGTAAGATAATCGGTATTACTACACCATCTGTCAGAAAACCTATGCCTAAGGCAAGGCCTAGCAGTCCGCTGGCGCGCCAGGGCCGACGTTTTGAAAGCGCCAGCGCGTAGAAGCCGGTAGCAGCACTTGCCATACTGGCAATTTCAGTATTCAGGCTATGCGCATTCATTACCAGACCAATAGTGCCGACCATAATAAACGTTGCGTGGCGGCCTACGCCGCGCACCCAGAGCTCGCGACCAGTCATGCCAACCATCAGTAGAATAATCGTGACCCAGATGGCATTGATGAGTCGTGCACCGTCATGCATGCTTAAAAATGGGCTGAATAATTGCGCGCTGGCTGCTGCTGTCAGATAGTAGAGCGGTGGTGAGTCTAATGTTGACTCTCCAGCTGCTAGTGGGGCAATAAAGCTGCCACCTTCAATAATACCTTTGACTACAGTAATGCTGGTACTTTCAAGCGGCTTCCATGGCGCATGGCCGGTTAAGCCGAATAATATCCAGATTGCACACAGCACAAGCAATAGGTGAGTTTTGGCATTTTCACCTATGCGCGCGCGCGGTGTGGACATGTTGCCTTGCCAGTCGTGATCAATTTGAAAGCGCATAATGGTAGCGAATTAGTTTTATTGTAGATCGACTATTACAGTCTAGCCTCTTTTACAGGCGAATGTAATATTAAGGAAGTTTAACATTAAAGCAAAAAGGCAGCCTGAGCTGCCTTTTTTGATCAATGATTATTTGCAAGTAGACTCGCAAGTAATCATTACATACCGTATTTCTTGCGGAATTTATCAACGCGACCGGCAGTGTCAAGAATCATTTGTTTACCAGTGTAGAACGGGTGTGATTTTGATGACACCTCGATTTTAACCAGTGGATACTCTTTACCGTCAGTCCACTTGATAGTGTCGCGAGCAGCGATAGTAGAGCGAGTTAAAAAACTAAAATCCGCGCCGATGTCTTGAAACACGACTTCGCGGTATGCTGGATGAATTCCATCTTTCATAATATATAGCCTCAGTATTGATTGCCGAATGATACGGCAAAATTATATTGCGCATTTTTGCGGTAACTCGGCATTATATTTAGATTGCACGAGCTATGCAAGGTAATTATTAGGGACACTTCTATAAATCATTCTTTGGGCGCATTACTGCGTTGCGCGGTACTCGAAATCCTCATGAACTGCGTTTACATTCCGGTTTCTGCGTTCCGTGCGCCTTTGGCGTATGAGCCAGTATTTGGCTTCCCCAATTGACTAGGCCGCTGAAGCGGCAAGTCAAGTGTGAAATAATGCGCTTTAGCGAATATATTCTACGAACATGCCCTTGCGGGTAGCAATGCATCCCAAATTCTGGATTTATAGAAGCGCCTTGATAACCAAAGTTAACCTCTGCGCATGCTGTCGAAAAAGTCCGCATTGTTCTTGGTCGATTTGATCTTGTCCAGCAAGAACTCCATCGCGTCGAGATCGTCCATGGGGTAAAGCAGCTTGCGCAACACCCAGATCTTCTGTAATACATCTTTTTCAATTAGCAACTCTTCACGGCGGGTACCGGACTTGTTCACATTGATAGCCGGGTAGAGGCGTTTTTCAGCCATGCGACGGTCAAGATGGATTTCCATGTTGCCGGTGCCTTTGAACTCTTCGTAGATGACATCATCCATACGCGAGCCGGTATCAACCAGTGCAGTAGCAATGATGGTTAATGAGCCACCTTCTTCGATATTACGTGCCGCACCGAAGAAGCGCTTTGGGCGTTGCAATGCATTGGCATCTACACCGCCGGTTAATACTTTGCCTGATGAAGGAATGACAGTGTTGTAAGCGCGTGCCAGACGTGTGATTGAGTCAAGCAGAATCACTACATCTTTTTTATGTTCTACCAGACGCTTTGCTTTTTCCAGCACCATTTCAGCCACTTGTACGTGGCGGGTAGCCGGTTCGTCAAAAGTAGAGGCAACCACTTCGCCCTTCACAGAGCGTGTCATTTCTGTCACTTCTTCTGGACGTTCATCAATCAGAAGTACAATTAAAATCACATCAGGATGGTTTGCAGTTATCGCGTGAGCAATATTTTGCATCATGACCGTTTTACCGCTTTTTGGACTGGCTACCAGCAGGCCGCGTTGGCCTCTACCGATAGGTGCGATCATGTCGATCACGCGGCTGGTGATATTTTCAGCGCCTTTGATGTCACGTTCCAGCTTCAGCGGGATGGTCGGGAATAATGGTGTCAGGTTTTCAAACAGAATTTTATGTTTAGTATTTTCAGGCGCTTCACCGTTAACCTGATCAACTTTAACTAATGCAAAGTAACGCTCGCCATCTTTCGGGATGCGGATTTCACCTTGAATGCTGTCGCCGGTGTGCAGGTTGAAACGTCGAATTTGTGACGGAGATACATAAATATCATCAGGGCCGGCCAGATAAGAGGTGTCTGGTGAGCGTAAAAATCCAAAACCGTCCTGTAGCACTTCAAGCGTACCGTCGCCAAAGATGCTGTCACCTTTTTTTGCCTTGTTTTTCAGGATGGCAAATATCAGATCCTGTTTTCGCATGCGGCTGGCATTGTCTATTTCGTTGGCAATAGCCATTTCTACTAACTCGGTTACGGGTAGATGCTTGAGGTCTGATAAGTGCATGAAGTCTCGCTAAAACAAGATTTTGTTTGAAGTGTTAAGCTTATTGATTAAAAGCTAAGGATTAAATTTTACTGGATTAAATTTTTAGCAGCTGCGGAAGATTATGCTTGGTTATACAGAAATTAATGCAGTAAAACCAAGCATTTGAATTATATTGCTAAGCGTAAAGCGTTTAGATGTTGCTGTCAATAAAAGCTGTTAATTGAGATTTCGACAGTGCGCCAACTTTAGTAGCCTCAACATTGCCGTTCTTGAACAGCATGAGTGTCGGGATGCCGCGAATTCCGTATTTAGGCGGAGTTTGCTGGTTATCGTCAATATTGAGCTTTGCTATTTTAACACGGCCTGCGTATTCTTTTGAAATCTCATCCAGGATTGGTGCAATCATTTTGCATGGACCACACCATTCTGCCCAGTAATCAACTAGTACAGGAATTTGCGATTGCAAGACGTCTTGCTCAAAACTCGCATCGCTCAGGTGTGTGATGTGTTCGCTCATGGTAAACCTCTAATGAATAATACTTTGTAATAAATGTGTATCGTAACGAAAAAAAATGGTTTCGTGAAGTGGCTTCTTTAACTTGTGAAATTTAAAATTGAATTACTGGCAATTATGATGGGAGTTCTTAATTCCGATACCGTGTTTTAAGTCAATTTAAAATTTTTAAGTAACATCGTCAAGCTATCGATTAATTGTATGATATCACTATGCGGGCTGGTAGTTATAGTTGCAACAGCCGATCTCGTATTAAGTGCTGAATAAATCTGATTTAGTTCAAAAATATGCTGGATTCTCGAAAAAATATATGGATTTCAAAAGTTAAATGAAAAGAGCTTTGTTTTTTTTAGTGGCTTTTACGCTTAGTCAGCTTGTATCTGTTAATCAGTTCGTATTTGCGGAGCCTGCTGTTGCAGCTAATTTTACGCTGAAAGATATGTCTGGCAACAAGCATCAGCTATCCAGTTATAAAGGTAAGTGGGTGCTTGTTAACTATTGGGCTACCTGGTGTCCGCCTTGTCTGGAAGAGGTGCCTGATCTGGTTAACCTTTACGATCATCGCAAGCAAAAAGACTTAATGGTAATAGGTGTGGTGTTTGATTATAAAGACGTCAAAGAGGTTAACGAATATGTAGATGATATGCTGATGTCTTACCCCATAGTGCTGGGAGATGACAGTGTTACTGCGCAAATCGGGTCTGCCGAGGTCATGCCAACTACTTTTATTTATAACCCGCAGGGTGTGCTGGTTAAAATCAAGCGAGGGCTTATTACCAGAGAATATATTGAGCGCATGATTGCCGGAAAGAAATAAAGCTGCAATATTAATATTGCAGCTTTATTTGTCAGGCTCACTCTAAGTGATTCTTAGGGTGAGCTTGTTCAGGTTGCTGTTATTGCGGTACAGCGATACTGTTGCCTGCGCCGTCCAGAACATTCAGCTGGTTTTCTTCGGCGAAGTGCATGAGCTGCGCAAAACCTTCAGGATTTACAGTTTTCAGTTTTAAATCTACCGCTAGGCAACGTACGCCGTTGATGACTTTCGGTTTTAGATAAGGTGAATACTTCAGTTTACGGTCATCACCAAAGGTGGCATAAGTGCTACACATACGGTCAACCCAGTCGCTCGGGCGGAACGGTTTGCCGGCACGGGTATTGCCTTCAATGATAATTTCGTTATTTGTTTGCGTCATGATTTATATTGAACTCAGTTAAATGTGGATGTTGAGACACTGCTAGCAGCTAAAAATTTCGTTCATTATAACATCTGCCATTTGGTTGCTAAATTCAAACTTCATTTTTAGTGTGGTGCATTGTATATCTGCTCAAATCACCTCGGTTTTATTGCACTTTAACTATGAGCGCATTAAAACCAAGGTAAATGACATTCGTTTTACGGAATATATTCAAACACTTTGACTACCCTAGCCACACCGCTTGTATTGCGCGCGATTTCAACTGCATCGTCAGCCTCTTTCTGTGTCACGTAACCCATGAGGTAAACAACACTGTTCTCAGTAACGACTTTTACGTAATTGGCTTGAAAACGATTCTCTGAAACAAATTGGGCTTTAATTTTTGACGTTAAATAAGCATCATTAGTGCGGGAGCTGAGCGAGGTCTTAGGGCCTACCGTCAGTTCGTTAGTAATGCTTTTAACATTTTCTATCGCTAGCACCATGTTGCCAGTTCTGGTTTTGGTGTCGGCGTCAGGTACTTCACCTGTGATCAATACATTACCTTTAAAGCTGGTGATGTTGACGTGCGAAGCTTCACCTAATGTGTCATAAATATTTTTTGTAGCTTTGAGTTCGATGTTTTCATCTTCGACATAAGTGCCTGAAGTGCGTCGGTCTGCTGCCATTGCGCCACCTGCTGCGGCACCACCAACAACGACAGGCACACATGCCGTGATTTGAGATACCAGAGCGATTGCTGCCAATAATTTTAAGCTTAATTTCATTGTTGACGTCCTTTGTGTGAGTAATTGAATTGATAAACTAGAAAGCGTCCTGTATCCATTCTAACGCGTTGATATCGACTTTTGACATTAAAATAGCGTCAAATCGACAAGCGCTATCTCCGTGAGTTTGCAAGTATAGCGTAGCAGAGCGTCTGAGTTTTTGTTGTTTGGATTGATTGATGCTCATGGCAGCACCGCCAAAATTTGTATTGCTACGTAAGCGTACTTCAATAAAAACCAGTGCTTTTCCATCCTGCATAATCAAATCAATTTCGCCATAGGCACAGCGAAAATTTCTTTTAACAAGTTTCAGGCCTTTTTTCTGCAAAAAAATACAAGCAATATCTTCAGCTGCATTACCGTCTTTTAGATGTTTGACTGGTGCTTTTAGTTGCATGTGGGATTTTATTGCTCTAGGGTAATGCCATCATGGGTAAATCTGGCAAGCGGCAGCTGGCGTTTGATGTTGCCCGAATTATCAACAGTAAGCACACCGCTTAGCCCGTTGATCAATACTTCACGATCAGGCAGATTCTGTGCAGTTATCAATAGTTGCAGGCTATCTACGCCCAGTGCGAACCATCTTAATTGTGCGTTTGAATTCAGGCTGGTATCAGTTGTTTCAAAATCTTTGTAGGGAGTCTGATCTGCTGTCAGCAGGTAAGGAATGTCAAAAAACCTTACCGCATTGAGCGCATGATACGCGGCTGCCTCATCAAGGATCTCATTGGCGGTTGAGAATGTCATGGTTGGTATGCTGATTTGAAGGTGCGGCCTGACCATACGTGTTTCTATTGCCGACATTGCCAGCAAAATCATGTCGGGCATTTTTGCTGCCAGTTGAGATTTAAGTTCAAACAGGCTGCTATCGCTGGCTGAGATATTTTCTGGCAGTGTGATAACGATGATTGAATCGCTGTTATTTTCAAGATTTGAGCGACTCTGCCATGCTGCCTGAAAGCTTGCAGTCAAGAGTTTAGAGGCATCATTGTCAGTAGTAATGATAGTGATCTGCTGCATGCCTCGGCTGAGGGCGAAGTCTGCGATGTTTAGTGCTTCATCATCAAGAATGGGGGCGATGTGGACAATGTTGCCGTTTTCAGACTGTTTGATCTGATTGCCTGCTACTTCGCCTGCATTCAATCTGCTACTAAAGCTGGGTGTTATGAAATAAGCATTCCCTTCATTTTTTGCCAGCGTATACATTTCATCCATATCCTGCTGGTTTTCTGTGCTGGGGTAAGTTTTAACCTCGTTTTGAAGTCCGAGCTTTGTTAAAGCTGTTTCCAGTCCGAGTTTGAAAGCCTCAGCATTTGCAGCATAGGCTTCTGTTGTCAGCGGCATGATTAAGGCAATACTGCCTTCTGATGACAGACTTGCCTGCTGAGTCGGTTCTTTGATATCTGTTGCCGTAAGGGTTTTAGTAAACATCTGTGCCGGGTGGTCGGGGTAAATGGCACTCCAGCCGCCCAGGCTATTATTCAGGTCTTGGTTGCTGGCGGCAAGGCGCAGGTCTACCCAGCCTTGAAAGACATTGTCTGTATTATTGCCACGCAATTCAATGAGTTCAGCTTGTCCCAGATTGCTGAGCATTGCCCATATTCGATCATGAATTGCAGCGACAGTAGTTTGTGCCTCTTTGATTTCTAAGGTCGCTACGTTGGCTTCAGCCTGGATCAAATGCTGTGTCGCCTGCTGGGCATCATCCAGACTTTCAAAAGCGCTGGCTAAGTATTGATGCAGTAATATTTTGGCCTGCGGGATCAGATTTTCTTCAGTTTGTAACGGCAGTAATAAAAGCAACGCTTTGTCGGTCTGCTTTTCACTTAATGCAATGCTGCCCTGCAACAGTTTGGCGTAAGCTGACGTGCTGGGGATGTTTGCCAGCGCTAGTTTTGCACAGGCAGTATTGGCCTGCTTGAGGCAGGCATCACCATCCAGAAAGTTAGTTTCAGGTGACTTTTTGATTTGAGTGCCGGGTCTTTCGGCAGCTACTTTATTGGCAGTCTCAGCTTGGGCTGGTAAATATAAACTGCTAAAAAGCAGGCATGTTGATAAAATAGCGTTAAATAATTTTTTGGTCATCTGATTTTGCATCCCTCAGGCATATTATATGTTGTCGCCACGCCAATTGGAAACTTGCAGGATATTAGTCTGCGAGCATTGGATATTCTAAAAAACGTAGATGCGATTGCAGCGGAAGATACACGGCATACTTCCGGTTTGCTGAACCATTTTGGTATCAGTAAAAAACTGATTGCCGTGCATGAGCACAACGAGCACCAATCTGCCGGGAAGCTGCTGATTCAACTAAACGCGGGTGAAAGCATCGCACTCGTGACGGATGCAGGCACCCCGGGTATCAGCGACCCCGGTGCGGTGGTGGTTGATCTGGTGCGGAAGGCTGGTGTTAAAGTCGTACCAGTGCCTGGCGCAAGCGCAGTGATTGCCGCGCTGTCAGCCTCCGGTATTACGCAGAACGGATTTTTATTTCATGGCTTTTTACCGGCAAGCGGTTCAGCACGGCGCAGGGCTTTAGAGAGCCTGAAAACGCAGACTGTCACACTGGTGTTTTATGAAGCGCCGCACAGAATTCTGGAATGTATTGCAGATTTGAGTCTGGTATTGGGCCCTGATCGCCGCATCACGTTTGCGCGTGAACTGACCAAAACTTTTGAAACATTTTATAGCTGCAATCTGTGTGAAGCATTGGCTTGGCTAGAGGCTGACACTAATCAGCAGCGCGGCGAATTTGTGCTGCTGGTAGAAGCGCCGGTAGAGAAAGAGGCTGAAGCCATTCCCGAAGATGCCGTGCACATATTGAAGCTGTTGTTGGCTGAACTACCTTTAAAGCAGGCCGTAAAATTGGCAACCGATATTACGCAGCTTAAAAAGAATGATCTATACGAATTTGCACTTCAACTAAAAAATGAGTCGAAACATCATGAATAAAATTACCATTACCCGCCCTGATGACTGGCATTTGCATTTAAGAGACGGCGCTGCATTGAAAGCAGTGCTGCCGGATACTGCACGACAATTTGCACGTGCGATTGTGATGCCGAATCTGCGTCCGCCGGTTACCACGACTGAGTTAGCGCTAGCTTATCGCGAACGCATTCTGGAAGCTTTACCTGTAGGAATGGTATTTGAGCCGCTAATGACGTTATATTTAACGGACAACACCAGCGCCGATGAAATTGCCAAGGCAAAAGCGAGCGGGCTTGTGCATGGTGTGAAGCTTTATCCGGCAGGTGCTACGACGAATAGTGACTCTGGCGTAACTAGTCTTGATAAGTGCGCTGAGGCTTTGGCGGCAATGGAGAAACTTGGCATGCCGCTGCTGTTGCATGCTGAAGTGACGGATAGCGATATTGATGTATTTGATCGCGAGTTGGTGTTTATTGAGCGTCATATGATCCCGTTGCTCAAAAAATATCCCGCGTTAAAAGTGGTTTTTGAGCATATCACCACTAAGGATGCTGCTGACTTTGTGGCGCTGGCACCTGCCAATGTTGCTGCCACGATTACTGCGCATCATTTGCTGATGAACCGTAACGATATGTTTAAAGGCGGTATTCAGCCACACCATTACTGCTTGCCGGTGTTAAAACGCGAGACGCATCGTGTTGCCTTAGTTAAAGCGGCTACTTCAGGCAGCGCTAAATTTTTCCTGGGCACCGATAGCGCGCCCCATGCCAGACATACTAAAGAGGCGGCTTGTGGCTGTGCCGGTATGTATACGGCACGTACCGCGATGGAGTTATATGCAGAGGCGTTTGAGTCTGTACATGCGCTGGATAAGCTGGAAGCTTTTGCCAGCTTTAATGGCGCAGATTTTTATGGTTTGCCGCGTAATACAGAACAGGTGACGTTGGTGAAAGAGAGTTGGAAAGTGCCGGGGAGTTTGCCATATGACGGGGATGTGCTGGTGCCGTTGAGGGCGGAGCAGATGGTGCATTGGAAATTTATTTAGTTTTCTTTTTGCTATTGTTTCTACATTCTGATGTTTATGTAAGGAATGATAATGTGGGTGCGAATTAAGAAGGTGCTGCGAGATTGGTATCAAGGTGAAACAAAAATCTCTGAACCACCAATATTAGCTATTTGGTCAGAGCGCCATTGGACTTCTCGTATGGCTCATGCTTTCATCGATTTTCATTTGAAGGAATGGAAATGGGCTTTGCCGTTTTATGTTGCTCTGGCCGGTTTAGGATTGCGTTTCGCTGGACTTGTGTAAATGAGTAGTCGCTCTCGCGCGACAAGCGAGTTTCTTTCTTTTGCTTAGCCAAAAGAAAGAAACCAAAGAAAGGCTACCCCCTACCGCTTGATTCCTAAGTTACTGCAAAATATCGGGCAGCTGCGGAACTCGCTTCGCTCAAACAGTCCTCGCTGAAATCCCCCAATTTTTTACAGTAACTTAGGCGCGGTAGCAGGGGGTTTTTAAAAACACGTTAAATTCTCACCGTTGCTTGTTTCTGCTAAAAATATATCAAATCTCGTCATTGCGAGCGAAGCGCGGCAATCCAGTGCCTTTATTTTGTTGGATTCTTAACTTTCGTCTGAATAGTGGCTTGCGTGTTAAAATACACTCGAAGCTGGCTAGACAGTCGCCGCTCACGCAAGTGAGGGGAGGAAAGTCCGGGCTGCATAGAGCGGGATGACGGTTAACGACCGTCCGCCGTGAGGCGAGGAATAGGGCCACAGAGACGAGCGTATTAAGTTACGGTGAAACGCGGTAACCTCCATCTGCAGCAAGACCAAATAGGCTGGCATTGACGTGGCTCGCGTTGCCAGCGGGTAGGTTGCTCGAGCGCATGAGTAATCATGCGCCTAGATGAATGACTGTTACGCGCAGTAATGCGCGACAAAACCCGGCTTATCGGCCAGCTTCACTCTTTACTTGCCACTTTAGTGGCTTATCGCATCAATCTTGCAGCTTCAGCTGCTTAGATTGGTGGTGATGCCCTTTTACGGGTAGTAAATAGGGGAAGCCCTTCGCATTTAACTTACCAGTTTGCTGGTTTAGTTAAATGGTGATGACCTTTACGGTTATTACAGGCTTTGTATCAATATGCTCCTGATTTTGTTGACTCCACGGACAAGCTAGTAACTGGCTTACGGTTACTCCGAATTGCCTGTTAAATGGCATTATTTTTTCTTTCAATTTCTCTCGTGTCTACAATTCAATCGCTTTCGACAGCATTCTCATATTCCACATTCACATCATATGCTATGTGCTTAATTTATAACGATTTTATATTTATCGTAAAAATGCGCTAAGTCATTGACATATAAAGAAAAAATACTAAAAAAGGGCTTGCATTGCGCTTTTTTTTTATCTATAGTGCACATTAGTGGGGAAAAGTGGGTTTTTGTGGGGAATTGTCCTTCAAGTCATCCAGAGTAAATAGTTCATCACTGTTTAATAACTACTAAGGGTTGTTGGTTGGGTGTGAAAGTGCGGTTAGGCAATTCCCCCGTTTTAATATGTTTGATGGTAGCTGTTTTTGAGTGATGCGCCTGATGCTGGGTGCATAAATCTTAAAAAAGGAAAATGACTAGTTTATGTTTCGCGGTGCAACATCATTAAGTTTGGATGCCAAAAGCAGAATCGCTGTGCCGACAAAGCACAGGGAATCATTGCAGCTTGAGTGCGCCGGTAACTTGGTGCTGACTGCGCATCCCCATCGTTGCCTGTTGTTGTATCCACAGCCTGCGTGGGAGCCAATCCAGTCCAAATTGATGGCACTGTCGTCGTTTGATAAGCAATCAAGTGCCTTGCAGCGTTTGCTGGTGGGTTTTGCCGAAGACGTTACTTTGGATAGTGCTGGTCGTGTTCTGGTTTCGCCAGCGCTACGAGATTTTGCTGGCTTGGGTAAAGAGATCATGCTGGTAGGTCAGGGCAGTCATTTTGAGTTGTGGAGCATGGAAGCCTGGCGTGCACAATTAGAACAGGTAATGCAGAGCGATGGTTTTGCCATGCCTGCGGAATTAGAGGGATTTTCGCTGTGACTAGGGGCGTGAAAAGCGCGCCCACCAAAGCATCATTGTCTCTAAAAAAAGCGTCTTCCAAAACAGCAGCTTTGGAAGGGCTAAGTGAATTAGAAAAGTACCCCTTAGAAGTGTCAGCATTAAATTCAAATACAGTTTCAGAGTCAGCAAACCCGCACATTACCGTGTTGCTGGATGAGGCTGTGCACGCTTTGGCTGTTAAGCCAGGCGGCACTTACGTCGATGGCACTTTCGGCCGTGGTGGTCATTCCAAAAAAATATTATCACAATTAGGTCCTCAAGGGCGCCTGATTGCATTTGATCGCGATCTAGCTGCGATCGAGTCCGGTAAGGCAATCAACGATCCACGATTTAGCATTATTCACAGTCACTTTGCCTCCATGCAGGCAAGGCTGGCTGATATCGGTGTGACTGCGGTAGATGGCATTTTACTGGATCTCGGTATTTCATCACCGCAGATTGATGATGCGGAGCGCGGTTTCAGTTTCAGGTACGATGCGCCGCTGGATATGCGCATGGATCAGAGCAGTGGGCAAACAGCGGCGGAATTCCTCGCCAATACAACAGAGCAGCAATTAGCGGAGGTTATAAAAAATTATGGTGAAGAACGGTTTGCTAAGTCGATTGCAAGGGCGATTGTTAAGGAGCGCAATGACGGGCGCGCCATCACCACTACTGGGCAACTTGCCCAGGTCGTGGCAAACACAGTCACGCGGTTTGAGCCAGGGCAGAACCCCGCAACGCGCACATTTCAGGCTTTACGGATTTTCGTCAATCAGGAGCTTGAGGAATTATCGTTAACGCTGCCGCAGTGCATGGCTTTATTGAAGCCTCAAGGCAGGCTGGCTGTGATCAGTTTTCATTCGCTTGAAGACCGTATCGTGAAGCAGTTTATCCGCGACCAGGAAAATCGCGATGATCTGCCGTCTAACTTTCCAGTGCGTGCCGCTGATTTGCCGCAACCTAAATTAACCAGTGTCGGTAAGGCAGTTAAGCCAAGTGTAAGAGAAGTAAAGCTTAACCCGCGTTCGCGCAGTGCAGTGCTTCGCGTAGCAGAAAGGACGTCAATAGCATGACGCGCCTGAACTTCATTCTGTTTTTTGCACTGATGTTCTCATCCCTGGGTTTGGTCAATGCGCAGCATAAGGCACGCAAACTGTATATAGAACTTGAGCAGCTAAATCAGGCAGAAAAGCAATACAACCAGGAATACGGTCAGTGGCAGTTGGAGCAGAGTACCTGGGCAATGCATTCGCGCATTGAGCAGATCGCTGCACAACAGTTGCAGATGCAGGTGCCTGATGCAAAAAGAATCCAGACGGTTAATCTTAAGCAGCCGATCATGGTGCAGCAGCCTGCAGTACAAAGCGGGGTAGCTAAATAATGGCGATACCACTAGCACCGATCATCGTGAAATTGCCAGCATGGCGTCGTCGCCTATTGCTGGTGCTTGTACTGTTGGGTTTTGTTGCCTTGTTAGGCCGTAGCTTGTACTTGCAGAGTTTTCATAAACGTTTTCTGCAAGAGAAAGGCGATGCGCGTTATAACCGCACTTTGGTGCTGCCTTCCCAGCGCGGGAAAATTACGGATAGGTATGGCGAGTTACTAGCAATCAGTTCGCCGGTAGAGTCTGTGTGGGCAAACCCTTCAGATGTAAAGATAGATGCAAACCAGACTAAAAAAATTGCTGGTTTACTGGGTTTAAAAATTGATGTGGTTAGTAAGAAGCTGGCCAAAAGTGAGCGTGAATTTGTGTACCTGAAGCGCCGTATATCGCCAGAGCTCGCCGCTGAAGTTATGAAGCTGGGTGTTCCCGGTGTTTACTTGCAGCGTGAATACAAGCGCTATTACCCAGCAGGTGAAGTGACTGCTCACTTGGTGGGCTTTACCGGCATAGATGACCAGGGTCAGGAGGGCTTCGAGCTCACCATGAACAAAACACTTTCCGGCAAAAGTGGCAGTCGCAAAGTGATTAAAGACAGAGCTGGTCATATTATTGAAGATCTGGAAGCCGTTAAAGTGCCGCAAGATGGACATGACGTGGTGCTTTCTATTGATCGCAGAATTCAATATCTTGCGCATCGCGAGCTGGCAAAGGCTGTGGATAAATATAAAGCAAAAGCCGGTGCGGCGATTGTGCTGGATGCTAAAACCGGTGAAGTGCTGGCGATGGCTAATGTGCCGACTTATAACCCGAATAATCCGGTGAACATTCAAGGCAAATCACGTAATCGCGCTATTACCGATGTGTTTGAGCCAGGTTCTACCATGAAAACGGTAACGGCGGCGGCGGCTCTGGAATCAGGTAAGTATCAGCCCGATACGAAAATTCAGACCGCTCCTGGCTATATGACTATTGCCTCTGCCACGATTCATGATGCACATCCGCACGGTGTGCTGACTGTAGCTGAAGTGATTCAGAAGTCTTCCAACGTGGGTGCGGCAAAAATGGCGTTAGCGCTTGACCGCCAGTACCTGTGGGGTGTGTTTAACCTGATCGGTTTTGGTACAAAAACCCGTATTGGCTTTCCCGGTGAAGCTTCAGGCAGGTTGCGAGACTACAAAACCTGGCGTCCGATTGAGCAGGCAACCATGTCTTACGGGCATGGCATCAGCGTGACACTGCTACAACTGGCACGGTCTTATACCGTGTTTGCCAATGATGGTGAATTAAAACCAGTGTCGCTACTTAAACTAAAAGAAGCGCCTGTGGGTACGCAAGTGTTTTCAGCGAATACTGCGCACTATGTAAAAGATATGCTGGAGATGGTTGTATTGCCTGGCGGTACAGCACTTAAAGCGCAGGTGGCAGGTTATAGGGTGGCTGGCAAAACAGGTACTACTCATAAATTGGGCGACCATGGTTACGAGAAAAATAAATATGTAGGTTCGTTTGTCGGAATGGCGCCTGCATCAAATCCGCGCCTCATTATGGCGGTGATGATAGACGACCCAAGCAGCGGCGAATACTACGGCGGCACTGTGGCGGCACCTGTGTTCAGTGCTGTAATGGCAGATGCATTGCGTATGCTGGCGGTGCCGCAAGATGCGCCTAACGACAATGTCGTGATTCCTGGTGATGTTGTAGAAGTGCAGGAGAGTATATGACCTTGCTCTCGGCATTTAACCTGAAATTCAGTTCCATTACGGCAGATAGCCGCAAAGTGAAGGCCGGAGCATTGTTCCTGGCTTACCCTGGCGTGCATAGTGATGGCCGCAATTATATTGCTCAGGCTATTCAGGCCGGTGCTGCCGCAGTGGCTTGGGAAAGCAGAGACTTTGCATGGAACCCGGCATGGCAGGTTGCAAATGTAGGCGTGTCCGGTTTGAAGGATCAGGTCAGTGAAATTGCAGCAGAATACTATGGTCAGCCTTCTCAAAAATTGCACATGGTCGGTGTGACCGGCACCAATGGCAAAACCTCTGTAAGCCAATGGATTGCGCAGGCGTTGACTGCTATTGGCCAAAAAACCGCAGTTATCGGCACTATCGGTAATGGTTTTGTAGATGCCCAGAATGAAGCAAGCAACACAACGCCAGATGCCATTTTATTGCAGGGCATGCTGGCAGATTTTGCAACACAAGGCGCTAAAGCAGTGGCGATGGAGGTTTCATCACATGGTTTGCATCAGGGTCGAGTGAATAGCGTGCAATTTGACGTGGCAGTGCTGACAAACTTAAGCCGTGATCATCTGGATTACCATGAAACCATGGAGGAGTATGCCGCCGCCAAAGAACTTCTGTTTACATGGCCAGGTTTGGGTATATCAGTGATCAACGCTGATGATGCGTTTGGCCAGCGTATTGCAGCAAAACTCAAGATGCAAAGCAAAGCGCTGTTGACTTATGGTGTAAGCCAAGGTGATGTGCTCGCAACGGATCTGAAGCTGCATCAGCACGGTTTAACCATGCACGTCACTACACCACAAGGTGATGCGATAGTGAGCGCCTCGGTGCTTGGGCGCTTTAATGCCTATAACGTATTGGCAGTGCTGGCTACCTTGTTGGCATTGAAAGTAAGTTTATCGGAGGCAGTCGCTGCTATCGCAAAAATCAAACCGGTAGCGGGCCGTATGCAGCAATTTGGTGGCGACTGCAAACCTCTGGTGGTGGTGGATTACGCACATACACCGGACGCGCTGGAAAAAGTGCTGGCAACTTTACGTGAGCAAGTGCAAGGCAAGCTGATCTGCGTATTCGGTTGCGGCGGTGATCGTGATGCCGGTAAGCGCCCGTTGATGGGACGCGTTGCGGCCAAGCTGGCTGATCGTTTGATCGTAACTTCTGACAATCCACGCAGTGAAGATCCTGCCGACATTATCAGGCAGGTAGTGAGCGGTATAGATGGCGCATATCTGGCTGAAGCAGACCGTGCGACTGCCATTAAGCAGGCGGTGCAATCTGCACGTGGCGGCGACATTGTGCTGATAGCCGGTAAGGGTCATGAAGATTATCAGGAAATTGCAGGTGTAAAAACACCCTTTAGTGATGCAGCGGTAGCTTTGGAAGCGCTTAATGCTTACGAGGTTGCCAATGCGCCGATGATGCAGCTATCAGAAGCAGCTAGTGCACTCAATGCTAAGCTAATAGGTGCTGACGTAGCATTCGATAGCGTAGGCAGTGATAGCCGCAATATTGTGGCCGGACAATTATTCGTAGCGATTAAAGGTGAAAACTTTGATGGCAATGTCTTTGCCGCCGAAGCGATTAATAAAGGTGCGGCAGCGGTGATGGTTTCAGATGCCGCAACCGTCGCCCGCCCTGCGCTGGTGGTTCATGACACACGTTTGGCACTGGGTGAGCTGGCTAAATATTGGCGCAGCAAGTTCAGCGCTCCGGTAATTGGTGTAACTGGCAGCAACGGTAAAACCACGACCAAGGAAATGCTCACGGCAATTCTGGCGGCAGCAACCGGCGATATCAATAAAGTGCATGCCACTTACGGTAATTTGAATAACGACATCGGCCTGCCGCTGACTTTACTCAAGATTAAAGCGCAGCATCAGTATGTGGTGGCTGAAATGGGTATGAATCATATGGGCGAGATCGATTACCTGACCCATATTGCCAAGCCCAATGTAGCCGTGATTAACAATGCCAACACAGCACATATCGGCGAATTGGGTTCACGTGAAAATATTGCACGTGCCAAAGGTGAGATATTTGCCGGTTTGCAGGATGGTGGCATTGCGGTCATCAATGCTGATAACGATTTTGCTGATTACTGGCAAACACTGAATGTCGGCAGAAAAGTAGTGACCTTTGGCTTGCAGCAGCAAGCTGATGTGACTGCCAGTTATCAGGAGCAGGCCGGTGTAAGTCAGGTAAAACTGACTACGCCAAATGGCCAAGTCAGTTTTGAGCTGAAAGTTGAAGGCGTGCACAACATCAGTAATGCATTGGCTGCGAGTGCCACAGCTTATGCGTTGGGAATCAGCAATGCGGATATTGCAGCAGGCCTGCAAAACTTTGGCGGCGTTTATGGCCGTTTGGAACGCAAAGCAGCTGCGAATGGCGCAGTGCTGATTGATGATACTTACAATGCGAATCCAGACTCAATGAAGGCTGCGATTGATGTGCTGGCAAAACAAATTGGTGAAAAACTGTTGGTGCTGGGTGATATGGGTGAGCTGGGTGCAGATGCAAAGGGAATGCATGCGGAGATTGGCGCTTATGCCAGAGCTGCCGGGCTTGCCAAGCTATATTGCCTCGGTGATTTAAGTAAAGAAATGGTCAGCGCGTTTGGTGCAGGTGCACAGCACTTTGAATCACCGGAGGCAGTTGCAGCGGTGGTACTGCCGCAACTCAATAATAACAGCACAATATTGGTAAAAGGTTCACGTTTCATGCGTATGGAACGTGTGGTCAGTTTGCTGGTAGCGAAGCAGCAATAAGGCGTAAAGGGAGAAAATTATGTTACTCGAATTAGCACAATGGTTAGCACATGATATCCGTGGATTTAATGTATTCAACTACATTACATTACGAGCCGTGCTGGCGACCCTTACGTCACTGACCATTTCGTTCGTGATGGGTCCTGCGCTAATTCGTAAACTGACTTACTACAAAGTTGGCCAATCTGTGCGCGATGACGGTCCGCAAACGCATCTGATAAAAGCTGGCACGCCTACCATGGGCGGTGCGCTGATTTTGATCTCTATCGCAATTTCTACTTTATTGTGGGCTGATCTGAGTAACCGCTTCGTTTGGGTGGTGCTGTTTACGACATTGGGTTTCGGCATTATCGGCTGGGTGGATGACTGGCGCAAAGTGGTGCACCGTAATCCAAAAGGTTTGTCTGCCAAAGAAAAGTACTTCTGGCAGTCTGTGGTCGGTGTAAGTGTGGCAATTTTTCTGCAGCAAACTGCAACCGTGCCGGCTGAAACAACCTTGCTGATCCCATTCTTTAAAAATCTGGTTATTCCGATGAGTGGTCTTGCATTTATTGTGCTGACTTATCTGGTAGTCGTAGGCAGCAGCAATGCAGTGAATCTGACCGATGGTCTGGATGGTCTCGCGATTTTGCCAACTGTCATGGTAGCAGGTGCCTTGGCCATATTTGCTTACGTGACCGGTCACTTTTACTTTGCCAAGTATCTGTCTATTCCTTATGTGCCAGGTGCGGGTGAGCTCATGGTGTTCTGCGCAGCGATGGTTGGGGCAGGGCTCGGATTCCTATGGTTTAACGCTTACCCGGCTGAGGTGTTCATGGGTGACGTTGGTGCGCTGGCATTAGGTGCGGCACTGGGTATCGTGGCTGTAATCGTGCGTCAGGAAATTATTTTGTTCATCATGGGCGGCGTGTTTGTAGTGGAGACATTCTCAGTGGCGATACAGGTGCTGTATTTCAAATACACCAAAAGCAAAACCGGTACTGGTAAACGCATTTTCCTCATGGCGCCATTGCACCATCACTATGAGCAAAAAGGCTGGAAAGAAACACAGGTAGTCGTTCGCTTCTGGATCATCAGCATGATGCTGGTGCTGATCGGTTTAGCCAGCTTGAAGATTAGATAGGTAAAGACTTTAAATATGACAATCGCGTTAAAAGACAAACAAGTATTAGTGCTAGGACTCGGTGATACCGGCCTATCAGCATTGCGTTGGCTGCATGCTCAGGGCGCACGTTTGTCTGTTGCCGATACTCGCGATAACCCGCCGGGCGTAGAGGCGTTAAAAGCAGAGTTGCCGCAAGTGAAGCTATATACAGGCGCTTTCACTGCCGCTATGTTTGCGGGTGTAGATATGGTCGTTGCCAGTCCGGGTGTGCCGCTCAGTGAACCTGAAATCCAGGCAGCAATTCAGCGCGGCGTGTCTGTCGTCGGTGATGTTGAACTGTTTGCACAATATCGTCCGGCTGGTGCCAAGGTGATTGCCATTACCGGTGCCAATGGCAAAACCACGGTGACGACTTTGGTCGGTGAAATGTGCAAAGCAGCAGGCTTAAAAACTATTGTAGCTGGCAACATCGGCTTACCGGTGCTGGATGCTTTAGGCATGGAAACGCCGGATGTGTATGTGCTTGAGCTTTCAAGCTTTCAGCTGGAAACCACCAGTAGTTTAGTGGTAGATGCGGCAACCATGCTGAATTTGTCTGAAGATCACATGGATAGATACGCCAGCATGCAGGACTATGCCATTGCCAAAGCGCGTATTTTCTACAATGCCAAACTACAGGTGCTGAACCGAGACGACGCCTGGAGCATGCTGATGGCACGTGCAAAATTGCCACAAGTGACATTCGGCCTAGATGCAGCTGAAGATGAGCATAGCTATGGTTTAAGAACAGTAGACGGCGAAACTTGGTTAAGCTGCGGTGAACATGACCTGATGAATGTGCGTGACCTTAAAATAAGTGGCCTGCACAATGCCGCCAATGCGCTCGCAGCGATTGCGCTGTGCCGCGGTATCGGCATTGATTATGTACCTGTCATTCAAACCCTATATAACTTCAAAGGCTTGCCACACCGCGTGGAATGGGTTGCCAATATTGATGACGTTGATTATTTCGATGACTCAAAAGGCACTAATGTAGGTGCAACTTGCGCTGCGCTTTCCGGCTTGTCACAAAAAGTAGTGCTGATCGCAGGCGGCGATGGCAAAGGTCAGGACTTCTCGCCATTAAAACAGCCGGTCACTGACAATGCACGTGCCGTGGTTCTGATAGGCCGTGATGCGCCATTGATTGAAAAAGAACTGCTGGAAACTGGGGTGGCTTTGTATCACGCCGCAGATTTACCTGAAGCCGTGAATATTGCCAGAAAACTAGCACAGGCAGAAGATGCTGTGCTGCTGTCCCCGGCATGTGCCAGTTTTGATATGTTCAAAAACTATGTGCATCGTGCGGAAGTGTTTGTAAGCGCGGTTAAACGACTGGAGCAATCATCATGATGGTGACGATGCTCAATCGCGACCGTATCAATGCACCTAATTATGATCAGGGCCTGCTGTGGGTCACCATGATTTTGTTGGGCATTGGGCTGGTAATGGTTTACTCAGCATCAATTGCGATTGCCGAGGCCGATAAGGTTGTCGGTAATAACAGCAGCTATTATCTGGTGCGACAAGCCATATTCATTGTCATCAGCCTGTGTGCCGCATTTGTTGCATTCAATATTCCGCTTGCCTGGTGGCAAAAGATGGCGCCTTACTTGTTTTTATTAGGCTTGGCTTTGCTGGTGCTGGTGCTGATACCTGGTGTTGGTCGTGTGGTTGGCGGTAGCCGCCGTTGGCTGTCATTGTTTGTGATTAATCTGCAGCCATCCGAATTTATGAAACTGTTTGCCGCCATGTACGTCGCCGACTACACCGTACGCAAGGCCGCTGTGATGGATAGCTTTAAAAAAGGCTTCCTGCCGATGCTGTTTGTGATGCTGCTGGTCGGCGGTTTACTGCTGGCAGAACCAGACTTTGGCGCATTTGCAGTCATTGCAGCAATCTCGATTTCTATCCTGTGGCTGGGCGGTATTAATGGTCGTATCTTTGGCGGCTTGATCGTGCTGCTCGTGATTGGCTTCATATTCCTGATCTGGAGTTCGCCATACCGTCTGGAGCGCGTGATCGGCTTTATGGACCCTTGGGCAGACCCCTATGGCAAAGGCTACCAGTTGTCTCACGCGTTGATTGCATTTGGCCGCGGCGAATGGCTGGGCGTGGGTTTAGGTGCCAGCGTAGAGAAGCTGTTGTATTTGCCGGAGGCACATACCGACTTCCTATTGGCAGTGATTGCAGAAGAGCTTGGGTTTGCCGGTGTGGTCACGGTAGTTGGCTTGTTCACCTGGATAGTATTGCGTGCTTTTGGCATGGCGAAAGAAGCGATTGAGAACGAGCGCTACTTTGCAGCTTTACTGGCACAGGGCTTGGGTGTGTGGATCGGCGTGCAGGGCATTATCAATATGGGCGTGAATATGGGTTTACTGCCAACCAAAGGCCTGACGCTGCCTTTGCTGTCATTCGGTGGCAGCGGCATTCTGGCGAATTGCATTGCGATGGCGATCTTACTGCGTATTGATTTTGAAAACAGGCGCCTACAAAAAGGACTGCCTGTATGAAATTAGCCAATTCACAAAAGGTTACTTTAGTTCGCGTTGCGCCTGTTTCGGCGCAGGCTAACTCGCGCAGCGATGTTAAGCGCAGCGGCCATAGCCAAAATCGCAGATTGCAGAAAGGTTTACCGGTATGAGTAAACCAATGACAAAAACCATGATGGTAATGGCGGGCGGTACCGGTGGCCATGTCTATCCGGCAATGGCGGTAGCTGATCACTTAAAAGCCAACGGTTGGAATATCGTCTGGCTATGCACAGCAGGCGGCATGGAAAATAAATTGATTGAAGGCAAGGGTTACAGCAAAGCCATGATTCAAATGCAGGGCGTGCGCGGTAAAGGCTTGCTGGGTTGGCTTTTGCTGCCGGTGAAACTGATAAAAGCTTTTAGCCAGAGTATGAGCGCAATTAAACAATATCAGCCTGATGTGGTACTGGGTATGGGTGGCTTTGCGGCATTCCCCGGTGGTTTTATGGCGAAAATACTAGGCAAACCGCTGGTGATTCATGAGCAGAACTCAGTGGCAGGTTTAACCAATAAAGTATTGGCAAAACTGGCTGATCATGTGCTGGCAGCTTTCCCAGCTGCATTCGGCGATACAGCAATTCTGGTAGGTAATCCAGTACGCGCTGAGATTGCGCATCTGTCTACACCTGAAACGCGCTTTGCCGGACGTGAAGGTGCGTTGCGCTTGCTGGTGGTTGGCGGCAGTTTAGGTGCGCATGCCTTGAATGAAGTGATACCGCAGGCGCTGGCAAAGCTGCCTTTGGAGAAGCGTCCGCAGGTTGTACACCAAAGCGGTGTTAAGCATATCGATGTGCTTAAAAGTAATTATGAAAAAGCCGGTGTAACAGTAGATGCGCGTGCGTTCATTGATGACATGGCAGCAATGTATGCATGGGCAGATTTTGTGATCTGCCGTTCTGGCGCGCTGACTGTGGCTGAAGTTTCCGCGGTTGGTCTGGGAGCGCTCATGGTGCCATTCCCATTTGCAGTGGATGACCATCAGACTACAAATGCCGCCTATCTGGCAGAGGCTGGCGCAGCAATTTTAGTGCAGCAAAAAGAATTGAGTGTAGAGAAATTGACAGCAATATTGAGTGAACTTAGCCGTGAGCAGTGTCTGGATATGGCAAAAAGAGCACGCGCATTAGGTAAACCCGAAGCAACCGCAAATGTAGCCACAATATGCAGGGAGGTAGCGCTATGAAACATAAAGTGAAAAACGTGCATTTTGTAGGTATCGGCGGTTCCGGTATGAGCGGTATTGCAGAAGTCCTGATTAACCTGGACTTTAGTGTATCGGGATCAGACTTGGCCTCTAATGTCACCACTAAACGGCTGACTGCTTTTGGTGCAACCATTTATCAAGGACATGCAGAAGATAATGTAAAAGATGCAGACGTAGTTGTCGTGTCTTCAGCGGTGAATGAAGAAAACCCTGAAGTAAAAGCTGCACGTGCCAAGAAAATACCAGTGGTACCACGAGCACTGATGCTGGCTGAGCTTATGCGCTTCAGGCAAGGAATTGCAGTAGCAGGTACACATGGCAAAACCACAACCACTAGCTTGATTGCGAGCATTCTGGGCGAGGCGGGCATGGATCCTACCTTTGTGATTGGCGGCAAACTGGAGTCAGCGAATGCCAATGCCAAATTAGGTACTGGTGAATACATCGTGGCTGAAGCAGATGAGTCTGACGCTTCATTTCTGCATTTAACGCCGGTGATGGCTGTGGTGACCAATATCGATCAGGACCACATGGATACCTATGAACACAGCTTTGAGAAACTCAAAAGTGCGTTTGTTGAGTTCCTGCAGCAGCTGCCGTTCTGGGGTATGGCGGTGGTATGCATCGATGACGCGAATATTCGTGAAATTCTGCCGCGGGTGACTAAACCTGTGATGACTTATGGCTTCAGCGAAGATGCAAAAGTACGTGCTAAAAACGTACGTGCAGATGATGGCAAGATGCATTTTACCGTGCAGATTATTAATGGTGTGATATCTGAGTTTGATGTGACGCTGAACTTGCCGGGCAATCACTACGTATTGAATGCGCTGGCAGCTATTGCAATTGCTAATGAATTGAATGTGCCGGATGCAGCCATTATTAAAGCGCTGAAAGAGTTCAAAGGTGTGGGCAGGCGTTTTGAGCGTTATGGTGAAGTGGCTGCAAAAGCTGGCGGTAGCTTTACCCTGATTGATGACTATGGCCATCACCCGGTAGAAATGCAGGCTGTGATTGCTGCGGCACGTGGCGCTTTTCCAAACCGACGTCTGGTGATGGCATTTCAGCCACATCGTTACACCCGTACCCGTGACTGTTTTGAAGATTTCGTAAAAGTGCTGTCAGGTGCCGATGTGATATTGCTGACTGAAGTGTATTCCGCTGGCGAGGCGCCTATTGTGGCAGCTGATACACGCTCCTTGATACGCGCGATTCGCGTGGCAGGCAAAGTTGAGCCTATGTTTGTTGAAACAACCGATGAATTGCCGCAGGCAATATTTGATGTAGCACATGACGGAGATGTGGTTATCGTGATGGGCGCTGGTTCTATTGGGCAGGTCGCGGCAAAAACCAGAGACCTGGCAAATTAGAGACTAGGCAGAATAATGAAACAACTGAACGGCAAATTATTACTGAATGAACCGCTGGCCCGCTACACCAGTTGGCGTGTGGGTGGTCGTGCCGATCAGTTTTATATACCTGCCGGCCTGGAGGATTTGTGTACCTTTTTACAAAGTCTGCATGCTAGCGAACCGATCACCTTTATTGGTCTGGGTTCTAATCTGCTGGTTCGCGATGGCGGTGTGCGCGGTACCGTAGTGCTCATGCATAACGTGCTGACAGCATTGCGTATGGATGGTGATCTGGTGTATGCCGAGGCCGGTGTCACCTGCGCAAAACTGGCTAAGTTCTGTGCTAAAGAAGCCAAGCAGGGTGCCGAGTTTTTTGCTGGCATTCCCGGTACAGTAGGTGGCGCATTGGCGATGAATGCAGGCTGCTACGGCAGTGAAACCTGGAATGTAGTGAAACGTGTGACGACGATTAATAGGCGCGGTGAGCTGAATACGCGGGATGCAACTGAGTTCGTACCGACTTATCGCCATATTGCTATGCCGGTAGCGGATGAGTGGTTTGTTGCAGCGTGGCTGGCGTTGGCAGCAGGTGATGCACAGGAGGCGACGCAGAAAATTAAGGCGCTGCTGGCGAAAAGACTGGCTTCACAGCCTTTGAATCTGCCAAGTGCCGGTTCAACGTTCAGAAACCCGGAAGGCGATTATGCCGCCAGATTGATCGAGGCAAGTGGCTTGAAAGGTTACATCATAGGGGGCGCACAGGTATCTGAAAAGCATGCCAATTTTATTGTGAATATTGGTGGCGCGACGGCATTGGATATTGAGTTGTTAATTAAACACATGCGCGACACTGTGCTGGAAAAACAGGGTGTAGCGTTGCAGCAAGAAGTGAAAGTACTGGGTGAGTTACAAGTAAGCGAGTTAGAGAGAAGCGAATTAGAGGTAAGAAAATGATGCGAAATTTTGGCAGGGTAGCAGTGTTATTAGGCGGTAAATCAGGTGAGCGTGAAGTGTCGCTTAAGAGCGGTGCGGCTGTGTTGGCTGCACTGCAAAGACAGGGCATCGATGCACATGCTTTTGATCCTGCTGAGCATCCGCTGCATGATCTGGAAGCATTTAATGTTGCAATGATTTCGCTGCACGGGCGCTTTGGTGAAGATGGCGCAATGCAGGGCGCACTGGAATTGCTCGGTATTCCCTACACTGGTAGTGGCGTGATGGCGTCCGCTATTGGTATGGATAAATGGCGTACCAAAATGATCTGGTCAGCCGCCGGTGTCAGCACGCCTGCTTTTGAATTGGTCAAAGCGGATTCAGATTTTGCTGCAATTGAGAAAAAACTAGGGCTGCCGTTGTTTGTAAAGCCAGCCAATGAAGGCTCCAGTATTGGCATCAGCAAGGTTAAAACAGCTGGCGGCTTGAAAGCCGCTTATGAGTTGGCAGCCAAGTCAGATCCGCTGGTGATTGCTGAGCAGTTTGTGGGCGGCGGTGAATATACGGTAGGTATTTTGGGCGATAAAGCACTGCCGATCGTACGCATTGTGCCGAAAAATGAATTCTATGATTTTGAGGCGAAATATCTGCGTGACGATACCGAGTATCGATGCCCATGCGGATTGAGTGCAGAAAAAGAAGCCCAGATTCAGCAGGAGGCATTAGCGGCATTTAATGCGATTGGTTGCCAAGGCTGGGGCCGTGTTGACTTTTTGATGGATGAAGCTGGTAACCATTATTTTTTAGAAGTGAATACCAGTCCAGGTATGACAGACCATAGCCTGGTGCCAATGGCAGCAAAAGCAGCCGGTATCAGTTTTGATGAGCTTGTGATTAAAGTGCTGGAGCTTGCGCATGTGGCATAAGCCCACATTATTGAATTGGATTGCCAATCTGCTGTTCGCGTTGAGCGTGGTGGTAATGCTGTACGCACTGCTGTATGTGGTGGTGCATTTGCCGATTTTTCCATTACGAGAAGTCAATGTGGATGGGCAACTGAATCATGTGAGCCGTGAACAGGTGCAACTGATTGTAGCGAAACATCTGAAAGGTAACTTTTTTACGCTGGATCTGATCAAGGCACGTGATGCATTTGAAAAGCTGCCCTGGGCGCGTAAGGTCAGTGTGCGCCGCCGCTGGCCGGATAAGCTTGAAGTCATGATAGAGGAGCATCAAGCATTGGCACGCTGGAGCAGTGTTGCGTTGGTGAACAGGCAGGGTGAATTGTTTCATGCCGCATCAGGCAGCGACCTGCCGGTATTTTATGGACCAAATGATGGTGTGATAGAAGTGGCTTCGCAATACGATGCATTTAACAAAGTGTTGCAAACAGCAAATCTGCAGATCGCAACGCTGACACTGACACCGAGGCGCGCCTGGCAGATTACAACCAATAACGGCATTATCGTTGAACTGGGACGCGTCGATATGCAGCCGCGCCTGGAAAAGTTTGCAAGTGTTTATAACAGCACGATTGCCGGGCTGAACAAGAAAATTACCTATGCGGATTTACGTTATCCGAATGGTTTTGCGGTACGCAGGCCGACCGAGAACATAAAAATGCCGGAAGTGAAGCCTGAGGGTTTAGCGCTGAACGAGGTAAAACCTGAAATTAAACAGGTCGGTGATAAAAAGTTAAACGATACAGGCAAGAAGCAAATAGGAACCGTGACTTAACGCACGGAAGGGATGAACAATGAGCAGAATCAAAGAAGATAAGAATTTAATCGTGGGGCTGGACATCGGCACCTCGAAAATTGTCGCCATCGTGGCAGAACTGCAGCCGGAAGGTACGCTGAAAGTGATTGGTCTAGGTCAGCATGTTTCACGCGGCCTCAAAAAAGGCGTGGTGGTCAATATTGAATCCACCATGCAATCCATACAGCGCGCACTTGAAGAAGCTGAGCTAATGGCGGATTGCAAAATCAATAACGTGTATACGGGTATTGCCGGCAGCCACATCAAGAGCCTTAACTCTCATGGCATGGTGAAGATCAAGGATGCCGAAGTGTCGCAGATGGATGTTGATCGTGTGGTAGATACGGCACGTGCGATCGCATTGCCGGCTGATCAGCAGATTCTGCATATCCTGACGCAGGAATTCATCATAGATGGTCAGGAAGACGTGCGCGAACCATTAGGCATGAGTGGCATGAAGCTGGAAGTGAAAGTGCATATTGTCACCGGTGCCGTTGCTGCAGCACAAAATATTGTGAAGTGCATCAAGCGCTGCGGTATCGAGGTGAGCGATCTGATTCTGCAGCCGCTGGCATCAAGTCTTGCAGTGCTGACCGAAGATGAAAAGGAACTGGGCGTATGTCTGGTCGATATCGGCGGCGGCACAACGGATATCGCAGTGTTTAAACAAGGTGCAATCCGCCACACTGCAGTGGTACCGATTGCCGGTGACCAGATGACGAATGATGTGGCGGTTGCTTTCCGCACGCCAACGCAGTCGGCAGAGGAAATCAAGATCAAGCATGGCTGCGCGTTGCGTCAGCTGGCTGATCCACGCGAGATAGTAGAGGTGCCGGGTGTTGATGGTCGCGACCCTCGTCAATTATCAGTACAAACGCTGGCTGAAGTGCTGGAGCCGCGTGTGGTTGAACTGTATGAGCTGGTGCTTAATGAATTACGCCGTAGCGGTATGGAAGAGATGATCGCATCAGGCATTGTGATTACTGGCGGCTCAGCCATGATGCGCGGCATGGTGGAACTAGGTGAAGAAATATTCCATATGCCGGTACGTTTAGGCATGCCCCGTTATGTGGGGGGGTTATCTGAGGTTGTAAGTAACCCGCGTTATGCAACAGGTGTCGGTCTTGTCCTGATGGGTAAACAGCAGTTGGAGCGCCATTTGAACGGCCAGATGGAGTCAAGTTCATTCGGCAGAATTATGGAAAAAATGAAGAGCTGGTTCCAAGGCAATTTTTAATCATGTTGTCATTCCGCATCTAGCAAGGGATGGCGAAGATGTAAGAGGTAGTAAGGCAGACGTAGTTTAGCAATTTTGAAAGTTAAAAAGAGGAGGCATTAAAATGTTTGAGATTATGGAAAAAAATTCACAGGAAGCTGTGATTAAAGTGATTGGTGTAGGCGGGTGCGGCGGCAATGCGGTTGCACATATGATCGAAAAAAGTGTCGGTGGTGTAGAGTTTATCTGCGCCAATACTGACATGCAGGCTTTGAAAAAAAGTCAGGCGAAAACGGTATTGCAGATTGGTGAAACGCTGACCAGAGGTTTGGGTGCAGGTGCTAAGCCAGAAGTAGGCCGCGAAGCTGCTTTGGAAGACCGTGATGCCATTGCTGAACTGATCGATGGCGCCGATATGCTGTTCATCACCGCAGGTATGGGTGGCGGTACCGGTACCGGTGCAGCGCCTATTATTGCGCAGATCGCAAAAGAAATGGGTATTCTGACAGTAGCGGTAGTGACCAAGCCTTTCGCTTTTGAAGGAAAACGCACTAAAGTGGCTTCTGATGGTCTAGATGAATTATCGAAGTACGTAGATTCACTGATCGTGATTCCAAACGAAAAATTGATGGAAGTTTTAGGTGAAGATGTGCCGTTCCTGGAAGCTTTCCGTGCAGCAAACGATGTATTGCACAATGCGGTATCAGGCATTGCCGAAATCATCAATTGCGCAGGTACTGTGAACGTTGACTTTGCTGACGTACGTACTGTCATGAGTGAGATGGGTATGGCAATGATGGGCTCTGCCATGGCATCAGGTCCGGAGCGTGCACGCATCGCTGCTGAGCAGGCTGTGGCCAGTCCATTATTGGAGGACGTCAACCTCGCTAACGCACGAGGCGTTCTGGTAAATATCACGACTTCAAGTTCTTTCAAAATGAAAGAGTACTACGATGTGATGAATACGATCAAAGCCTTTACCGCAGAAGATGCAACGGTGATCGTAGGTAACGTATTTGATGAAAGCATGGGGGATGGCTTACGTGTAACGATGGTGGCAACAGGTTTGACCGGCACACAACGCCGTCAGCAAAAACCTGAGTTGCGCGTGATGCCGCAGCAAGTGGTGCGTGATGGCACGACTAATCAACCAGTGTTTGTTGGTGGTGCTGCAATTATCGAGGATGAAGCACCAGCAGTATTCGGTACTAACAGCCGCCGTGCACAGGTTGAAGCGATGAAAATGTCAGGTGTAGAAGAATACGATATCCCAGCATTTTTACGTAAACAGGCTGACTAATATATCGCGCTTAGAGCAAACTTGCCGGCAGGTGGTAACGGCTTAGCTAAAGCGTGTTTAAGCTAAGTATGTTATTATTTGCTTGATTATTAAGATAAAAAGCTAACATGCAGAGCATAAAGTTCTGCGGGAGCGGCATCGTCACCTAAAGTTTTTGCTAATTTATGGTGTTATCTTTGAAGCTGGGTAAGGCAGTTTGCAAGACCGATAAAAGGGTTTGACCTTTAGAAGGTTTATTAGGGATATTGATATAGGCATGTTAAAGCAACGCACATTAAAAAAGACGATCAGCGCCACAGGCGTTGGATTGCACAACGGCGAAAAGGTTACTCTTACCCTGCGCCCGGCTGCAGCTGACACTGGCATTGTTTTCAAACGGGTGGATCTGCCTCTGCCTAATGAAATCGTGGCGACTCCTGATGCCGTGCACGACACAAGAATGTGCTCGGCGCTGGAGGCCAATGGCGCGCGCGTTGCTACTGTTGAACATATCATGTCGGCATTGGCCGGCTTGGGTATTGATAATGTTTATATCGAGGTCGATGCTGCTGAAATTCCTATTATGGACGGAAGCTCAGGCCCTTTTGTATTTCTGTTACAGGAAGCAGGTGTTGTGGAGCAGCCTGCCCCCAAGAAGTTTATACGCGTTAAAAAAACTGTAGAAGTGATTGAAGGCGATAAGTGGGTACGTTTTGAACCGTATCATGGTTTTAAAATAGACTTTACTATCGCATTTAATCACCCAGTGTTCGAGCAATCCGGTAATAACGTTAAAATCGATTTTGCTGCCGATTCGTACATCAAGGAAATCAGTCGTGCACGGACCTTTGGTTTTATGCATGAGGTTGAATATCTGCGTTCCCATGGCTTGGCTCGTGGCGGTAGTCTGGAGAATGCGATTGTGCTGGATGAATATCGCGTGCTGAATACCGATGGCCTGCGCTACGACGACGAATTTGTAAAACATAAAGTACTGGATGCCATTGGCGACCTGTATATGCTCGGACACCCTATATTAGGTGCGTTTTATGCCTACAAATCCGGGCATGCATTAAATAACCAGCTGCTGCGTGCATTGTTGCAAGATGACTCTGCATGGGAATACACCACATTTGAACAGTTGCAGGATGCGCCAGAAGCGTTCCAGCCACAACCCAGGCAATTGGTGCCGGAACCGGTATTCTGATTAAAGGTCTGATTTGGATAGACAAAAAGTTAGTGGCAAGTGAATGAGTTCGTAAGCAAATTGTAATATCTAGAAAGGGGCGAATAAAGTGTTAATGATGCGCCTGACATTTGTTTTACTGGTGATTGCCGCAATGGTATTGCTAGGCCTGTATTTGCTATACGATGACAAAAAATATCTGCAATATTTCAAAAAGTTAATTAAATATTCTTTATATCTGGCAATGGTAGCAGCCGTGCTGTTTTTATTACGGCGTATATTCTATGTTTAAGCTATCAATCAATTTTATCCGTCAATATTCATCAAGTCATATAAGTTTGGTGTTGCTGTGCTGTGCAATATTTTCAGCACCAGTGCTGGCAATGTCTGACCAGGCATTATTTCAGCATGCGCGTGAATCTTATAATGCCAAGAATGAAACTGCCTTAGCTGAAGACGTGGCTGAGCTTAATCGGCAGCAGTATCTGTTAGCGCCTTATGCAGATTACTGGTTGATGCTGTTAAGGCTGGATGCAGCCGGGAATGATGAGGTGCAGAATTTCCTGACTAAATATGGAAACTACCCTTTTGCTGAACGCCTGCGTGGTGAGTGGCTCAAAAAGCTTGGTAAGCAGCAAGATTGGCAAGTATTTTTTGAGCAATATCCTAACTATAAACGTGAAGATACAGCTGTGCAGTGTTATGCATTACTTGGTAAAAACTTCGCTGAAGGCGCAGGTGAAGACATAGCAGACCAGAGCAGAAAGCTGTGGATGACCACGGCAGACTTACCTGCTAGCTGCAGTCCATTGTTTGATGCCATGCAAAACGCAGGAGCACTAACCTCAGATGATCTGTGGGGCAGATTCAGGTTGGCGCTACACAATGGAAAGTTGCCATTAGCTAAAAGTATTGCTGGACGCATTGCCGATTTTGATGAAAAAGATCTTAAGCTGCTGGATATTGCGAATCAAACGCCGAAGACATTATTTAGTGATCAAGCTGCAGTTGTAAAAACTAGCGCTAAAAAAGCAGTGACTAAAATCAGTGTGTCATTTAAAACGCGTGCAGGCATAGAGACTAATCTGTTTGCACTTGACCGGCTGGCACGCAACAGCATACCTGAAGCAGTCTTGGCGCTCGAACAATTACAGGATAAATTATCCAGTGCTGACCGAACTTTCGCCTGGGGTCGGATTGCTTATCATGCAGCACGCACACATAACCCAAGGGCGCTTGACTACTATGCTTTGGCAAAAAATACCAGTCTGGATAAAGAGCAGCTCGCATGGAAAGTACGCGCTGCGCTGAGAGCTAAGAACTGGGATGTTGTAGATGCCACAATCCCCTTGATGCAGCCCGATCAGCAGCAGGAAGGTGCCTGGCGCTACTGGAAAGGCCGTGCCCTGAATGAAAAGGGACTGATTGTTGAAGCCAACAGGATTCTGGGGCCACTATCTACGGAACGTCACTATTATGGCTGGCTTGCCGCAGAAGATGTTGAGAGTTCGATCGGTAATGTAGAACAGGAGTATAAAGTATCTGATGTTGAGATAACTGCAGTTGCCAGCCAGCCAGCAATCAAGCGTGCACTTGAGCTGCAGAAACTGGGTTTACGCTGGGAGGCAAAGGCTGAATGGGTTTGGGCTACACGTAATTTTGATGACAAACAGTTGCTGGCTGCGGCAGCATATGCAATACGCAATGAATGGTATGACATCGCGATTGCAACGGCAGATAACACTAAACAGTTGCATGATTTTAACTTGCGCTATCCTACGCCATATCGTAATTTATTCCGTGCTGCAGCAGAGAATGAAGGGGTAGATGAGGCTTGGATATATGGTCTAGTGCGTCAGGAAAGTCGCTTCATGCACCATGCAAAATCAGGCGTGGGTGCGGCAGGGCTAATGCAAATCATGCCAGCTACTGCGAAATGGGTAGCAAAACGCATTGGCATGAATGACTATAGCAGTGACTTGATACATGATTTAACTACAAATGTCAGCATAGGCACGCACTATATACGCTATACATTTGAGCTCATGAACGGACAAGCGGTCATGGCGACAGCTGCTTACAATGCCGGACCAAGTCGCGCTAAGCGCTGGCAGCCAAGTGAGCCGATGGAGGCCGCTATTTATATCGAGTCAATCCCTTTTGCTGAAACAAGAAGTTACGTGCAAAAAGTCATGGCTAATGCACAGATGTACGTGCCTAGATTAGGGAGGTCTGCGATGAGCTTAAAATCTCGTCTAGGCGTTATCCCGGGCACAAATAAGCCGGAGCATACTATGGCGGAGCCGGCTGAAGATTAAACATGCAACAGGAAAAAGCATCAGTAATAAATTTGAGGAAATTTAAAGGTTTAACATGCAATTAAGAAAAATATGTGTACTAGGCGGTTCAGGTTTTGTAGGCAGCAGTATTGTAGCTAAATTAGATCAGGACGGTTATGCAGTCACCGTGCTGACACGCAGGCGTGAATCAGCCAAGCATCTGTTCTTGCTGCCAAATGTGACTGTCGTAGAGTGTAATGTAATGGATGACCAAGCGCTTAAAGCTGCGTTAAGTGGCGCTGATGCCGTGGTGAATCTGATTGGTATTCTGCATCAGAGTGGACGTACCAGCTTTGATGCAATGCATCATCAGCTGCCGTCACGCCTGGCAAAAATTTGTGAAGCCACAGGTATTAAACGCCTAATTCAGATGAGCAGCCTGCAAGCAGATCGTAATGCGCCAAGTGAATATTTGCGTTCGAAGGCAGCCGGCGAAGCTGCCTTGCTGGCGTTTGCACAAAAACTTAATATCACCATATTTCGGCCATCTATTATATTTGGCCGTGGCGATAGTTTTATTAATCTGTTTGCTACATTAATCAAGTTTCTGCCAGTGGTGCTGTTGGCAAAACCGAATGCTAAATTTCAGCCGGTTTGGGTAGAGGATGTGGCTAGCTGCTTCGTTGCAAGCATTCAGAATACGCAGACCTATGGTCAGGTATATGAGTTGGCCGGTCCCAGAGTTTATAGCTTCCGTGAGCTGGTGCAGCAGGTGATGACTACGCTCAAAGTTAAACGTCCGATTATTGGTTTGTGTGACAAATTGTCTTATGCGCAGGCTTTTATGATGGAATTACTGCCTGTTAAGCTGATGTCACGCGATAATGTGCGCTCAATGGAAGTCGATAGCGTCAGCTCGCAGCCGTTTCCGCCAATTTTTGGTGTAGTACCGGCTAGCATGGAAGCGGTAATCCCGGAATATCTTGTGGATTCTACTCTGCGTGGTAAATACGATAGTTTTAGAAGTGTTGCTGCGAGATAGCTTTGGCAAAAGCGATGCAGACCTATATTGTTGGCGGCGCAGTTCGTGATGAGCTGCTGGGATTTGCGGTAAAAGATAGAGATTACGTTGTTGTTGGCAGCACGCCGGAGGCAATGCTGGCCGCTGGCTTTAAACCGGTAGGTAAAGACTTTCCGGTTTTTTTACACCCTGAAACCCGTGATGAATATGCATTGGCGCGCACTGAGCGTAAAACCGCCAAGGGTTATAAAGGTTTTTCCATATACGCAGCGCCGGAAGTCACGCTGGAGCAGGATCTGGCGCGGCGCGACCTCACGATTAATGCCATTGCCAGAGCCGATGACGGCCAACTGGTTGACCCATTTAACGGTATTGCAGATATTAAATCCAGAACGTTACGTCATGTTAGTGATGCGTTTGCAGAAGATCCTGTAAGAATTCTACGCGTTGCACGCTTTTCGGCGCGGCTGGTGGATTTTAATGTAGCGCCGGAAACGATGAATTTAATGCGGCAGATGGTAGAAGCCGGTGAAGTCGATGCGCTGGTAGCCGAACGTGTATGGCAAGAATTAGCTAAGGGCTTATTGGAGCAGAAGCCATCACGCATGTTTGAAGTGCTGCGTGCCTGTGGCGCATTACAGAAGATTCTGCCCGAGCTGGACAGGCTCTGGGGTGTGCCGCAGCCCGAGCTGCATCACCCGGAAATAGATACCGGCGTACATATCATGATGGTGGTTGATTATGCGGCTAGCCAGAATTTCAGCTTGCCGATTCGTTTTGCTGCACTGATGCATGATCTTGGCAAAGGCACAACGCCGCGTGAGTTGCTGCCTAAACACATCGGGCATGAGCAGCGCAGTGCCAATTTATTAAAAGAAGTGTGCAAACGTCTACGGGTGCCCAACGACTGCAAGGAATTAGGCGTGATGACTGCCAAGTTTCATGGCAAACTGCATCAGGCACCACAGATGCGTCCAGCCACTTTGCTGGAGTTTTTGATTGAGCTTGATGCTATTCGCCAACCCGATAGGTTCAAGGATTTTCTTAAAGCTTGTGAAGCTGATTCACGTGGAAGAGCTGGTTATGCCGATTGTGAGACGCCGGCGGCCGAGTTAATGGTTAAAGTATTGCAAGCCGCGGCTGGAGTAGATGCCGGAGTCGTAGCTGCAGTCTGTGCGGAGCCTGAACAAATAAAAGTAAAAGTATTCGAGGCAAGGCTGGACGCTGTTAAAGCCTGTTTGCTGATTTAATAGTTTGCGGATGTTATCGATGTGCTGATGAGTTTAAATGCCCAATGAATGCTGAATGAAATATTTGGCGATAAATCCAACCAGGCCGAAAGTCAGGCCCAGAAATAAAATAAAAGTACCAAATTTACCAACTTTGCATTGCCATGCCAAATGCCCGACAATGAATATCATTAGCAGCATTAGCCCCCCCACACCATAAGTCATGCCGAGTTCGGCGATCTGGGCTTCTGTTAAACCAAAAATTGTACCTTCCAAGACCTTCTCCTGATCAGCTGGCAACTGATATTACGAAATTTAATAAAGCATTATAACTAAGTAGCCAGCTACTAACTATATGTTAGTTAAAGCAAGTTAGACAACTGCTGTACAACAAATTCAGTCGGTTTGCGTTTAAAGCCGCTCTTGGCATATTGTTGCCAGCGCCCAATCACGTAGCAAACTATCAGGTTGGCTTGCGCTTCTGCATTGCCAGGTTTGCCTGATTGCGTCTCTGCAATGCGCAGACTTTGCTTAAGTGTGACTTCAATACGATCATAAAGCTGATTGATGCGCAGCTGTAATTTTTCATCTTCATTCACTAGTGCATCGCCGATAAGCACACGTGTCATGCCAGGGTTCTTTTCTGCAAACAGCAGTAGCATAGTAATTGTGCGATGCACTTGACGTAGACCTTCGGTTTCTTCATTGCCGATTTTATTAATAAGGCCAAAAATAGTTTCTTCAATGAATGCGATCAGCCCTTCAAACATCTGCGCCTTGTTGGCAAAGTGACGGTAAAGTGCTGCCTCGGAAACTTCAAGCTTGGCTGCCAATGCTGCCGTAGTGATCTTTTCGCGTTTAGGAGCTTCCAGCATTTTGGCTAGTGTTTGTAAGATTTGCTGTTTGCGTTCGCCTGCCATGTGATTATCCTTATTAGTAGTAGCGGTAATATTATATCTTAATGTGAGTGAGTGCTAACACTGATGACACGCGATAATCCACATAACTGGGTTTATGCAGTTTCTTACTCACCCATACCGTTTTCATGCCTAGTCTTTTTGCAGTTTTTAATGCCTCTAAATTATCTTCCAGCATAATGCAGTCGCTAGCTTTGGCTTTGATGGTTTTAAGCAGCTGCTGAAAGCCGCGCACGGATGGCTTGGCGTGAAACTTGGTGGATTCAACGCTGAATATCAGTTCAAAGACATCTTCAATATTCATAATATCCAATACGCGTAAAGCATAGCTGCGTGGTGCATTCGTGAATACCAGCTTGCGCCCCTCAAGACTATTCAGCGTATGGCGCAAGCGTTTCACCTGAATCACCATGTCATGCAGGTTTTCGAGCTGGTGCGTTTCTTCAAGGAAATGGTACGGGTCAGTGTTGTGATGGCGTACCAGCCCTTTCAGGGTGGCGCCATAAACGCGCCAGTAATGCTTGCGCAGGTTATGCGCTTCATTTTCGTCCAGATCAAGATGATCCATGATGTACTGTGTCATGGTCTGGTTCATGACGGGAAAAATGTGTGCCGAGGCGTTATGCAGCGTATCGTCCAGGTCAAAGATCCAGATTTTAGTCATGTTTTTAAAAGCTTGGTTTAGCTGCAGATGCACACGAATAAAAACATAAGCAGATACAACAATATGGCTTATCAGTGTGCATCTGAGCTAACTAAATTATTCAGCTTTACTTAGCTTTAATTAGCGTACCGACACCTTCATCTGTCAGCACTTCCAGCAGTAGGGCATGCTCTACACGACCGTCGATAATATGTACGGCTTTAACTCCGCTTCTTGCCGCGTCAAGCGCAGAGCTGATTTTTGGCAGCATGCCGCCGGAGAGCGTGCCATCCGCGACCATATCATCGATTTGTCTAGGTGTCAGGCCTGTCAGCAGTTCGCCGTTTTTGTCGAGTACGCCTGGCGTGTTGGTAAGCAAGATCAGCTTCTCTGCGTTCAGGATTTCAGCCAGTTTGCCAGCGACGACATCGGCATTGATGTTGTAAGTTTCTCCATCTACACCGACGCCAATTGGCGCTACTACCGGAATGAAGTCACCGGTATCCAGAAAATTGATAATGCTCGGATCAATTGCGCTGATTTCGCCAACTTGGCCGATATCGATAAATTTTGTTGGATCGTCCTTATCTTCCATCATCAATTTGTGTGCGTGGATGAAATTTCCATCCTGCCCGGTCAAGCCAACGGCTTTACCGCCATGACGATTGATCAGGTTTACAATTTCTTTGTTTACCTGACCGCCAAGTACCATTTCAACTACATCCATGGTTTCTTCATCGGTGACGCGCATGCCTTGAATAAACTCACCTTTCTTACCGAGCCTATCTAGCATTTCATTAATTTGCGGGCCGCCGCCATGTACTACAACCGGGTTCATACCTACCAGTTTCAACAGCACAACATCTTTGGCGAAACATTCTTTTAAATGATCGTCCGTCATTGCATTGCCGCCGTATTTGATCACGATGGTTTTATCGAAAAAGCGTTTGATGTAAGGCAATGCTTCAGCAAGTGTCTTGGCTTTTTTTGCGGCAGTAGTTTGGTTGAGCATAGGGGTTCCGTGATATGGGATTAGCGTAATTTTATATGCAGTATTGTAACTAAAAACCAACATTAATTTTTAGAAAAATTCCGCTGCATTTTTAATAAAGTTTAACGCTTGATGTGATTGGTTGATTTACATCAATCCTTTACATCAACCTCTTCTATACGCTACGGGCTTCCAAAATTAACACATTTTGGATTGATCAGATTGCCCGACCGTTAATCTGCGCTGACTCTAATAAAAATAATAATTATAAGTGCTCAATAAGCCGTTTTGTTTTGGCGCAACAACGCTGTAGTGCTGAATCTAATGCTGCTTATGGAGCTTATTTTAACGCTGATGTTTGTATGTACTCTATTGATAAGAGGCGCGTCAGTATGAATTTTAATAAAAGGGAAATACATTATGACCATTACATGGACTGCAGATCTGGATACAAATATCGAGATCATTGATAAGCAACACCGGAGAATCGTTGATTACATTAATGATCTGGAAACGGCGAATGCAAGCGGTGATAAAGCGGCAATTGGCCATGTGCTTGAGGATTTGGTTGATTACACCATGTCGCATTTTGCTTTTGAAGAAAGTTTACAGGAAGAGGCTGGCTACAAGTTTGCGAAACCGCACAAAAAAGTGCATGAGTTATTTGTGCGTCGCGTTAATGAATATGTAGAGCGTTTTAAGCTTGGTGAAGATGTTGCTGAAAGCCTGCATCAGATGCTGATTTCATGGCTGATTAATCATATCAAACGTGATGATGCTGACTATGTGGGTGCAGTTAAGGCGAATATGGTCAATATTGTGAATGAGAAAAAAAGAAATAATGATGAGGGTTGGTTTTCTCGCTTTTTTAAATAATTAATTTATATGTTGATCAGGCCAGCTTTAAGCTGGCCTTTTTGTTGATTAGGCGCTAATTTGCTGTGGTGCGCATCATGTTAAAGTGGCTTGATGAACACTTTGGATTTGCGCTGGAAGTTGTACAGTTTTTTCTTCTCAGCGGGCAGTTTGTCTACGTTCTGCTCGGTAAAGCCGCGTTCCAGAAACCAGTGTTCAGTATGCGTAGTCAGACAAAATAATGTTTTGAAGCCTTTTTCACGTGCCCGGTCTTCGCAAAAATGAAATAACTTGTCGCCACGACCGCCACCACGATATTGCGGGTCTATCGCCAGGCAGGCAAATTCTGCTGTTTTTTCCTGGTTGAACGGATATAAAGCAGCGCAGCCGATCACGCGATTATCGTGTTCCATGACCTGAAAATAGTCGATCTCCATTTCGATACGCTCACGCCCGCGCTTAACAAGTACGCCTTCTGCCTCCAGTGGCTCGATTAATTGCAGAATGGCACCTACATCGTCAATGTCAGCTTGGCGCATAGTTTCCAGGCCAAGTTCCGTCACCATGGTGCCGATACCTTCGTGTGTAAACAGCTCCTGAATGATGGCGCCATCGATATGACGGCTGATCAAGTGCGTGCGTGCAACACCATGTTCGCAAGCGCGAACGGCAGCAGGCAGGTAATACACAATATCTTCCGAGGTATTGATAGCATCTTCATTATCCGTCACGTGCAGCAGCAGGTTTTTAGCTTTTTTCGCGGTCATTTCGCGCAGCAGTTCACCGCGCAGGTTGTGTACGCCTTCGGAATCCATCAGGAAAATCAGCTTGTCAGCATCCAGCGCTATTGCGGTGCTGACGGCAACATCTTCAAGTGACAGGTTGAACGCTTCGCCGGTCGGTGAATAGCCCAGCGGCGACAGCAGCACTAGTTCACCGTCATCCAGACGCTTTTGAATCGCAGCGGCATTCACTTTGCGTACCTCGCCAGTGTGCTGCAGGTCGACACCATCTCTGACGCCTAAGGGTTTGGCCGTCACAAAGTTGCCGCTGGCGACACGAATGTCGCTGCCAGCCATGGGCGAGTTGATCAGGCCCATGGATAACTGCGCCTCAATATCTACGCGGATTGCACCGTTAGCTTCTTTAACGGCTTCCATTGCTTCATCATCGGTAACACGCAGGCCATTGGCCAGTTTGGTTTCGAGTTTTGCACGTCTTAAACGCTCTTCAATCTGCGGCCGAGCACCATGCACCAGCACCAGTCTGACTTCAAGGCTCGCTAACAGGTTGAGGTCATGCGAAAGTGCGATGAATTGCTTCTCATTGACGACTTCTCCGCCAAAAGCGATTACAAAAGTGCGGCCACCGAATGCATGGATGTAAGGTGCAACAGAGCGAAACCAGCTGACAAATTCCTGCGGTTTTTTCACGCTGAAAGGTGTTAAGGTGTTGGTGCTTGCTGACTCGGTAAGTGCGTAGAGATAGGCTGGTGTGCAGTCAAGTGCCGTGCATATTTTACGCAGCAATGCCTCGCTGACACCTTGCGCACCACGCTCGATACGCGACAGGTTGCCACTGTCAGCGCCGGTAGCGCTGGCAAGTTCCTGCAGGGTGATATTGAGCAGTTTGCGCCGCTTGCGTATAGATAATCCAAGTGACATAGTATAAAATTTTGTAAATAAAACATAAATATATTTTAAATATGTTTATTACGCAATAAATTTATATATTTAAGTCAGTTCTTAAGTAATTAAAAATCACCCCATAATGATTGCATAACAGATATCGCGGTCAAAGCCGCAGTTTCTGTACGCAAAATACGTGGACCCAAAACAACCGATTGAAAGTTCTGAGAGCTTGCCAGGTCGATTTCACCCTGACTTAAACCACCTTCGGCGCCAATCAGAAGCTCGATCGTTGATGCGGGTTTTGGTATTTCATTCAGGCGTTTGGCACCAACCGGATTCAGTAAAATACGCAGTGTATTATTATAAGGGTTCTGGCTTAGCCAGTTTTCCAGAGAAAGTGGTGGCAGCACCTTGGGTACAAAAGCGCGCCCGGATTGCTCACAGGCGGATATTGCAACATTCTGCCAGTGTTCGATGCGCTTTTCGGCGCGGTCTTGCGTGAGCTTAACCACGCTACGCTGGCTGTTGATGGGCTGAATCCTTTTTACACCAAGTTCGACCGCTTTCTGTATGGTGAAGTCCATGCGGTCGCCACTGGAAATACCTTGCAGCAAAGTAATGTCAAGCGGGGATTCGTTGCTGATGGCCTTTGCACCGGTGATCGTTGCGGTTACCGTATTTTTCTTAACAGAAGTCAGCGTGCATGCGTAATCAAAGCCATCGCCGTTAAAGATGATGGCATTGTCACCAACATTCAAGCGCAGGGCACGTGTGGCATGTGCCGCTGCACTCTCTGAAAGTTGTATGTCTGCATTTAGTGCAAGCGGTGAATCAGTAAAAAAGCGTAGATTAGCCATAAGTCAGGCGACTCCAAAAGATCAGAAAAAACAAAAACAAAAGTGATAATATCAGTGTCAATATTGTCATGCACGTTTAGATGTGCTGTTGCTGCATTGTGAAAGTATAACGAAATAAGGAAGAAAAGATGGTTAGCTTGAATCCCCCTGTATGTAATTTTGGTCAGCCTGCCGTAGATTTTGATCTGCTCGGTGTGGATGGTAAGCGCTATACACTTGCTAATAGCGCAGGTGAGAATGGTTTGCTGGTGATGTTTATCTGCAATCATTGCCCGTATGTTAAAACTATTAAAACGCGTTTGGTGGCAGATTGCCGCGAGTTGCTCAAATATGGCATCAATACGATTGCTATCCAGAGTAACGATACCAAAAATTACCCTGAAGATTCTTATGAACGCATGCAGGAAGAAGCGAAGCTATTTGATTTTTCTTTCCCCTATGTGCTGGATGAAACGCAGGAAGTAGCAAAAGCTTATGGTGCAGTTTGCACGCCGGATTTCTTTGGTTTTAACAAAAATCTTGAATTGCAGTATCGTGGCCGCTTTGATGCAGCTGGCCGCGGCGAGCCGCCGGCTGATAATCCAAGAGACCTGTTTAATGCGATGAAGTTGATTGCAGAAACCGGTAACGGACCAAAAGAGCAGATTGCAAGTATTGGCTGCAGTATCAAGTGGTTCACGGAATAATTTATAAAAGGAATGGTCATGTCAGATAAAAAATTGAAGTGGGGTATTTTAGGTGCTGCCCGCGTGAATGAGCGGTTGCTGCCGGCCATTATTGAAGCGCCTAATTCGCAACTGGTAGCGATAGCCAGCCGCCGTGACGGTGCAGCTAGAGCCACTTTGGAAAAATATGCGCCTCAAGGTTTTGATCTTAATAATGTGCAATGTTATGACAACCTGCTAACTTTGATTGAAGACCCCAATGTAGACGCTATTTACTGCCCGATGGCGAATAACGAGCATATTACATGGGCGATGCATGCGATCAATTCCGGCAAGCATGTGCTGATTGAAAAGCCGATGGCGCTTACCGTCGAGGATATTGAGGCAATTGAAGCTGCAGCCATTAACAATAACGTCAAGGTGATGGAAGGTTTTATGTACCGCTTCCATCCACAGCATGCGCGTGTGCAGGAGATAGTTGCTTCCGGTTTGATTGGCGATGTACTCTCCGTGCGTGCCAGTTACTCGTTTTTAATGCGTCCGGCACGCATGTATCGCATTGCCAATGGCGTTGAATCAGGCGGTGGTGCGATGTGGGACATTGGACCGTATGCAATTCATTCATTGCGCTGGTGCTTTGGCTTGGCGAATGCGGCGCAGAATTACCAACCGCTGGAGCCGGTATCTGTGGTGGCGCATGCCAAGTTCAATGACGCCGGTGCGGATATCGTGACCAGCGGCGTACTGGATTTTGGTATAGATGCAGAAGGGCGTGCGCGTTTCGGTCATTTTGACATCAGCTTTGAGCGCTCCCGTAAATCCGAGTATGAAATTATCGGTACTAAAGGCTGGGTGAAATGCCATGCGGCTTGGGTGTTCCAGAATGATGTGCCGGTGATTTCGTGGGCGCTGGAAGATGGTAAATATGCCGAAGAGCGCTTTGCCCCGAGCAATCACTTTAATCTGGAAATCGAACATTTCAGTGATTGTGTGCTGAATGACAAGCAGCCACACCTGACATTTGACGATGCAAAAGCGAATTGCCGCGCGATTGAACTGGCATTGCAGTCAGCATTAACAGGGCAAAAGATTAAGTTTTAATATAGCGGTTCTAGCAAATTCAGGCTGCCAGCGGCTAAAAGTCGCTGGTGAACATAGTGATATGCGCTGATTATAAAGATACTTTTCTGATGTTGTACTTGCCGAAAAAGGCTATCTAAGCAATAATTTACCCTTCAAGGAAAAGCGGCTTAATTTACTGGCTTTTTGAATAGTTCATTTAAGGTTTTATGGGGTTTCGCGCAAACCGTCATCTTTCATAAGTCCTCAAGTTTAAATCATTAGGGAGAAAACAATGGCAACACGTCAAGATTTATGCAATGCCATCCGTGCGTTATCCATGGATGCAGTGCAAAAAGCCAACTCAGGCCACCCAGGTGCGCCTATGGGCATGGCTGAGATCGCAGAAGTTTTGTGGAATCACAACATGCGTCACAATCCAACAAATCCAAACTGGGCTGACCGCGACCGCTTTGTGCTCTCTAACGGCCACGGTTCAATGCTGATCTACTCTTTACTGCATCTGACCGGTTACGATTTAAACATGGAAGACATCAAGTCATTCCGTCAATTACATTCACGTTGTGCAGGCCACCCTGAATACGGCTATGCGCCAGGCGTTGAAACAACGACAGGCCCATTAGGTCAAGGTATCACCAACGCGGTTGGTTTTGCGATGGCTGAAAAATTAATGGCTAGCCAATTCAACAAACCAGGTCACGATATTGTTGATCACTACACATACTGCTTCCTGGGTGATGGCTGTATGATGGAAGGTGTATCACACGAAGCTTGTGCTTTGGCTGGTACATGGGGCTTGGGTAAATTGGTTGCGTTCTGGGATGACAACGGCATCTCTATCGACGGCCATATCGAAGGCTGGTATACAGACGACACAGCTAAACGCTTTGAAGCTTATGGCTGGCACGTTCAATCAGTAGACGGTCATGATTCTGACGCTATTGATGCTGCGATTAAAGCGGCTAAAGCAGTGACAGACAAACCATCATTGATCTGCTGTAAAACAATCATTGGTAAAGGTTCACCAAACAAATCAGGTAGCCATGACTGCCACGGTTCTGCATTAGGCGACGCTGAAGTTGCTGCAACTCGTGCTGCGATCGGCTGGCCACACGCGCCATTTGAAATTCCTGCTGACGTTTACGCTGGCTGGGATCAAAAAGCTAAAGGCGCTAAACTGGAATCAGACTGGAACGCTAAGTTTGATGCTTACGCTAAAGCATTCCCTACAGAAGCTGCAGAGTTCAAACGCCGTATGGCAGGTGACTTGCCAGCTAACTGGAAAGAAGCAACTGATGCATTCATCGCTGCAACTAACGAAAAAGCTGAAGGTGTTGCAACGCGTAAAGCTTCACAAAATGCAATTACTGCATTAGCACCAATCTTGCCAGAGTTCCTGGGCGGTTCAGCCGACTTGACAGGTTCTAACCTGACAGCAGCACCAAGCTTCAAACACGTATCTGGTAAAGAGCCAGGTAACTACATCTCTTACGGTGTACGTGAGTTCGGTATGTTTGCAATCATGAACGGTATGGCATTGCACGGTGGCTTGTTGCCATTCGGTGGTACATTCCACATGTTCTCAGACTACGCGAAGAGTGCACTGCGTATGGCTGCGTTGATGAAACAACGTACGATTGCTGTATTGTCACATGACTCTATCGGTCAAGGTGAAGATGGTCCTACACACCAACCAGTAGAAAACACTTCAGGTTTACGTTACATTCCTAACATGGATGTATGGCGTCCAGGTAGTTCAACTGAGACTGCAGTCGCTTGGGTAGCTGCTGTTGAGCGTAAAAATGGTCCTTCAAGCCTGGTATTGAGCCGTCAAAACGTTGCTGGCATCAAACACGATGCTGCACAATTCGACTTAATGCGTAAAGGTGGTTATGTATTCTCAGACGTAGCTGGTAAAGCAGATGTGATCATCATCGCTAACGGTTCTGAGCTTGATTTAGCGGTTAAAGCAGCTGCTGAATTAAACGCTGCCGGTACTAAAGTACGTGTGGTTTCAATGCCATCAACTAACGTATTTGACCGTCAAGACAAAGCTTACAAAGACAGCGTATTGACTCCAGGTGTTAAACGCGTAGCTGTTGAAGCTGCTCATACTGACTTCTGGCGCAAATATGTAGGTCTTGAAGGTGCAGTAGTTGGTATCGACACATTCGGTGAATCAGCACCTGGTGGCGTATTGATGAAACACTTTGGCTTTACAGTTGAGAATGTAGTAGCCACTGTTAAATCGGTGCTTTAATTTCTAGTACTGTATTGATAAGCCTAATAAGCTTAGTTAGCTAGTCTGCAAGGCACCTCATTATGGGGTGCCTTGTTTTTTGTAGAAGCACTGAAGTTTAGTGCCGCATTAACGTAAAATTCAGTAAATATAAAAGTTAAGTTTTTAAAAAAACGGTTTTGGTTGTATTGTGTTCAGTAAGGCTTAAGTAGTAATTACTTTTGATTTAGACGGTTATTTCGGCTTTTCGAGCGGCTTTAACCTTTGTGCTAACAGTATAAATTTAGGAATTATCATGGCAATTCGAGTCGCAATTAATGGTTATGGACGTATTGGCCGCAATATTTTGTGTGCTATCTATGAGCAGCAACGTAAAGATATAGAAATTGTGGCAATCAATGGATCTGCCAATTTAGAATGCACTGCACATTTGACTAAACATGACACTATTCATGGCAAATTTAAAGGTACTGTAGAAACACTGGACGAAGATGGCAAACATTACCTGGTGCTCAATGGCGACAAAATTCGCGTGACTACCGATCGTAACCCGGCCAATCTGCCATGGAAAGAACTGGGTGTGGATGTGGTGCTGGAGTGTACCGGTGCATTCCGTACTAAAGAAAAATGTCTGCCGCACATAGAAGCTGGTGCGAAGAAAGTCATTATTTCTGCTCCGGCAGATAAAAACGAATGTGACGCGACTATTGTATACGGCGTAAATCACGACATTCTGACGGCAAATATGAGTGTGATCTCAAATGCATCATGCACCACCAATGGCTTGGCACCGATGGTTAAGGCTTTGAATGATAAGCTAGGCATCGAGTTAGGCTTGATGACTACTATCCATTCCTATACCAATGACCAGATGCTTGTGGATGGCCACCACAAAGATTTGTACCGTGCACGTGCCGCAGCCTTGAACATGATTCCTACTAAAACCGGCGCAGCACAAGCTGTTGGTATTGTGATTCCAGAATTACACGGTAAGCTTTCAGGCTTTGCAGTGCGTGTTCCTACGGCAAACGTTTCTGTGGTTGATCTGACTTTTATCCCAGGCCGCGACACCACTAAAGAAGAAGTGAATGCAATTATCAAAGAAGCTTCGGAATCAGGCCCGTTAAAAGACATTCTTGCTTACAACACCGAGCCTCTGGTTTCATCTGATTTTAATCATACTGAAACGTCATCAAATTTTGATGCGAAGCAAACTACAGTGATTGGCGGCAGGCTGGTTAAAGTCATGGCTTGGTATGACAACGAGTGGGGCTTTAGCTGCCGTATGCTGGATACTGCAGTGGCATTAATGAACGCAAAATAAGATCTAACAGGGTTGGGGGAGTTAACCATGCATTACATCAAAATGACTGATCTGGATTTACAAGGTAAGCGCGTATTGATTCGCGCTGATTTGAATGTACCGGTAGCTGACGGCAAAGTAACATCAGATGCACGCATTACTGCATCAATGGCAACGATTGAGCATGCGCTCAAAGCTGGTGCAAAGGTCATGGTTACTTCTCATCTGGGGCGCCCGGAGGAAGGTGTTTATTCAGAAGAAAACTCTCTCAGACCTGTAGTGGATGTAATCACTGCCAAGCTAGGCAGGCCGGTTCGCCTGCTAAAAGACTGGGTTGATGGCGGTTTTGATGTGGCGGCCGGTGAATTGGTGGTACTGGAAAACTGCCGCTTTAACAAAGGCGAAAAGAAATGCGTCGATGAATTGTCACAAAAATATGCCAAGCTATGTGATATTTTTGTCATGGATGCTTTTGGCACCGCGCATCGCGCAGAGGCAAGCACCTATGGCGTGGCTAAATTTGCACCGGTAGCTGCGGCAGGTATTCTGCTGGTAAATGAGCTGGAAGCCTTAACTAAGGCGCTGTTAAGCCCGGCGCGCCCAATGGTGGCAATTGTCGGCGGCAGTAAAGTTTCAACAAAACTGACCGTATTGGAAAGCTTGTCTGAAAAAGTTGACCAAATGGTGGTCGGCGGCGGTATTGCAAATACCTTCCTGAAGGCTGCCGGGTTTGAAGTCGGCAAGTCCTTGTGTGAAGATGACTTGGTGCCTGTTGCACGTGCATTAATGGAAAAAATGTCAGCTAGAGGTGCAGCAGTACCTATTGCGACGGACGTTGTATGCGGCAAGAAGTTTGATGCTAATGAGCCGGCGGTCAGCAAAGACGTGGCTTCAGTCACTGCCGATGACATGATTTTTGATATTGGCATGAAATCTGCTGATCAATTAGCTGAGATCATTAAAAATGCAGGTACCGTAGTTTGGAATGGTCCGGTTGGTGTATTTGAGTTTGATCAGTTCGGTGAGGGTACAAAAACGATAGCCAATGCGATTGCAAATACCAAGGCATTTACATTGGCAGGTGGCGGCGACACGATTGCCGCCATTCAGAAATATGGAATTGAAAGTAAAGTAGACTACATTTCAACCGCTGGCGGCGCATTTCTGGAATTTCTGGAAGGTAAGAAATTACCGGCTGTAGAGATTCTGGAGCAACGTGCTAAAGGTTGATAGCTCTGATTATTTTGTGTTTTAAAAATGGGGCTGATAGCCCCATTTTGTTTTTTAAGTGCGTATAAAATATAAGAAGCAATAATAAAAGGTAAACACATTGATACTTCGTAAAACAAAAATTGTAGCAACACTAGGGCCATCCTCAACCAGTGAAGAGATGCTGGCACGGATGATTATGGCCGGCGTGAATGTGGTGCGACTTAATTTTTCGCATGGTACCGCTGAAGAGCATATCCAGCGCGCAGAAATAGTACGTAATATCGCCGTGAAGCTGGGACGTCCTGTTGGCGTGCTGTGCGATTTGCAGGGGCCTAAAATCAGGATCGGTAAATTTGAACAAGGTAAGATTGCCTTGAGAACCGGCGATATATTTGTGCTGGATGCAGATTGTGAACTGGGTGACCAGTATCGCGTGGGGCTTGATTACAAGGCTTTGCCGAAAGAGGTGGTCGAGGGCGATGTGCTGCTGCTGGACGATGGCCGTATTACGATGCAGGTGGATCGTGTGAAAGGCAACCAGATTCACTGCGTAGTGTTTAACGGCGGCATACTGTCGAATAATAAAGGGATCAATCGTCATGGCGGTGGATTATCGGCAGAAGCCTTGACCCAAAAAGACCGTGAAGATATTAAAACTGCCGTAGCACTTGAAGCAGATTACATTGCGATTTCATTTCCTAAATCTGCAGCGGATGTTGAGCTGGCGCGTACCTTGGTAAAAAAAGCCGGCGGCACTGCAAGCATCATTGCCAAGATTGAGCGCGCAGAAGCGATTCATGAACTGCAGGCAATTATTGAAGCTTCAGATGCGATCATGGTGGCACGCGGTGATTTGGGTGTAGAGGTGGGTGATGCTGCAGTACCAGGTTTGCAGAAGCGCATGATACGCATGGCACGTGCGCAGAATAAGTTGGTGATCACTGCAACTCAGATGATGGAGTCCATGATTTCGAGTCCGATTCCAACGCGGGCTGAAGTTTCAGATGTAGCTAATGCAGTGCTGGATGGTACAGATGCGGTAATGCTCTCAGCAGAAACTGCATCAGGACAGTATCCGCTGGAAACGGTAGAAGCTGTGAACCGTGTGGTGATTGAAGCTGAAAAAGAGTATTTCAGTGAGCATCATGCACAAAAGCTCGACCAAGTGTTTATTAAAACCGATGAGGCGATAGCCGCTGCCGCAATATATACGGCACAGCATTTGAAAGTTAAAGCGATTGCCGCACTGACGCAGTCGGGTAATGCTGCACAGTGGTTATCACGTGCCGATGCGGAGGTGCCGATCTATGCGTTGTCACCAGATAAATTTGCACGTAGAAAGCTCACTCTGCATCGTGGCGTCTACCCGTATCCGATTGAGCAGGCCAATAAAAATCGAGATGAAATCCTGCAGGAAATGGAGCAAGTGCTGTTACATCAAAGAGTTGTACTTGCTGGGGATCTGGTGTTGCTGACATTCGGTGAACCAATAGGCAGCCCTGGCGGCACTAATACCATGAAAATCGTTAAAATCGGTGAGAACAGACCGGTGGCCTAAGCTGTCATTATAAAAGCTCGGGTGCAGGCATGTCGCAAAAAAATAGATAAAGATCTGCTTGCACTTTATAATAGTCAATTCGAGTTGATAATTAACCCGATTACCGATTAATTCAGCGAATATCATAAATCCATGAATAAACCACTCTTAGAAACCAGTATCAAAAGCCTGAAACGCATCCATCAAGGTAAAGTGCGCGATATCTACGATATTGATGCCAATACCATGCTGCTAGTCAGTACAGACCGTTTATCCGCGTTTGATGTGATCTTGCCTACAGGTATTGCCAACAAAGGTGCGATGCTGACACAGATGGCTAATTTCTGGTTTGAAAAACTGCAGAATGTAGTACCTAACCACCTTACCGGCATCGACCCTGTCAGTGTGGTTACCGATGGGGCAGAAAAAGCGCAGTTGGCTAATCGCTCAGTTGTGGTTAAGAAGCTGAAAGCATTGCCGATTGAAGCAATTGTGCGCGGCTATCTGGTTGGCAGTGGCTGGAAAGAATACAAAGCTAAAGGCACCGTGTGCGGTATTCAATTACCTGCTGGCCTGCAGGAAGCATCAAAATTACCGGAACCTATTTTTACGCCATCTAGCAAAGCCGCGGTAGGTGAACATGATGAGAATATCAGCTTGGATGAATGTGCTGCTTTGATTGGCAAAGACATGGCAGCGCAAGTGGCCAAAGTAGCGATTGCGCTATATAGCCAGGCTGCGGAGTATGCACTTACTCGCGGCATTATCATTGCTGATACCAAATTCGAATTTGGTCTGGATGAAAACGGCGTATTGCATGTCATGGATGAAGTGCTGACCCCGGACTCTTCACGTTTCTGGCCTGCGGAAAGTTATGCAGTCGGTAAAAATCCACCAAGTTACGATAAGCAATATGTGCGCGATTGGCTGGAAGCAAGCGGTTGGAACAAAACGCCGCCGGCACCGGCTTTGCCTGATGATGTAGCTGCAAAAACCAGTGAAAAATATATGGAAGCGTTTGAGCGCCTGACGGGCAAGCCATTGAGCATAAGTTAAGCCGGCAAAGGATTGCAGGTAGTGTCTGTTTTGATCAATAAGCTCAAGTCGCTAGGTCGCCAGCTGAAACATGAGTTTTTGGTATATCGGCTGGTTTTGAAACATCCGCAGACACCGTGGATAGCTAAATTATTTTTAGGCTTGGCAGTGGGTTATTTACTGCTACCGTTTGATCTGATACCTGACTTTATACCGGTCATTGGCCAGCTTGATGAGGTCGTTATTATTCCAGTGTTACTTTATTTGGCACTGCTGTTTATTCCAAAATGGATTATTCAAAGCTGTCGTGAGCAGGTCCGTGAAGAAGTAAAGGCCCAGTGAAATAGCCATTTAGCAATTTGTTACAAGACTTTTAGTATGCGTTTGGTGCGGACTTGCTATAATTGCGCCTCAAAATTAGTCGTTTATTTATTTAGTAAATTTATATTTAGGAATAAGCAATGTCATTGAACAAAGTGCCAACCGGCAAAGACGTCCCGAATGATTTTAATGTGATCATTGAAATCCCGATGCAGGGTGATCCAGTAAAATATGAAGTGGATAAAGAAAGCGGCGCGATTTTTGTAGACCGTTTTATGGGTACTGCAATGCATTATCCAGCGAATTATGGCTATGTACCACACACACTGGCAGATGATGGTGATCCTGTAGATGTGCTGGTAATTACACCGGTGCCTTTGATTCCAGGTGTAGTTGTACGTTGCCGTCCAATTGGTGTGCTGTTGATGGAAGATGAAGCAGGCCTGGACGCTAAAGTGCTGGCGCTGCCGGTTGAAAAAGTGTGCGGTTTGTATACGCACCTCAAATCATACAAAGATGTATCTGAAGGTCGTCTTGATATGATTGCCCACTTTTTTGCCCATTATAAAGACCTTGATAAAGGTAAATGGGTAAAAATCAACGGTTGGGGTGATGTAGACCAAGCGAAGAAAGAAATTCTGGATGGCGTTAAGAACTACAATGATGCAAAAGTAAAACCAGCGTTTTAATTTGCATTAAACAAAAAACGTTAGAAAATAAAAAGGCAGCTTTAGCTGCCTTTTTATTTTGATAAGTTAGCCCGTAACAACACCAAATAAATTACCAACGGCAGCAGTTGCTGCCATAGCCAATACTCCCCAGAACGCCACGCGAGATGCACCTTTAAGCAGCCCGGCGCCTCCGGCTTGTGCAGCCAATCCACCCAGAGCTGCCAAAAAGAAAAGCGAGGTAGCCGCAACGTAAGGGATGATATTGCTAGTAGAAGCCAGAATAACGACTAATAGTGGCAGTGCCGCGCCAAGTGCAAAGGTGCCGGCAGATGCAAACGCCGCCTGTACCGGTTTTGCGTTCATGGTGTCTATGATACCAAGCTCATCTCGTGCATGTGTACCAAGTGCGTCATGCGCAGTCAGCTGTATTGCAACCTGGCGCGCTAACTCCGGTGTTAGGCCACGTAAGGTATAAATTCCAGTCAGTTCTTCCAGCTCATGCTCCGGCTGTGTAGCGAGCTCTTCAGTTTCGCGTGCAATATCTGCGGCTTCTGTATCAGACTGTGAACTGACGGACACATATTCACCGGCTGCCATCGACATTGCCCCCGCCACGAGACCGGCAACGCCGGTAATAAGAATTGCATCATACGTTGTACCAGCTGCAGCAACGCCGATTACCAGACTGGCTGTTGAGACAATCCCGTCATTAGCACCTAAAACAGCGGCGCGTAGCCAACCGATGCGATGTAAACGATGGAATTCTGAATGTCTCATAATAATTGCCTTGTCTAGTGAGTATGTCTGGATAAAAATTGTTGATGATGAATCAACATCTTATTTTAGCGGATAAGTTGGATTTTAGTGTTTGAGAGTTTAGCATCAGTATTGTGTGATCGATTTGACCCAAAGTAATTGAATCAGGAAAATAGTAAAGTTTGTTTGCTTATTGTAATTCTCGAATATCAGCTTTGTGGCAAGTGATTTGAAAAATGATAATCCCCTCAGTCACTATCTCATTAATGGTGTGAGGCAGCTAAATCCGCAAAGCGGACGTTCATATCTCGGCCAAACTACGAAAATTAATTCGCGAAAGCTTCTGGTCGATGACTTAAATTTAAACTCACTTAGGTGAAATTGACTGTGTCGTCCTAGCAAGCATCTCAATAACTGTATATAAATATACTGTTGACTTATTTAATGAGAATAATTATCATTCACGTTTTATGCGGCTTATGCCGTAAATTCAAGTAGCCAGCCAGTCTCGTGCAAGCCAGCCAATAAAACATCACTTTTTGGAGTTTGCATGAGTCATAAAACCAATTTGCGGCCACTCGTTTCCGCTATATTTCTTGCCTTATCATCATGGTCTGTCCATTCAGCAGAAGCTCAGCCTTCAGTAGATCTAGCTGCCGAATCCATGCTGCCAGAAGTGTCAGTGAGTGGGACAAAAGAACTCACTACAGATTACCAACCTTTAATTACAACGACAGCCGCTAAGATTGACGCACCATTACGTGATATCCCGCAAACTGTTGATGTTGTTCCCGGTCAACTAATTGAGGACCAGGCAGCGCATTCATTACAGGATGTACTCAAGAATGTTCCCGGCGTTTCTTTCAATTTAGGTGATGGGCAGCGTGACCAGTTTGTCATTCGCGGGTTTGATGCCATGGGTGATCTTTTTGTGGATGGTATCCGTGATGACGCACTTTACTACCGTGATCTCTCTAACATTGAGCGCGTAGAGGTGGTTAAAGGGCCAGCCGCTGTGTTATATGGACGTGGCTCATCAGGCGGTATCATTAACCGTATCACCAAAAAACCTGGTGCTAGCGTGCATGAAGTGAGTTTGACCGCTGGCACCTATGACCAGAAACGCATGAGCGTTGATTTCGGCGACAAGCTAGGCGATGCTGCAGATTTCCGTATTACTGGTGCAGTCGAAGATTCCGGCAGCTTTCGCAATCAAGGCTTTTTGGAGCGCGAAAATATCGCGCCTTCGCTGGCTTTAAAGTTTAGCGATAATACAAAGTTATTGTTGCAAGTTGAGAAACTGCATGACCGTCGAGTAACCGATTTCGGTATTCCAGCGTATAAAGGTAAACCAGTTAAAGTGGATATCGACACATACTACGGTTCGCGTAACGCTAAAGATGATGATTATACAGATTCGGATGTTCTATCTGGACGGGCAACATTGGAACACAAGATCAACAATAGCCTAACACTGCGCAATACTTTCGGTACATATAACTATGATCTGGATCGTAATAACACATTAGTTCAGAGTGTAAACGAAACCAATAAAACTGCTACATTGACGCATAATCAGGTTGCACGCCAAGATGATGGCTGGTTCAATCAACTGGAACTATTTCAAAAGCTAGAGCTAGCGGGTACGCAGCACCAGCTGCTTTACGGTATGGAAGTTGGGCGCCAACACAAAGATTTTAAGCGCTGGGGGTGGAGCATTCCAACCCAAACAGTTTCCTTATTCAATCCCAATTTGCCTACACTTTCACAATTTGGCACTCGCTCAGCAAATCCAAATCTGAACAATCTCACCACACTGGAAGTAACGAGTGGCTATATACAAGACATGGTAACGCTGTCAGAACATTGGAAAGCGTTAGTTGGCACTCGTCATGATACGTTCGAGCAAAAGGTGGAAGATCGCTTATCAGGTATCGACCCGAAGCGTACCGATAGTGTATGGAGCCCGCGCGCAGGGTTGGTTTTTCAACCTAATGACTGGCAATCCTATTATGTTTCCTACAGCCGCTCGTTTCAACCAACTGGCGAGACATTAAACTTTACAAAAGCTCAAAGTGAAATGGCACCAGAAGAAACAGCTAACATTGAAATTGGTACTAAAATGGATTTCTTTGGTGGCATGCTTACCACAACGGCCTCGATCTTCCATCTGGAACGTGAAAATATTAAGGGTGTTAATCCAGTCACAAACACACTAGTTGCCGTTGGAACTCAGCGTACCCAAGGTGTCGAGTTGACTGTGGCAGGTGAAGTGGCACCAAATTGGCAAATTTCCGCAGGATATGCGCACTTGGATGCGCGTATCACTGAATCTGTTGCGCGTCAGAATGGTGTTGCACTTGAAGATAACCGGGCTGCACTGACGCCGCAAAATAGCGCCAATCTCTGGTTGATGCATAAAATGGGTAATGGATTTAGCGTTGGTGGTGGCCTGAACTATGTAGGCAGCCGCTATACTTCTGCCGATAATCTGGTGATGCTAGACAGTTATTTGACTGCTGACGCGGTGGCTAAATACCAGAGCAAGCGCTACGACGTGGCGCTTAACTTCAAAAACATTACTGATAAAGAGTATTTTATTTCCGGCCACGGCACCAGTAATAACCTGAACGCACCAGGCGCACCGCGTACCGCAGAAGTAACGTTAACACTGAGATTCTAAATAGAGACATGAAGCCAGCAAATGTATCACCGCTTGTGAGCCGTGCACGTTTACTGCGGTGGTTACTCAATATGCATGGATGAGTCGGCTTGTGGATTGCAGCTCTTGATTATACGAGCAATCCTTAGAAATGCTTAAAGATGCAACTTATCGACTAAATGTCTATAAAAAAGAAAAGTTTCGTTTTTCTCAAGATTTACCAGAAGAACTGATGTTTCACTAAATATTATCGAGAATAACCATGATGCAACTTCAAATAAAAGATGAAGCAAAAAG